>Ga0247727_10002512_pt1 | contig 41844 bp, 43 predicted proteins | sample WisWelCaveWW1625_FD_202498 | JGI IMG/M metagenome (GOLD analysis project Ga0247727, IMG submission 202498) | Biofilm microbial communities from Wishing Well Cave, Virginia, United States - WW16-25 | ecosystem: Environmental > Aquatic > Deep subsurface > Groundwater > Cave microbial mat | place...
CCAAGGAAAGCGATTGAGGCGGCGAAAGAATATTTGAAAAATCCTTCGGAAGAAAATAAATGTGCCGCCGCCAATGCCGCCCGTGCCGCCGCCCGTGCCGCCGCCAATGCCGCCTATGCCGCCGCCGATGCCGCCGCCTATGCCGCCGCCGATGCCGCCGCCGATGCCGCCTATGCCGCCGCCGATGCCGCAAGAAAAAAACTACAGATTAAAATTTTAAAATACGGATTAAAACTGATGAGGGAGGCGAGATGAAAGCTGAATGGTGCTCTGATATAACCTGGATTCAATCGACGGCAATGGGAATGGCTACGGGCTGGCATCTCTACGACAAGATTTTAGTGCCTGACGGTTGGAAACTCTGCCCGATATGCGGCAAGGAGAGGCCGACAGATCCGAAAAAAATGGCGGAGATATTGTATGAAGCGTGGAAAAGTAAAAGTGACGCAACGTGGGGAGCTTGGAAGGATTATTTTGATATTGAAACATCATTTGTGAAAACTTGTTTCACTGCTGAAGCCCAAGCCGCGATTGAAGCGGTGTTTGAGGCTATGGACAAATGGGCGTTGAAAAATGTGCAGAAACCGTTTGACCAGCGTGTCGAGATTAAAGACTACCTTCACGAGAGGTTTTTATAACCGCGCCAATGGCGCAGAAAAGGATTCTCACGGCCTCGTGCGAACGCAGGATAGTTTACGGTAGAGTTGCCGAGTCCGTAGCTAGGCCGGGCAACCGGGGCCGTGAGAAAACTGGAGGCGTAAATGACACCCAGAGAGCAAGCAGAGCAAATTGCTAATATTACTGATGTTGAGGGTGGGGAATATAAAACACTAATTAGAAATATTGAACAAGCCCTCACCGAAGCCGCAGAGAAGGCGAGGGTGGAGGAAAGAAAACGCCTTGATTGCAGAGACTTTTTGTAATTTAGATGCTGATCCAAATTGTAAATGCACCTGTGGTTTTAAAGTAGCTGAAGCTATTCGCGGGGAAGGACGGGAGCAATGAGCAAGGAAATTAGAATTAGATTTTTAGAAGAACTCCAAAACTTGATCGGGTATTACGCGAAAGAATACGAGTTGTCTTATATTGAAATGGTGGGGTGTTTACACATGCAGACAGATCATATTTCAAAGGAATGTCGGGAAGGTAAAGACGATTCCGGCGAGCAGTGGAAAAAATGAATGAAAGAACTATTATCCATTGCGGTGAGTATGATTTTTTCCCTTTCGCTGTTCATATCATTACCGATGAAGTCTATGGCTTTCTCGGCAAATGCGGATGTAAAAAAAGAAACCCTTTCGCCTCCCTCGAACCTGCAAAGCGAAGCTTTTATAAAAAAAGCTTACCAAATGATGCAGGAAGTAAGCAAAAGGGCGGAAGTCCGAAACGAAAACTTCGAAAGCAATCTACGCAAAGTAAGAAAGGAGCTATCTAATTATGTGCGGATACTCAACGTCGTCAAACTCCGAAACCCGGAACAGGGGGAACAGCTCTGGGAAAATTTATTTGTCCTCCGGATGGAAATTAACGCTTGGACTGATGTCCCTTCTGATTCTGTGGGTTACGGTCGTTATCGTGAGGTTAAAGACGCTGTGATTAAGACGCTTATGGATACAGCCCATGAGATTTTAGACCTAGACCAGTGGGGATCGTATGATTATCCAGACTGGCAGAAACTCGCAAGCGCGAGAAGGTACGTGGTGAAGCTTCGCGCCATTGCTCTCAAAGAAATAACCGCAAGACAGATTTTAGAGGATGAAATCGACGGGCTTGAAGACTCTCTTGATTTTATAAGCGGGGTGAATCTTGAAGAAGTGAAGGAGGAATATGAGTTTGTGTACGCGCAGATAACGTCAACGCTTCAGAATATCGTGGCGAGGATATCGGAACTTGAAAAGCAACGGAGTGAGATAAGAAAGGCGGCATGAGAGAGATTAAATTCCGCGCATGGGACGAGAACAACAAAAGAATGTTCATCGTGGATCGCTTATCGTACACGTTCGACAGAAAAGAAATAATTTCCACCAAGATGGATTTCAGTAGCGCTGATGCAGCCTTTGAGCAGAGGGTAATTCAGTCCGGTAATTACCCAGTCATGCAATACACCGGCCTAAAAGACAAAAACGGGAAGGAAATTTACGAGGGGGATATTATTCGATTTGAGGAAGAAGATTTCCCGGTTGCGTTTTCACGCGGAGCTTTCTTTACGGTAGGTGCTGGCCGATTGTTACAGGCTGATAACGAGGCGTGTGAAGTCGTTGGCAATATTTACGAGAACCAAACTTAATAAACGCGCATAGCGCAAAGGGGGAGTGATGGACAAAAAGACTTTAGATCAATTATTTGTGTTCTGGCTGATAGCGGTAACGGCCGGTGCTGGCTGGCTGTGCATTGATAAGGCCGCGGAATTAAGGACAAAAAATTTGGCGGGACAGGTTGAAAGGATTATGAAAGCTCAAAATGAGCAAATTGCGGTAAGGATCAACATGCTTGCGGCGCAGCTCAAACAAAACCAAGACCAAAAGAAAAAATAACCCTTGAATGCACGCGCTTGTCGAAATTTTCCTGAGCTATACCCAGGAAGAGGCTAAACGCTATACAAGGCGTGAGCTGGCAAATTTGCTTACAACCGCCTTGGATGAATACCGGTCCAGGCTGCATGTTGAAAAGCGGGTGCGGCAAGCGATGCGGATTGATTTTTATGATGACGATAAGGATCTGAATCCGCGACTGATTAAAAACGCAAGGCAAGCGCCGACCGGCATTTTAATTTGTGTTATCTGTGGCTTTCAAGGCCCCGCCCAGGGATTTAGAGGGACGAAGACCTGCGGGCGCTGCCGGTCCCTGCGCGGGCAAGAGCAACGAAGGAAAAACATCCAAAGGAGATTATTAAGACATGCCAAATCTGAAAGTGGTGAAGGATCGGGTGCTGGTTGAAATCGAGGCGTTACCGGAAAAGACAAGTGGCGGCCTATTTTTGCCCGAGAACAGGGAAGAGCGGGACAGGATTGGAATTGTGCGCAGTGTGGGCGGACTGGTGAAAACGGTGCAGTCAGGGGAAAGAGTGCTTTACAACGTGTACAGCCAAAGCCTTGAAGTCGATGGGAAAAGTTATCGTGTGGTTAAAGAAGAAAACCTGCTTGCGGTCGTTGATAACGGGCTGGATGTGAGAGTGCCGGCGAAAGCCCAGGGATCCGCTGCGAATTGGGAAAACCTTGACTAATTTCGCATCGTAACGCACCATAAATTTAACCTCAATACAAGGAGTTGTCATGCCAAAACAAGCCGAAACGAAACCTTCAAAACAAAAATCAGCCGCAAAACAACCAGGATTTAAAGTCACTATCCGCGGGCAAGTTGCCTTGAAAGAGGATCGCGGCAGGGACATTAAGCTGTACGAAGAGGAATTTGTCTTATCGAATCAATACCGGGATTGGGCGCTTATGGTGATTGTGCGCTGCCTATTACCGTACCGGCTTAAGATAAAATATGCGAATTTTGGGCATGTCAGGACGCACGAAATTAAAGGCGGCATTACTGCGGTTGAGGATACCGGCTTCTCAACACTTGAAGCAAAACCGCTTTGGGACCTGGACTCTGAAGAGCTGAGGCTTTTTGTGCTTCTGAAGGATGTGAAGATCCCGGAAATGTATTATGACCAGGATGCGAAGAAACAAAAGGTGCGGCGCTATATTCAAGCCACAGAGCTTGCGCGTGAAACACCGATTGATTTTGATCTGAAAGACAAACTAGCAAAATTTTTTGAATCAGATTCGCCAAAAGAAGAAGGGGTTGGCGAAAGCGAAGAGCAAGAAGAACCCAAAAAAGAGAAGTGGGAAAATTTGGATTGATCTTTGGGAGTTTGCTAACAATCGTAAATCAATAATTTATGGCTAAGGGTAAAGGCGGAAATCCAAAATGGAAAAAAGGAATCCCTTCTCCTAATCCGTCCGGCCGGCCGAAAGAAGATCCCGAGATAAGAGCGCTTTGCAAGGCTCATTCTCAAGAAGCGATTGAAACCGCGATTAGTATCATGCGGGATAAAGCCGCAAAGGAAACGGATCGGATTAAATGCGTTGAAATCATTCTTGAACGCGCTTACGGTAAACCGATTCAACCCACTAAAGACCTTGGCCAGGGTGAAAGTTACGCTGAGTTTCTAAAATCGCTTAATGGCGCATGATCGAAATCCCAACCGAAGAAAAGAACTTCGCTTTAACTCTTCAGAATAACCTTCAGTTTTATGCGCAGAAATGTTTGAAGATTAAGGACAAGCAGGGGCTTCTTGTCCCTTTTGTTTTTAATCAACCGCAGGAATACATCCACGCTCAGATTGAGGATCAGAAGAAAAAAACCGGCAAGGTCCGTGTATTGATCTTAAAAGGCCGGCAAGAAGGCTGCTCAACGTACGTGGAGGCCCGCTATTTTCATAAAGCATCATGGAAATTTGGCGTGGCCGTTGGAACTCTTTCGCACCTTGCTGATACCACGGACAAGCTGTATGCAATAATCAACCGCTTTTATGAAAACCTTCCGGGTAAGCTGAAGCCGTACCTTCCGATCAACAATTCAAGAAACATAAAATTCGCCGGCATTGACAGCGAATGGAATCTTGGCACTGCTGGCAGTGATGATGTGGGTCGAGGCGGAACCATACAGCTATTTCACGGTTCGGAGGTTGCATATTGGCCGCACCCTGAAAAGATCAGGTCCGGGCTGATGCAATCGGTTTCCGATCTGCCTGGCACCGAGGTAATTCTTGAATCTACCGCAAACGGATTCGATCCTTTTTTTTACCAGCTTTGTGTAGAAGCGATGAATGGCGTCGGGGATTACAAGCTTATCTTTGTGCCGTGGTTTTGGATGCCTGAATATCGGAAGACGGTAAAAGATGGCTTCTCACTAACCGAAGACGAAGAAAAGCTAAAGGGCATATACAACCTTGAGGATGACCAGCTTAATTGGCGGCGCTCAAAGATCATTGAGCTGGGCGGTGTGCATGAGTTCAGGAAGGAGTATCCCTGCAACCCAACCGAAGCTTTCCAGACGTCCGGTGATTCATTCATCCCGGCCGAGAAGGTCTTGCAAGCGCGGAAGCGAAGTATTGACCGCAGCGAATATCAGCACGCGCCTTTAATCATGGGCGTGGATCCAAGCCGGACACATGACAGGACCGTTATTTCATTTCGCAAAGGCAGGAAACTGCTGAAGGTATTTGTGTTTGATCCGCGCGCCAAGGTAAGCATCACACGTGAGCGGCTTATCGTAACGCCTATGGATAACCTAAACGACACGATTATTGCCGGCCTGTGTTCATCGTTTATTAAAAACTTTGAGCCGCATTTTTGCAATGTGGACGTTGGAAATGGCTGGGGCCCGGTTGACCTACTGCATGAGCAGGGATTAAGAAAGATCGTCAAGCCCGTGCTTTTCCATGAGGCGGCCGATGATCCGCTGGTATACGCCAACAAGCGGGCCGAGATTTTGCACCGGCTGATGTACTGGATTTGCGGGGATGACGGGGACGTTGATATCCCTGACGAAGATATGATCCAGGCTGATTTTTGCTGTATGCCGCAGCCGAAACCAACTTCAAATTCACGTATTCTGATGGCGCCCAAAGCCGAGATCATTAAAAAGTTTGGGATGTCACCGGATATTTTGGAGAGCGTTGCATTAACATTTGCATTTTTAATAAACGTAACGCACCATGATGGCAACGGTCGAATCAGGAAAGCAAGCCCAGAAAAAAGCGGGCTCAAAACACTTTTGAAAAAACGGGGATTGAAATCTCAAGAAGGTTTTAATCCAGGAAACATATTCGCGCGATAACGAAAGCGAGGTAATAAAATGGGCTTCATTTCAAAACTTTTTGGTGGTGGAGAAAAAAAGAGCACACCGCCTCCTCAAATGCCTTCAGTCCCCAAAGCTGACGTAATGGATGATGAGGACGAAGAAAAGAAGCGGAAGAAACGATTAGGCCGCGCTTCTCTCATTGCGACAACGCCGGGCGGAGATTTGACCCAAGCCAATACTGCCACTGGTAAAATTCTCGGTAACTAAATGCCGAAAGAAGTAACGCCGAAGGCGTCCGCGCCTGACAAAATCAAGCTTGCCTTAGACCGCCTGAAAGACATGCAGAAGGGCAAACATTTCTGGTTTGCCCACTGGCAGCAGGTCGGCGAGTATTTCTTTACACGCAAAGCCAACTTCACCACAACCCACCAAGAAGGCGCTTTCCTAAACGACGAACTCTTTGACGGAGCTGGCCCTGGGGCCTTGATGAAGATGGCGTCTGCCCTGGTTGGGATGATGTGGCCGAACGGTGCGAAGTCGTTTGTTTGTGAACGTGCCCGCGGTATTCCTGATACCGAAGAGGTTAAAAAATATTATGAGCGTGTAACGGAAATCCTGGCAGACGCAATGGATGATCCTCGGGCCGGGCTTCAAGTGGGGCTTGATGAATACATGCTGGATCAGGGTGGATTCGGGACCAGTGGCGTATCCTGCATGCCGGGCAAAAAATCAAAACTCATGTACAAAGCCGAAAACGTCAAGTTTATGAGCATCGACGAAGGCCCGGATGGATTCGTTGATACCGTTTATCTCGAATTTGAATGGGCGATCAGGAAAGCGGTTAAAGAGTACGGCGTAGACGCGCTACATCCAGAAACCCAGAAGCTTTTCAGGGAGGGGAAAGAAGACAATAAAGTTAAAATCTTATTTTGTGTGCAGCCACGCATGGATAGGGACGCCACGAAAGAAGGCGTCTTGGCGATGGAATTTGAATCCCTGCATATTGAGGTTGATCGAAAACACATCATCCGTGAAGGTGGGTTTAATGAGCTGCCAATTAAGGTCGCGCGTTTCCGTAAGGCGCTTAATGAGCTTTACGGCCGGTCTCCGGCGATGGAAGCATTGCCTGACGTTCAGGAAATAAATGCAATTTGGGAAGCTGTAACGCTTGCGATTGAGAAAAAACTTGAGCCGCCGATTGCTGTCCTGGATGACGGGACTTTAGGATCAAATCAACTTGACACAAGCGCTGGCGCTATAAACGTCTTAAATATCAGCGGCCGGGCCGGGGCAACCGGAAGCCCTGTAATTCCGATTTACACAGTCGAAGAAATTAATGACGCGGTTGGATTAATCGAGCGGCTTGAAAACAGTATCAGCAATCATTTCTTCTTGGATCGCCTTTTAGATTTCAATAACGAAACGCAGATGACACTTGGGGAAACGAACATCCGCAACCGTATCCGCGGCTTCTTGTTGGGCGCTGTGTTCTCCCGGCAGATTGCTGAGCTCTTCAGCCCATTGATTGAGCGAAGTTTCAACCTCATGTACGAGATGGGCGAACTTGGAGTTATTGAAGACTCCCCGCAGTACGCACAAAAAATCGCTGATGGTGAAGATCCGGCGGATATCCTCGTTATCCCTGAGCCGATTGTACGGAAGATGAGAGGTAAAGACGGGGTTATTGATAAAAAGCCTCCGTTCAAGATCAAGTATATTTCCCCGGCCGCAAGGATCCTGCAATCCGAGCAAGCCCAGGGTATTGTGCAAACTCTTGATTTTGCCATAAGCGCCAGCCAGGTAAACCCGGAAGCTGCGGACAATATCGACCTGGATAAAGCAATTAAAATTCTTGCCTCTATTTGGGGCGCTCCAAGCGAAATTTTAAATTCCGATGAAGAGCGGGAAAACATTCGACAAGGCCGGGAAGAAGCAATGCAGGAAGCGCAGCTTGCCCAGGCCGCACCAAAGGCCGCGGATGCGGTTAAGAAACTGGCTGAAGCAAACAGTTTTCAGCTTATGAAAGGACGCGGTAATGGGAAAGCAAAAGCCGCGTAACTCAAAAGAACTGAAAGGGATGATCCGTGACCGCCAAAAAGAAGCGCAAGCCAAGACCAAGCTATTAAGCGAACGCATTAAACAATCCGTAAACGCGGTGGCGGCTACCGAAGATGGAAGGTTTTTATTCCGGTATTTAGCGCACGTGTGCGGATTCGGGAAAAGTAAAGTGGTTGCCGACATTCAATCAAAGACCGTGGATCCGGTAAGCACAACATTTAACGCAGCGATGGAAAACGTGTATCTTCAGATCCGCAGACTTATTCACCGTGAGCATTTAATAAAAATCGAGTTTTCACCATTACAGGAGGAAGAATAATCATGCCTGAATCAATTCAAATCACCGTCCCCGAAACTGCCCAGCCAGGTCAAGCCATTGATGTTCCTATCGACTCCCTCAATTTAAAAAGTTTTGTGCCCCAGGAGTACGCTGAAAAACCCTACTTCAAGAAGTATGAAAAATTCGGTGATTTTTTTAAGGCATTTGATGAAGCACAGTCAAGCCTTGGCAAGAAACCGCCGTATGCGGTCCCTGCTGCGGATGCTCCCCAGGAAGAATGGGAAAAATATTTAGCCGTGTCTCGCCCGGGAAAGCCGGAAGATTACCAGTTTGAGATTGACCCGGCCATGCCGAAGGAGATTCAGGCATCCCCTGAGATACAAGCCAAATTCAGGCAGATGCTTTATGAAAATGGGGTATCACCACGCCAGGCGAAAGGGCTGCAAAAAGCCTGGGATGCTTTTATGATGGATATGCACAAACAGCAGGTTAAGGCCGCTGAGCAAATGGATTCGCAATTTGCAGATTTAATGGCAAAAGCTTTTGGAGAACAGGCGGAAGCGAAAGTTGGCCGCGCGAAAACGATCCTGGAAAAGATGGTGCCCAAAGAATACGCACCGGCAATCGCGGCATTGTCAAACGAAGCGCTTCAGATTATGGCCATTTTTGCAAATTCCATGGCTGATAAATACATGAAAGAAGACGAAATCCCGGGCGGTGGCGGCGGGCGAAGTGGAAAGACGATCCAGGAGATCAGGACGCAGGCGATGCAAAAGCTCGAAGAGCTGAGGAAGATGGATGCTATGAATCCTCGCAAAGCTGAATTATCGAAAGAGATCGAAGACCTGTACAAGGAAATCGCAAAATTGCAACCGGCTTAAAAACGTTTTGACAAAACAAAATCTGTAACGAACCATGAAGACAAATAGGAGGAATCACCATGTTTAAGAAATTGGGAATCTTAGCTCTTGGCGCACTACTGCTTTTTTCACAACCGGCGTATGCTCTAAAAATTAGCGATGCCGGCACTTCAAAAGGTCAAGTGCATAAATTAAACTTCACGGGATTGACGCTTAGTTTCTCTGCCGGCGTTTGGACTATCAGCGCGTCAACCGCTGCAATCACGGCTGGGACTATTGCTGGTGTGGTAATCAACAATTCTTCGATTGGCGCAACAACGCCTTCAACTGGCGCGTTTACGACTCTTGGCGCTACGGGGGCATCGACGCTTAGCGGCGACGTTACGGGGGATGGTGGCGACCAATTGGTTGGATTTCTTCAAAATCAGGTAGCATCAACAACCACAGCACTTACCGCGGCGCAGTGTGGGAGCACAATCGTGAGTGACAGCGGCGACGTGGTTACGCTTCCAGAAGCATCCACGGTTTTGGGATGCCGGTATACATTTGCCGGTGGGACCGCAGATGATCTTGACATTAACCCTGCTGATGGGACTGATGTCATAGGAGCTATCACCGCATCGGGTGGCACAATCACACCGTCAGCGGGGGATGCTATCCGAATCACGGATGTTGGCGCTTCGGTGACGCTCGAAGCTACCGGCGCAAATGCTTGGGCGGCGGTTGGTCATAACGGCGCAATCACGGATGTTAATTAAAAATTTGTTTGACAAAGTTTCACGTGGAACGCACCATGAATTTAATGACAGATACCGGAATCAAAATCCCGCCTGTCTGATTGAAGCTTAAAGAGCTCCCGCCCAGCCAGCGTTAAAAGGTGAGGTAAACGCCCGGACTCGAAGCCGGATACCGTTGCCGACGAAACGTAAAACATTTTGTCTGTAACTTAAAAATCTGACTTTGAGAAAAGGAGTACCACACCATGCCTGGCGAAATTGATAAAGCGTTAATCATTCAGTTTTCCGATCAGATCCATGTCGAATCGCAGCAGATGCAATCGCGGCTTCGGCCAATCGTAAAAGTTAAACCCATGACCGGTGACGTCTTTGCTTATGACGGCCTTGGAGCTGTTGAAGCCGAAGAAGTTGTTGGACGTGTGGTGAAACGTACCTTCCAAGACATTTCTCACCTTCGGCGCAAGATTGCGCGGCGCCGGTTTGTTGTCACGCTCCCGATTGATGATATGGACGTGCGCGCTGTGCTTTTGAATCCCGAGCAGGAATATTCCGCGGCTGTGGTGCGTGCAATGAGCCGCCGGTTTGACCGGGTTGGGATTGAAGCGGCGTTTGCGGACGTGAAGACCGGCCGTGATTTTGAAACAACCGTGACCTACGCCAACGATGGCGGGACCACGGTCAATGCCACTTCGGGCCTTACGTATGAAAAGATCCTTGAGATCAATAAGGTCTTCCGCAACAACGAAGTGAACACGGAAATGCCTGAGCAGCAAATCATGCTCTTGACCGGCACTGAAGAGGAACGACTCTTCCAGGAAACCGAGCTTATCAGCGGGGATTTCCAGCGGCAATTTGCCATTGAAAAAGGGCAAATGATTATGGCCGTGGGTAACCGGCTGTTGGTTTACGGCGGAAGCGTGACAAACCCGATCCTTTCCGTTGTGAGCGGAACCCGGGATTGCATCGCCATGGTAGGCCGCGCTCTTTGCTACGGACTCTCAAAAGAGTTTGAAGTAAAGATTGAGCCGCGCCCTGACTATGTTGACCTTGTTCAGGTTGCAGTGTCCGGTATCCTCGGTGCCGTCCGTGCCGAAGGCAAACTCATTCAAAAAGTTCAAACCACGGCCTAAGCCGTCATATAGGGAGGGATTTACCATGGCTGTTGAAAATAAATATGTTGATTCAAATGTGGCGGCTGGGAAGTTGTCGAATGCGCCGTATCACGGAGGGGATCTTGTTTGCATCCCTTTCACTTTCGAGGTTGCGGCCGCGGACGATAACGCATCCGTTTTCCGCGTGGTTAAAGCGATTTCGCCTGATTTGATTCCGGTCCGTTTCGAGATTTATAACGACGGGATTACGGCTGGAACAGATTACGGCTTAGGCTTGTACGAAACAAGCGAGGGCGGGATTACTGGCGCCGTGATTAACAAGGACGCATTCGCCGCGGGCCTTGATATGTCAAGCGCTGCCGGACGTGGTGCGGCCAAAGACGGGTTGGCTGGGTTGAATATCGACCAAGCCATGAAGAAAGTCTATGAAATCGCAGGGCATACCATTTCGACGAAAAAGCGCGCGTATGACATCGCTTTTACGGCGGACGCCGCGGGCTCTGCCGCTGGGACGATTTCGGGGTATCTGTTTTTTGTGCAAGGCTAAAAGACAAAGGGTTGCAATCAAGCGGCGGTGCCTTAACGGGTACCGCCGTTTTTGCTTAGGAGTAAAATAAATGGCGGCATCACAACCTTCCTCTGACGTTGAAATCTGCAATCTTGCGCTGGACTATCTGAACGAAGCGCCAATCACAAACATTGACACCCCGAACAATCCAACGGCTGAAATTTGCGCGCGCTGGTATCACGCGGTAAGGCGCGGCACGCTCCGGCTGCATCCCTGGAATTTTGCTACCAAGCGGGACGTGCTTGCAAAAGCGGACGTGACAGTGCCTTTTGGGTACGAAAACGCTTTCACTCTTCCAAGCGATTTTGTGCGGCTTGTTGCCATTGGCGATGACCAGTTTACGGATCTGACGCAATACAGGTATCAGGTTGAGGACGGTTATATCTACACCTCAGACATTGTGTCTGTGGCAACGTCTTTAAAAATCCGCTACGTTTACAACGTCGATGACGTGAATAAATTTGACGCTCTTTTTGTGGAAGTTTTTGTATTGCGGCTTGCGATTAAGCTGGCGCGTAAGTTCTCAGCATCGAGTGAAACAAAACAGGAACTTCTTGAAGAGTTAAAGACGTTAATGCCGGCGTCCTTTTCTGTTGATGGCCAGGAACGCCCGCCCACACGTATTCAATTAAGCAAATTTATCAGCCGCCGAAAAGGGCGGCGCTCCCAGGGCTATGCCGGCCCCTATGAGATTTTAGATTAATCATGGCAAAAGCCGAAGCGTCAATCCACAACCTGGTGCGCGGCGAGCTTGCGCCAAAAATGCGGGGGCGCATTGATCTGCCCGTTTATTTCGCAGGGCTTGAAGTGTGCCGAAACTTCATCACTGAAGCGCAAGGCCCGGCACGATACAGGAACGGATTCAAATACGTTTTTCATACCCGCCGAAACAAGATCGCGCATTTAATCAAATTCCAATTCAGCACGTCCCAGGCATACATCCTTGAGTTTACAGATCAGAAAATGCGTGTGTATAAAGATGACGGGATTGTGCTGCAAACGGCAAAGAATATCACCGGCGCGACGCAAGCGAATCCTTGCGTGATTACGTCCGTGGCGCATGGATTCATTAACGGCGACGAAGTTTATATCACCGGCGTTGTAGGTATGACTGAATTGAACGGGAAATTCTTTCTTGTTGCCAATAAAACCGCGGACACTTTCGAGCTCACAGACCAGGACGGAAACAATATTAATGCCACTGCGTTTACGGCCTATTCATCCGCCGGGACCGTTGCGGGTGTGTTTGGGCTGACAACGCCATACCTTGAAGGGGATAACCTCTTCCTGCTTAAAACGGCGCAAAACGCGGATGTGATGTATATCGTGCATCCTTACTACGAACCTCGAAAGCTTACCAGGACGGGGCACGCGGCTTGGACATTGGGGCTATTCAGCAGGACTTCTGACCCGTTTTTATCAAAGCAAAATATCACCGGCGCGACGCAAGCGAATCCTTGCGTCATCACAGCCACAAGCCACGGGTTTGTTACAGGAGATAAAGTCATTATTCAAGACGTGGGGGGCATGACGCAGTTAAACGGTCGGTGGTTTACCGTTACATTTTTAAGCTCATCGACATTCAGTCTTGACGGGGTGGATAGCACAGCCTATGACGCCTACACGTCCGGCGGCTACGCTTCAAACAGAAAGCTTCTCCCTGGGGCTGTGACGTTATACGAATCCCGGATGTTTTACGGCGTGATAGAAAATGAACCGCTCGCATTTAAAGCAAGCCGGGCTCCCGATAATAACGGCATAACCAGGTACGACGATTTCACAAACGGGACAAACGCGGACCACGCGGTTGAAAATACGATTGCCTCAGAAGATGAAAGCGGCCTGCAATGGCTGCGGGGAAACGACAAGTTTCTTGCTGCGGGTGCGTTTAGCGGCGTCTTTAAGATTACAGGCGATAGGGACGATGAGGCGATTTCCCCTGAATCAATTAAGGTTAAACGGGTAAGTGCTGTTGGCTCGTCAAGCGTTACACCACTCAATCTTGAAAATGCCATTATCTACGCAGAACGGCAAAACCTAACGGTAAGAAGTTTTGAATATGACGCGCTCCTGGATGCATTTTCAGCAAAAGACCTGAATTTGGTTTCAGATGAAATCACGAAAAGTGGGGTGAAGCAATTAGCTTATCAGGCCGGCCGGCCGGATATCGTGTGGGTGTGTAAAAACAATGGGGAATTGCTTGGGTTGACCTTCAAGTTGAGTGAGGATATCGTCGGCTGGCATCTGCATAAGCCAAGGAACTCAGAAAAGTTTATCAGCGTTGCGGCATTGCCAAGAACAGACAATTATGACCAGCTTTGGGCGGTCGTTGAACGGACAATTAACGGGGTGACGCGGCGATATGTCGAGTACATGGAAGATCCGCTGGATGTGCCGCAAATGGTGGATTATTTCACGGACGACGAAAATGAGGATTCTGACAAAGCCACGCATTTAAGGGCCCTTTACGAAGCGCAGAAACAAGCATTTCATCTGGATTCAGGGCTTAGTTATGACGGCTCTGCAACAAGCGTGGCGTCCGTTACTGTGACGCCTGGGGCGGTAAGCGGCAATGACGTTGTGTTTACGGCCGGCGCTTCAATTTTTAAAGCGTCGGATGTTGGCCGTGAAATCTGGAAAAAGCCTGTCAATGGCGTTGGTACCGGCCGGGCAAAGATTACCGCCTACACAAGCCCAACCCAGGTGACTTGTGATATCACGGAAGCTTTTGATTCTGCATCGGCCATGACGGCCGGGAACTGGTATTTTACTACCGCGTCCGTTTCCGGGCTGGATCATTTGACTGGTGAGACGGTAAAAGTTATCGCGGACGGCGCCGTCCATTCTGATGAAGCGGTTGTAAACGGGGCAATCAGCCTGGATTACCAGGCAAGCGTGATTCATGTCGGCTTTGGGTACAAAGGCATCCTTAAAACGATGAATCTCGAAGTGGGCGGAACAAGCGGCCCTTCGCCCACGAAGCTTAAAAATTTGCATAAAGTCGGGATTCGATTCATTCACGCGCTTGGCACAAAGTTTGGGACTGATTTTTACCGTATGAAACAGATTGAATTTAGGACAACCGAGGACGTGCTTAACAGGCCGGCCCCTTTATTTTCAGGGGATAAGGTGCTTTCTTATGAGGATAAATGGGAAGAGGCCAAACACGTCATCATATTCCAGGAAGTTGGGCTGCCTTGCAGCGTCCAGCTTATTATTCCATATGCAACAACAAGCAATCGCTGATTGTGAAATTGTAAGGTTTCATCCGAAGCATCTTGAAATCGCTGTCATTAGCGATTATGAACGCGCTTTTATCAAAAGGATCGAAGGATCTTTCTCAAAGATTGAATCTTTAGGGGAGCGGTCCTTAGAGGCGGTAACCTTTACGCACGATGGCCGGATCATCGCGTGCTGCGGATTTATTATGCTTTGCCCAGGGGTTTGTGAGGTTTGGCTTATCCCCACGGTTTATATCAAAAAAGAGCCGGTGCTTTTCATGAAGAATATCCGCTGGTTTCTTGAGCAGATCGCGTCAATTATCAAGGTGCATCGTGTACAGACAACAAGCCTGGCGGACGCGCTGCATGATCGTTTTATGGAATCATTGGGATTTGAGTGCGAAGGCGTTTTGCGGCAATTCACAGACCTGAAAGAGGATTACAAGGCATGGGCACGATTATTTTAAAGGCGGAAAGAGGATAACGATATGGGCGCGGCACTTCCAATTATGATGGGAATTAACGCAGTTTCTGAAATTTATAAAGGCGTTCAAGCACGAAATGCGGCGAATGAAGAAGCCAGCATGCTTGAACAGCAGGGGAATATTCAGCTTCAGGAATCAAGGACTGAGGCCGGATTAATTTCTGCGGAAGCCCAGCGCCGTGCGAAAGAAATCAGAAAGTTTGCGGCCCGGCAAAAACTTCAATACCTCAAAAACGGCGTGACATTGGAAGGATCCCCGCTTCACGTCCTGGATGAAACATTCGAGGAAGGCCAAAAGGAAGTGAATCTGGTCCGGCAAAAAGCGCAATTCAGGCTTTTGCAGGGGAACTCACTATATACCCTTCAAAACCAGAAAGCACAGCAACAACGCAATCAGGGCAGGGCCGCATTTATTGGCGGATTTCTTAATGCCGCTTCCGGGACGGCCAGCACGTATGCACAATCGAAAGGACTTTTAGGAAATGCCTGACATCTTTGAACGAAAGCCAGTCTCAACGGAGGTCCCTACCAGCGCCGTAGGTACGCCTGGACCAGATATGTCAGGGGTAAAGATCGCCGAAGCGTTGGGGGGTGCTGGTGATGCGGCTCTTGATTCAATTATTAAGGTTAGACAATACAAACAAGAGGTTGCAGATACCGCTGCGGCCAACAAAAGAGGTGTTGAGTTTGACCTCCAAGCCGAGCAAATGAGGCAGCAGATTCACCAGAAATTTCAAGGTAGTGGCCGGCCGATCAACGAAGAAAACGAAGAGCTGCGCGTTTCTCTCGATAAACTTCACCAGCAAGAAAACGGCAAGATCAAATCAGAAGGGGAGCGCCGCCTTTTCAACACACAAGCTTTGCAGACCATTAAAACACGCCGCATGGCCGGATTAAACGCCGCCAATCAAAGGCAGACAGGCGAAGCCTTTAATAACACAATGTCATCAATAAACACAATTTCAAATTCTATCTCCAATATTTTTGCTCAAACTGATCTTACCGATCAGGAAAAAATGCAAGAGATGGCAATTAAAATTTCGCAAGCGAAGAGCATTTTGGAATCTTCAAAAGGGGTATTGGATGGTACAAATTATCAAACATTGAGTAGGGGCATTTCTAAAGCAATACCAAAAGCGGCTGTCTTAGGAGCTATGCAGACCGATCCTAATCTTGCAGAAGCATTACTCCACAGCAACGAATTTGATGCGTACCTTAACCCAAAAGAAAAAGAAGAGTTGCTTACAAAGACAAGAACAGTTCAAAAGCAGATGCTTGAATTATCAAAGGTTAAACAAGCTGAAGTTGAACGTGATAATTTGATGGCTACCACAAAAGAGTTTTTAAGCGGTGAGTTAACTTTTTCGAAGTTAGAGGAAGCCGTAACCGGCGGCCAGATCACGCCAGAGGTTGCTGGAGCTTTTGAGGTGGCGTTATTTAATCCAAAAGAGTGGGATGAGTTAAAAGATGACCCTAAATATCAGGCGGAAAAAGGGTCAGTCCTTGTAAATATGATGCAGGATATGCAGAAGAAAAACGATATCTCAAAAGTCGTCTTGCGGTCTGTGACAGCGTATAACAAAAAACAGATCGAAACAAAAGATTTGGCTTGGATTCTTAATGCTGCCAATGAAAAGATTAATGACCAAGACAACCCAAAATGGGAGTGGTTAGACCAGGCGGTTGACGCTGTGTCTCTTGTAGCTGGACCTGCGTCCATTCCAAAATTTGCAACCAGGCTATCGCAAGCTTTCCAATCAATGGGGAATGAGGTTGACCCGCGCGAAATTGCTAAGGAAGTCATAAAAGACACCGCCAAAACGAATAATCCAGAGCTAGCAGGTTTGAATGATGTCCCAAACGCTAAATTTGAGAGAGGAAAACAAAAAGTAGTTTATCCGTGGAACACAGATTTAAAAGCTGATGGCAATGCGTCGGATCAAGGTGATTTTGTAATAGTTCAGTTGCCTAATGGAAAAGTAGGACCAATCCCAAAAGAGAAGCTATCCAAAGCCCTTGAGAGGGGCGCGAAGATTGTTCAAGCGTGACGGATGAAGCGAGAAGCTAAATATAAGTGGGGATTTCGAGTTATTGGATGCGGGCCTGAAATGGATGCCGTTTTTAATCAATTATGTCAGGCAATTCGATTTGGTTCCCCTCATACAGATATTGAACGTCTGAGAAATTTAGAGGCTTCAATTTTGAAGAGTCAAGCGCAACGACGGTTGAGGGCACGTCTTCACCGTCAGGGTTTTCCAACCATTTCAGAACAATATGTGGCGTGTCTTTGATAAAAACAAGATCGGTGTCACAGTGAAAATATTTTCCATTTTGACATGCGATATGCCTTACTTTGTATTTGACCATGGGATACCTCCTACATAAAGCTTTATCGATTTCATGGAAAGGGGTTAAAAATGAACATTGATTTTGATGCTGCTTTGCGAATACTTAGCCGAATGTATAGCCGCATGCCCGAGATGGATAGGCTACGATCTGAAAAACCCGAGTTGTTTAAGTTCGACTATACACCGGATCATAGCTTCTTTATGAATCTCAGAAATAGCAAACAACAGAGAAATAAATCGTTTGGTAGATTCGTTGCTCTTTTCTCCACGAAAAGAATCTTCAAACCAAACTTCTTCAGCGCCTTTTTTAAAAAATTCATGAAGGTTTAATTTGGAAAGGTGATCTCGGTAGATTTTTTTGACAAGTTCGATTTCTTTATCATCGCTCATAGCTTCTCCTAGTGAGTGAAAATAAAAAGCCCCGTGTCAACGGCCAAGTTAAACACGGGGCGAAAGGGTCAAAGCCCTTTTATAAAACCAGATTGTCCTTGGCCGTTGAATAAGAGGATTATAGCAAATGCCTGATATTGAAGACAGAAAAACAGCAGTTCTTGATCCTTTAAAAGACGATTTCGCGGACTTGGGGTTTAAGGAAGAGACTCAAAAAACAGCAACGATTGATCCTGTAATTGACCACGCAAATGATGACTTCTCCGATCTTGGCTTTGTGGAATCCCCTAAAATTGGTACTCCCACAAAGAAAGTTTTTGTTTCCGAGGCGTCTAAGACTTTAGAAGTTCCTTCATTTTTTGGCAGCGGCATGATTGGGCATGCCGCCCGTGAAAACTTCTGGCCCGAGCTTCAAAAAACATCTGGTGAGTCATTTAAGGCTGTTGTCAGGGCAGGTTTAAATACAGCTGAAAGCGTTTCTTCTCTCGCAAAGTTTTTTGGGCAAGACATTGAGAAAGACCCGCAAAAATCAATTGCTTTAAATGTCGGGTATGGCGCTGATTTGCTAGACTCGTTTATGGGGCGTAAAGACACCAATCCTGTGATAAGGAAGATAGGCCAACACGTTACGGAGCGCGCGGACAGGCTCATTGATAACTTTGACAAGCTTAAAGATGGTTTCAAAATTGGCGGGCTAGAAATAGCGAAGGCTGATCCTGAAATGTTCGCTGGCTCATTCACTAAAAACCCTTCCTGGACACGGGCGGTAGCAACTATTGCGGAAGCTGTACCCTCTCTTGCTACCGCTACAGCTATAACATTTGCCACTAAAAACCCTTTTGCCGGAGCTGCCGCATTAGGTCTTTTAGAGGGAGCGACAACGCGGGAAGAAGCCTTAGATGCTGGGGCTTCAGTGGATAAGGCAAATACTCTATTCTTTATTTCCTCCGTTGGAAACACACTTCTTGAAGAGATCCCTTTGGGACGATTCTTAAGGAATAAAAACACAGCTTTGAAAAACATTGCCGAAGGTTTTGTATTTGAGGGGCTTCAGGAAGGAACGCAACAGGTTTGGCAGAATGCTATCGCTAAGTTCGGTTATGACGAAACAAGAGGTTACTTTGACGGCGTTGTCGAATCCCTCATAGCTGGGGCTGGGAGTGGAGGAATTGTTGGGTCTTTGACCTTCGGGGGAGGGAAACAAATTGATAAAGCTGTTGATACCTTAAAGCAAAAAGGCGCGACGGATGAAGATATTCAAAATCTTCAGAAATCAGCCGTTGAGCATGTCGTTGAAAACGCTGAAATCATTGATAATGCGCTTGATGCAAAAGTGGCAGAAATAGAGCAAATCGCGAGTCAGGCGAAAGAACAACCAGCTATTGAACCGCCTACTGGACGCGGCGGAATAGTGCCGCCTGAGTTTAATTTTGGGAAGTGGAAAGATCAACAGGCGTTTCTTTTGTCGCGCGAAACGATGGAGAGAAACCTTGAGGGTGTTATTAAAGACGAGAAGCAGCTTGTGGAAGCCAAGGAGTTTTTGACCGAACCAATCAAAGAGAACGAAACCGCTAGGGTTGAATGGATGAATGCGACCCGGTCTTTAATCAAGCAAGAAATGAATCGTTTGGGAATCCGTCACAACTCCTCGGAAGATAAACTTGTGCAGCGGTATGGCGAAGGAAGGATGACAGAGGGCGAGCTTAAATCCGCTACCCCAAAATGGTCAGCTGTTAAAGAAGCCGCGGCCTTCTTTAGAAGCCAATACGACGAAATGCTTGATACTGTCAACACGGTTCGTGCTCAGTTTGGTTATGATGAAATCCCCAAAAGGCAAGATTACTTTAGGCATTTTCAGGAAATTGGATCTTGGATTGATAGTTTTGGCACAATACTGCACGCGGAAGACTTGCCAACAGAAATTTCGGGTATGACGTCAATGTTTAAGCCGGGCAAGCCGTTTACAACCGCAGAACTTAGAAGGCGCGGCGGGGCTTTCACCGAATCATCAATAGGCGGTATTGATAATTACATTGATGCAATCTCGAAGCAGATTTTTCATACGGACAGCGTGCAACGCGCAAGAGTCATTGAAAAATACATCCGAACTGCCGGATCTCAAGAGCAAGCTGATTTGCCCAATTTTGTGGCAAATATTCAAGAGTACGCAAATCTTCTTGCGGGGAAGAAAGGGAGCGTTGATAGAGCCTTTGAATCGTTATCCGGAAGGGAAGTATACGGAGCCGTTCAAACCATTCACGCGCAAATATCAAAAAATTTAATCAGCGGCAATGTCTCATCAGCTCTTTCTAATCTTATTCCGTTCACTCAGTCTATGTCGACAACAAAGAAGGCAGCGGCTGTCAAAGGATTATTCGAGGCAACTTATACCGCATTTCGTGATGATTACGCAGAAATCGACGGACAAAAAAGCAAGTTTCTGACAAGACGTTTCCCCGATCAGAACATAGCGCTTAGCATATGGCAAAAGTCAGCTGACAAAATTAACTTTCTTTTTAAATCAATTGATAAATTCACGTCGAAAGCGGTATTGGCAGGGAAGTATTACGAGGGAATTGATAGCGGTCTTTCTGAATCTGAGGCTATGAAAAAAGCGGAGGAATATGCTGGAAAGACGCTTGCGGACAGATCCATCGGACAGTTACCAAATTTGTTTGGACAAAAATCCCTTAAAGGATGGACGGCCTTTCAAGTTGAGGTAAATAACCAGGTGTCATTTATGCTTAAAGATATCCCCAGGCAGTATCACGGGGATGCTTTAAAAGTTGCTTCTGCCTTATTTCAATTTGCCATTTACTCCTTTTTAGCAAACGAAGTGTATGAAAAAATCTCTGGCAGACGGCCTCAGCTTGATCTTATTTATGCGACGCTCACTCTTTTAGGGATGAATAAATCGGGTGAGAAAAGAACGGGGCTTGAAAGAGTCTGGCAGGCATTTACTGATATCAGGCAAAATGTTCCCTTCGGCTCTTTTACCACAGGACGAAATTTTACGTCTGCCGCAATGCCAGATATTAAGGGCATTATTACGGGCCGCAAAGATGCTTTATCCGAGTTAAGTAAGACTGGATTATTATTACTTAATCCTTTCGGGGGTGGGTCTCAAATACGTAAGACTATCGAAGGGCTTAACGAATACGCAAAAGGGGGATCATTTACGTTGAAACGCAAGACTAGAAGGTACCGGATAAATCAGGATTTCCCTAATCTCGTGAGGGGCGCTTTATTTGGGAAGTACGCATTCCCTGAAGCAGTTGATTACTACAATAAACCGGAAGGGAAAAGGCGTTAAGTCAAATTAATTACGGTGAGTGTATATAACAAGAAGAAACCGCGAGAATAAAAAAGCAAAATAGCATAGTCCAAACTATGCACATTTTAACCCAATCTGACCAAGGCGCGCTTGAATGTTCAAGCTCCCAACCGTTATTAAAAAGCCAATTCCAAAAGTAATTAAAGGGCTTCACGTTTCGGCCCCATAAATATAACCAAATACTGAAGAGCCCGATGATAAGAATTAACACTGAGACCATATCTTAAGCGCCTCCCCAACCAAAAATTGAAAGAAAATCAAGGAAGATCCCGCTAAACCAGAAAAGCAATGCCACCATTATAAAACCAAGGACAATAGATTTTATGATTACTTCCCACCAGTGGGCATTTTGATCCCAGCCTTCGTGAAAATCAAAAAGCCAGGATAGGAAATCTTTAACCTTGCCCATTGAGAGCCTCCGCTATCTACGCGATCTTATCCGATCCAGCTCCTGCTGCTGATAATAGTTTGCTTGTTGCCTATTCTGAAACACATAGTCATCATACTCTTTGAGGAGATTGTTTTTTAATGTTAAATACTCACCTTGACTGATCGAACCGCTTTTGTAGGCGTCCTCGGCCTCTTGCAGCCGATGCGTTATCTCTTCACCCTTATTTTTTTGATTCTCCATAAGTTGATCTAACTGAGCATCTAAAATTGGTGATGGGTTCGCAGTTACAGCACATCCAGGAACAAGGGTAACGCAGATAATCAAGCAAACTACAATTGAGCACCCCACGAGTTTATTCATTCCGTAATGAATAATAACCTCAGAAACTTAATTTGCGGGGAATTAACTTAATATTTTTCTGCTTGTTCTGATTTTTCGTCAAGCTCTAACCCGAATGGGGCTGGATCAATATCGAAGGCTTTGCAGACCATGCGGATTGTTGACCATTGAATGCGTTCATCTCGTGAAGCGAAGAGAAGCGGGTAGTATTGTTCTTTAGACGCAACTGTTTTGCATAAGTAAAGGATTTGGCCTCGCCCTGGGGCAATTTGGTTTTGTGATGTCTTGACGGTAATTCCGACTTCTTTTAGGCGGCTAAGGAACTCGTCAAACTTCGGGGCTTGGTGAAAGGGGTAGGCCGCCATGATTAAACGCTCTGAAGTTCGTAATGCTGGGGTAAATTAGCGTGCTCTGACCAATCGCATTCAGGCCAAGTGATGAGCATTCGGTTGCAAAAATTACGGTCAGCGTTTTCCCATTGCCGCCAATATTCAATTGGCGCAGGTTCGAGATTAGAGAAAGGTTCTTCGCCATGCTCTTTGGAAAGCAGGGCAAACGCTTTCAACATATTCTCAAATCTCTCCTTCAGCGCTAGCATTGTCTTGGCTTGAACCGCAAAGCCATAATCCAGGCAAATAGCGACGTAATAATCACCTTCTGGAAGAACCAGGACTTTAATGTCTTTGCTGTCTTCTATCGATGTGGTCATATTCTCTCCTTTGGAGGGGATTCTTTCCGATGTCAATATTAACCCCCTATGATAACGACTGTCAATGTGCATTTCTTGATTCTATCCGCAAAATAAAAATTGCAATTTTGGAGGACAGAACGCACCATGAAATAAGAACCAAAACCCCTGATTGATCCCCAGGGGCAAACCAAAGAGTAAGACCTTTCGCGAAAGGCAGTTACCGCATGGCTTCAGGCCATAAGCTGGTAGCTGCCTTTCTTTTTGGATAGGAGAAGCATGACTGTATCGAACCAAACCAGTAAAATCCGGTATATCGGCAATGGCTCTACCGTTGCTTTCAGTTTCCCTTTTAAGATTTTCAGCGCGGCCGATTTAGAGGTTTACCGCATTGTTCAGGCTACGGACGTTGCAATCCTTCAAACTCTTACCACGCACTACACGGTAGCAATCAATGCTCATTCCGATGGTGGGACGGTCACTTTTGTTTCAGCGCCGCCTTCTACCGATGACGTTTTAATTAAGCGGACTCTCGCACGTACTCAAAGCACGGACCTGCCAGCCGTAAGTAATTTCCCTGAGCAATCCATTGAGGACGCCCTGGATAAAGGCGCCATGATTGACGCGGAGATTGATGAAAAGCTTGGCCGCAGCCTTAAGTTTGCTGAAACAAGCGAGTTTACCGGTGTTGCTTTTCCCGAATTGGTAGCTGGTAAATTTTTAAAGGCTAACGCGCTTGGGACAGGTTTGGAATTTTCTAACGTTGTAATCACGACGTTAGCTTATAGCGGGGCATTTCAGGCCGGTTTGGACGCCAATAAATCGGCGTCCCCGAGCACAAATGATATTTACTTGGCCACGGACACAAGGATTCTTTATGTTTGCTATTCCTCTGGCACGTGGACGCAACTGTCCGATACAAAAAACACGTCCTTAAGAATATCAAAGAACTCGCATGGGTTTGTCGTGGGTGACATCCTTAAGCATGACGGGACGAATTACGTAAAAGCTCAAGCCAATTCTGAAGTGAATGCCAGGGCATTAGGTATTGTGGCGGTGGTAATTGACGCCAATACTTTTGTTTTGAACATGTCCGGGTTTATCGAAGGGCTTTCGGGACTCACCGCTGGATCGGTTTATTATCTGAGCGCGGCCACAGCCGGATTGCTTACCGCCACAAAACCGAGCACGGCCGGGAACTATGTGCGGCCGGTGCTGATGGCAATTTCAACCACAACCGGAATTATTCTGCACAACACGGCTTCGCTTGTCGGCGGTATCTCTGGATCCGGCGTGAAAAATCTGAAAGTCACACGGCCGGGTAACAGCACAATCACCGTTGCGGCGGATGAAATCACGTTAAACGACGGGACGCGGATCCGCAATGTTAGTGTGACGCCGGATAAAACAACTGCTGGCCCTGCGGCGAACGGACGGGACCAGGCCGGCGCGTTCTCAAATAGCTCCTGGGTGTTTGTCTACGTGATTCAAAAATCTTCAGATGGGACGGTTGCCGGTCTTATGTCGGCCAGCGCAACTGCTCCAACAATGCCCACAGGGTATGACCGCGTGGCTCTTGTTTCGGCTGGACGGATTGACGGATCCGGCAATTTTATAAATTTTGTCCATGAGGGAATGATCTATGAATATTCCACTTGGCAAACTTTAACCTCTTCCGTTGTTGCTGCTTGGACCTCAATCGACCTTGCTCCTTTTGTCCCTTCCGCGCTTTCAACACGTGTCGGCCTGGCGCTTTCTGAATCCGGTACAGGCGGCGAATCAATCATGTTTACAAACGATAACAGCGTTTCAACCAGTGAAACCACGGACACCGCAAATGTATTCAGGACGCGCGGCGGGCATGACAATCAAATTGTCGGGGCAATGACAATCCTTACGGCAAACACTTTGTATTACATGAATGAATCCGGGACCGCTTTCGTGACGGGTTTCACCGTCAATAAACTTTAGGGGGCAAACATGCCTTATCAAACACAAAATGAAGAGCCGGTTACACCTGAAGATTTACAGGCGCATTTTGATGGATTAAAGGCCTCATACCAGGCTGAATTTGAAGAAACGAAGAAAAAATACCAGGCAGAAATCCTGGAGATCCAGGAGCAAACTAAAACCGCCCAGGCCGAGCTTGAGGATTTTCAAGATGACCACCAAGCGCTTAAGGACAAGCACGCTAATTTGCTTTCAAGCGTCCATGAACTCGAAGCCCGCAAAAAGCAACTCGAAGACGAGATATCGAAACAATCCACGCACTTTTACGAATCCCTAAAAGCTGAGAAAGAAACCGCGGCCGCCGAAATCAAAGCCGCAAAGGCTGCCATTGAGCAAGAGCAATCCTTGATTGCGGTGGATAGGCGCCGGATTGCTGATGAACGCCAGGCCGTCGAAGCCAGCAAACAGGGACTCGATTTTAGAGAATCACAGCTCATGGAAAAAGAGCGGGAACTCATTGCGCTTGAGAAATCAGTCAATGACAAGCTTGCGGAAGTGAATGCTGGAATCGCAAAAAATGAAGCAATCCAGCACGAGGTCGGACAATTAAAGGCCGCTATCAACGAGCAAACCGATAACCTCCGAAAATTTGAAGCTGACCTTAAGCTTATTGGAGAAAGTCTTGCAAAAGAGCAAGCCGCTTTAAGCCTTGAGCGGGCCCAGCTTGCTGAAGAACGCGAGAAATACAAAAATTTCCAGGCCGAAAAAGATCAGTTTGAAGCACAAAAGATTGATTGGATGAAACACAGGGACCGGCTGGAAGCGCGGGAAATCGCGTTATCAGAATTTGAAGGCAAGCTTAAAAATTGGGAATCTGACTTAAATCAAAGAGAAGACATTCTCACTGAAAAACTAAAAGGGGAAAAACCATGACCGCATTCGGCAAACCTTCCACAAACGAAGTAATTGATCTTTTAAACCAAGTGCAAGGCGCTGTCTCTTTGGCCGTGGCCAGTACAAATACCGTTTACGGCAAATCGTTTGCCTTAAAGAAAAACAAATCTTACGGGCTTGTTATTCGATTCACCGGCACAACCATTGACGTGAAGGTTGAGCTTGAGGAAGGCAATAACGAATTGACGGATGCCCAAGAAGGATCCGCGCACACAAACTGGGCCGTTGGCACTACCTTGAGCGCTGGCATCGTCAGCAGCGCCGCCAAGACCCTTGCCGTCTCGCCTGTGGTTGCTAAATATGGGCGCTTGAAACTCACTGGCCAAGGAGCTAATCATGCTGATGTTTTGATGGTTCTGGCTGAGCTTGGCGAATCTGAAAACCTGTAAGGTGACAGGTGTGTAAGCTCCTTGCTTTTCTCCTGCTTATAGCTGTGCTCCTCCCCCCGAAGGACGTTTTTGCGTGGCGTCCTTTCGGGGGTGGCTATAAGCAACAAGTTTCCGCTTCCGATATTGACACCGTTACCACGAATTTCAATAACAACCTCAACTCAACCCACACCGATATTCAAAAAGCTCTTGACGCCCTGGATGATGCCGTTGGTGGGGGTGGCGGGGCACCCACAAACGCGACTTATATCACTCAAACCGCAAACGCAACATTATCCGCAGAACAAGCATTAGCGTCTCTTTCCTCTGGCATTATGCGCGTTGCGACTACTACGGGGGTTGTTACTTCCCTCACGGACTCGGCCGGGATCGCGGCAAATATTTCGGATGAGACGGGAACAACAAAACTGGTCTTTTCCGACTCTCCAACGCTTACGACCGCTACGACATTTTCATTTATGACCGCTGGCTCCGTATTCTTTGCCGGAACCGGCGGCCTTTTAAATCAGGACAACGCAAATTTATTTTTTGATGACACGACAAACCGGGTCGGTATTGGAACGAATACGCCCGATCAGCCTTTGCACGTCGTGAACGACTCAGCAGATACAGGAATTAAGATTGAGGGGGACGCGCAGAAAAGATTAACCGTTGTCACGCATTCAAATACCGCATCATCGTCAAGTGGTGTTGTTTTTGATAGGTCGCAGGGCGTTGATACAGGACAACTCACCGTTGCAAATGGTGACAGGATCGGGCATGTGTTTTTTCGCGGTTATGATGGGGACTCCTACGAAAACGCGGCAGGGATTACCGCAGATGTTGACGGCGCTGTTTCGGATGGCGTTGTACCAATGGGCTTTACTTGGTATACGGGATCAAGTCTTGCAACCCGGCTTGCGCGTTTAAACATCACCTCTGCCGGTGCTTTTAATTATGGGGATGGAAGCCAAGCATCCATAACGAGCACTTATAACCTTTCTGGAACCGATCCAGTTTTAACAGCTGTAAGCGGTGGATTTGCGGTTACAGGAACTTTTGATATCTCAAGTACGCTTCAGACGGGATCCGGCAATATCAATATTACAAACGCGACCGGCAACTTGGACGGTACGAAAGTTGCGGACGCAGACCTTGGAGATATTGGCGTTTCAAGTGGGGTGTGGAGCGTCGAAGATGACTCTCATACGCATGGGGCATCCACATTAAACACGGATTCTGTAAGCGCGGATGAACTCAATGCCACTGGTGTAGAGGCGGAATTAGAAGCCGTGCTGGACCTTCAAGACCTTCAAGGCGCTGTCACTGATTTGCAGGTCCCAAACGATATAACCGCTTCAAATTATTTACCTCTCGCCGGCGGAACTCTTACCGGCCAGCTTGTCACAGATAATTTAGGAATTGAATTTGACGAATCGGATACAAACCCTTCCTGCGCGGCCGGTAATTTTAATATCTACGCTGACCTTTCAGAAAATAAATTGAAAAAGTGTATGAATGGTGTGGCAAGCGATATGGACACAACCGGCGCAGGAGCTACCGGGACAGTCAACACGATCAAAGAAAATGCCGTCCAGGTTGGTGATGCTGATATCGTGACGCTTGATTTCCTTGGGGCTGATTTTGATTTATCAGAAACCCCGGACACTGAAATTAATCTAATCATTGCCGCAGCTCTTACGCGCGACGCAGAGTGGGACACGGAAGGTGAAGTGCAGACAGCGTGGGGAAGTGTGAACATTCTTTTAGAAACCGAAATTGACGCCGGATCAGAACTGGCCGCGCTTCTCGATGATGAAACTGGATCAGGCGTTCCGGTGTTTTCCACCTCTCCGGCGCTAACCACTCCTACGATTGGCAATGGGGCCACCGCCGCCGGGCATGTTGATTTTCTCGAAGACAGCGATAATGGTACTAATTATATCCGGCTTATTGGGGTTGCTTCTATTGCTTCAAACAAGACGCTTACTCTCCCTGACGCTACAGATACTTTGGTTGGAAAAGACACCACAGACACGCTGACTAATAAAACTCTTGCGGCGGCCTCCAATGTTATTGATGCAGACACCTCCGTTGCCTTGGCAGCAAACGGAGGAAATTGTTCTGCTGGAGCATTCCCGCTAGGCGTCGATGCAAGCGGTGCGGCTGAATCCTGCACTGCTCAAAACGCAGGGACAGATATTACCGCTGATTTGGAGGAAGACGCGCACTGTTCAGAGCATGATTCTGGCGACCTTGACTGTTCTGGTGAGACGCTAATCTATGCCGCGGACTCCATAGATTTTACAGAAATTCTGCAATCGAATACCTTAGCCGGAAACCCCGCTTTAGCTGTAGACGAATGTTTTTTTATGACAACCGCTTCCGGCGGCGGGTTTATTTGCGAAGGATCGACGGATGATACCAACGAACAGCTTTATCTTTTTCCTGACCTCAACGGGGCAGATACAACAAAGAGGATCATGGTTGATGATACCGAGATAAGCGGAATTGATGATGCGTCTTTAGAAGTAAGCTCAGGGACATTAAGGCGTGCCGCGCTTACAGGTGACGTTACCGCCGCCGCAGGGTCTAACACGACGGTTATAGCTGACAGCGTTACAGTGACAGACTGGACGATGGGCGCCTCCGTTGCGACAACGCCTTCCGTTGATGACAACGATACGTCTTTAGGAACAACTGCCTACGTACAAACTGAAATAAACGCAATGGGTGGCCGTTCTCTCTCGGCATCATCCGGGAGCATGGATGCTGACGCAGAACTCTATACAGACGCCAAGTGCATAACGATTGATCCAACGCATAGCGTGACTCAATGGGTGATGTGGCGTGCGCCGCACGCGGTTACGATCACAGGCGTTGATTGCCGGTCCGAAAACGGCACAAGCGTTGTCTTGACTCCGCAGGAATGTGACGCGAACGGCGCAAACTGCGTTGATATTGAAGCGGCGATTACCTGCGCCACGACGAACACCACAGAGGCCACAAGCGTTGATAACGGCTCGATTGATGCCGGAGATTGGATCGAGGTAACGCGGGGAACGAATACAGGATCATCCACGCAGGTAAGTCTTTGTTTGGAATATACGGTCAACGATTGACATGAAATACAAAATGACTGAAGAGCATAAAAGGAAAATAGGAATTTCAAATTCTATACGCATGAAAGAAGTATGGAAAAGAGAAGATCACAGGAAACGTATAACCGAAGCAAAAAAGGGGAAAATCCCTAAAGGTTTAGCTAAGGCTCACACAAAAGAAGCTATAGCAAAAATGGCCGAGACTAAAAAAATTTTGTATAGGGATAAGACAAAACACCCGCGATATAAGCATGGTCTTTCTGGGACATTGCAGATGGCCACAATTTACAACAACAAGCGAAGGGCGCTAAAGTATGCTTCTGAAAAAAGATTATCGCTTCCAGAATGGGAACGTATAAAAGCTGAGTATAGATACGTTTGTGCATGTTGTTTACAGAAAGTAAAGCTGACAATCGATCATATCATTCCGCTATCTAAAGGTGGAAGCGATGGATACGAAAACATTCAGCCTCTCTGTATAACGTGTAATCAGAAAAAAAGATTTAAGACAACTAAGTATCCAAAACCAAGTGACACAAAAAATGATTAAGAAACTTTTCTCTTATTTATTTGTTATTCTTTTTTTTCTCGCAACCGTATTTTTTTATATTTACCTGATTGATAGTTCTGTCTACGCCGCCACGATTGGAAGTGATGCGTTCACGGGTGCTGACGGGGACGATCTTCAAGCGCACACTCCAAACACAGGAACGTCTTGGGATACTGACGCTGCGGCTGTCCCCGACATTCAAGGTAACCGAATTGCAAGCTCTAACAATAATTTAAGGAGCGGACGGCTGACGGACACGGTTGGTGATGACGATATGGACGTTACGCTAATCGCCAATCTGAGCGGTGGAGCGGATGCCAGCAATAACTCGATGGGGCCTGCTGGACGGTGCGCTGCCACGGAGCGTTGCCATAGCGCGCAGAATGCTTATCAGTGTTATATCGAATACGTTGACGCATCCGGCGCTGACCTTTTCCTGCGGAAATTTGTGGCTGGTGTTGAAACGGCGATTGCTTCTTATAACGCAAATTTAAGCACAAGCACAGATCATACTTTAAAACTTGAGATAAGGACTGCGGCTAAAAAATGCTACGTGGCAGGAGTTGAGCGCATATCAAACGCGGATGATGTTCTTACGGGGAATAATTATTGCGGACTGATTGGGGAAGATGCTGAACCAAGAGGGGATGATTGGCTTTGCGAATCGGTTGGGGCCGCCGCTAAGTTTTGGCCAATGGTGATCGGGCTTATCCCAACAGCACACGCGGATGAAAAACCTCCGGCACAGTATGAATCTGACGTTTGCGGGGATGGGAAGCCGGAGGGAACTCCTAGACATCCCTGCGTTGTTGATAAATACGGCTTCAAAAACTGGTCATTACAAAAAGAAGAAGGCGGGAAAATGTATGTGAATGTGTTTGACGAAGTGAAACCCTCTGACGATTTAAGAGCTGAAAAAAAAGATGACTCGGAGTGGCCTGAAAAAGTACAGGCCGAGATTACGGAGAAAGGGTATTCGTGGGTGAGCGTGTAATGGAACCCGCGTTAATCGCTGTCACCGTTTCCGTTGTGACTTTAATTCTCGCGGTATTGAGCCACGCCTTCACGACCGGAAGGTGGGGCGCGAAGATTGAGACGTCTATGGGTTTTATACAAAGAGAGCTTGCAAATATCGGCAAAGAACTGGAAAAAAGAGACGTACAAATCCAAGCCCTTTGGAAGCGGATTGACGAGATAAGGGACTTGATTGACACGAAGGTTAAATGACAGACAACTTCGGCGAGATTCTTCACGTTTTAAAGGACGTAGCCGTGCAACACGATTTATTCAAGCGAGGCATTTTAAGTTTAGAAAATTTTTATGTATGGGCAACTGAATTGGATACGAAGATTGACAATCTGGTAAATAAGCATTTAGAAGGCAGGGGCATAGGGGATGTCGCTTAGGGACTGGCTCATAAAAAAAGTGGTAATGGATTGGCTAAAAAAACAAAAGGAGACTCCAATGTTTAAATTACTTGAAGGCAAAAAGACGTACATCACGATGGCGATAATCGCTATTTTAGGCGCACTCGACGCATACAACGGGCATTGTGTGGCAACTTCGCTTTGTAAGGCGTTTGCCGTGCCGGGCTGGATATTCTCGATTCTTGCGGCGTTGGGTGTTTACACAAGGGCGATTGCTAAAAAATGAAGAAACTATATCTTGGCGTTGGAATTAATGCCTATGCACAGTCTCCGCTTCGGGGGTGCGTGAACGATATTCAAGACCTGTTTAAATTTTTAGTAGAGCAATACGCTTTCAAGCCCGGCGATAATATGCGGCTTTTGCTAAATGAACGTGCTACTACTCAGACTATTCGGGATCGCATGGATTGGATGCGAGACAAAGCGCAAAGGGATGATATCTGTGCATTTCAGGATTCAAGCCACGGAAGCCAAGTCCCAACAAGAAGCGACTCGGGGGAAGTGGACGGCATGGACGAGATCATCTGCCCGTATGATTTTAATTGGGATGGGAACTACATCACGGATAATGAGATAGGCCAGTGGGTAGTAGACATTCGCTCAAAAGGAGCCTTCCCGATTGTTATTATCGATGCCTGCCACAGCGGGACAATTACCAGAAACTTTGGGCTTCCCTTTGACATTCAGCCCATATTTTTTGAGCCAGTGGATTTGCCGGATGACCTGCGGATTAAATACGGATTCAAGATTTCAATCCCCTGGGGCGTGCGATACCTTGCGCCGCCGCTTGATATTATGGCGCGAATGACGGAAGGATTAAGACCGCGAAAATCAGAAAGCATTTACGGCGCAGTTATTTCAGGCTGTCAGGACAACCAGACTTCCGCAGACGCATATATTGACGGACGATTTAACGGAGCCATGACGCGCTGCCTGATTGACATTCTCGCAAATGATGTTGACAAAAAATTTACCTGGGGCGATTTAAACACATTGCTACAGCACAAAGTCAAAGCGAGAAACTTCTCTCAAATTCCGCAGGTCGTTTTTGAAGACGGCGAAGAAAATAGACTGCTTTTTAATTAGGCCTTATACCACGTGCCGATAGGCGCGGTAAGGCACTGAAAGTAACCCCCTCTTGCGGAAAGGCTCCCGGGAGGGGGTTTACTATTTTGACCTTTCTCTAGCTTTCCCTCTCTTTCTCTGTCCCCCAAGTTTTATAAAATATAATAAATATATATTAAATTATGAATATTATGGGCCTCTCTATATACTCCGCATTCTGCACAAAATAGAATGTTCGGGTTAGCCTTTGATTGGGGGTGCGTCTGTGTGAAGCCCGAAATAAAAGAACGGTTCCTTTCCTATCTCACGAATGAACGCGGCTTGATCTTTACATCCGCCAATGCGTATGTAAAGCAAGTGGGCTATCTTTACACAGAGTCAGGCTCTGAAATCCTACGTCTTAAAAAATATCCCCTGGTTGCAAAGATCATTGTTGATCTAAAAACCTCCCGTAACTGGTCGGACCGTATGACGTACAAGGTCGCTTCAATGGTGACGGTGTTTTTTAATTGGGCGTTCAGAGAAGGCATCATAAAAGAAAGCCCGTTCCGCATGGGGCATGGTTTTAAAAAGGTCGAGACAAAGCAGATTGATTTTTTCGATTGGGAAAGTGACGATTTTAAGAAGGTCATTTACAATCCGAATCTTTCTTTGAAGTGGCTTTGCATGATCCACGTTTTACGATCCTCCGGCATCAGGGTATCTGAATTGGTGAATCTTAAGCTCGAGGACGTGCAAGACCGCTGGCTGCGGATAAAGCAGGGCAAAGGCGGCCGTGACCGCTTCGCGCCGGTGGATCAAGAAACCCGCAACTTACTGGATACCTATATCACCGGGATCAAGTTCTCCGGCTATTCGCTTCCGTGGCTTTTCCCGAAAGAGGATATGTCCGGGCCCACGACTTCGCACAACGTCCAGCGTGTCTTTTGCCGTATGTCGCACAAGCTCGGCGTTCACGTCCACGCCCATAAATTCCGTCATTCTTTGGGAGGTCGCTTAATCGAAAAAGGCGCGGATGTTACGGTAGTCCGTGACATTTTGGGCCATAAAACGCTTTCCTCCACGTCGATTTATGTCCACCACAAAAAAGACAAATTGTTAGAGCAATTCGACAAGTGCCTTTGAAAGCCTTGATAAATAAGGAAAAAATAGGGTATTGACAACTAAGGGTGTGTGGGTGTAGCATATTATCAGATATGAAAAGCGTAAGGTTTTCGGTTGATCCAATTGTTTACAGAATGATAAAGCTTGAGGCGTTGAATCGTGACATAACGCTAAAGGCTTTTGTTTTGGCGGCCGTAAATCATTACGCAAAATGTTCTTTACAAAAAAAGAAGAAGAGGTAAACTAGGGCATTATGAAACGGCTCACTCGGAAAGTAGCTGAAAAAAATCACACATTGGAAATCAAATCCTGCTCCGGGCACGGGGTGTCGATAGTTCCTTTCTGGTGTGTGGCCCGCTTTTTCCGACGGGTAGCCGGGCATTCCGTGCCCAAATTTACCTCAAATATGGGTCTTTCGCTTACCTCAACACGCACGCCCCGGTAGCTCAATTGGTTAGAGTACCAGATTGTCGATCTGGGTGTTGCGGGTTCAAGTCCCGTCCGGGGCGCCATTCTTTTTGAAATCGTTTAAGTTCAGATCTCCCGCAGTCAAGTATTGTGCCCCGTGATTCGCCCCGCGATTGAGATGTAACCTGTTGCAATGAATGATGTTAAAGTGTGATTCGATAATTTTTGGAGAAACGCAGCAGTTTCTAACTCCTTCTAAAAAGACAGGGCATTTTGAATAAATGACAACCCTCTGTTATATTTTGAGTAACCACTGCTTGGCGGGGATGATACGGGTAAATCCTGATCTTTTTTTCAAGGTGTATTACGAGCCTATTTGCGAGCGGCTGCAACCGAAAGATATTATGCTGAACCGAGAAAAAACAGGGCGGAAACAAAAAACACTGGCAAAAGCGACCCGCAAATTATCGGATTACGTCACTATTAAAGAAAGTCTCTCCCCAACACAGACACAACCTCCCCGGACTATGTTTAGGTCAGTAACAATTTTGATTCTGGCAATCGTTATGTCAGCAGGATATCTATTTTTGTCGGGCCAGGATCAGGCGTTCGCGCAGCCGCAAGGCGCGCAGGGCGCTGGGGATCCGGAAATCAAAAAATTGGGAGAGGCGATCACTCAACTTCACGAGGAGCGTCAAAAACTTTTGGGAGCGTGGCCGGGTACCGCCCCCAACCCAAAACGACGCGAAGAATTAAGGGCGAAATTAAATGAAAATGGTGCGGCGCTTAAAGCAAAACTCGATACTTTGTTGACTATGCTTTATGAGAAAAAACAAGCGTGTGAGAAAGCTGTCCAGGAGTCTGCGAATCAGCGTGAGGAGTTAACCAAACAGTATCAACAGCAGTTAGTAGATTTAAAAACAAGGGCGGCGACGTTAAATGTTCAACTGAGAGACCCGAAATTAACGCTAAAGGAAAAACAAAAAATTCTTGATGAGATAAAGAACATGCCGGCAAAATGGGACCAGTTAACTAAAGAAAAGCAAAAAAAAGAACAAGAAATCAAAGTGCAACTGGAAAAAGACCAGGAAGCTTTAAAAAAGGATCTAAGTTGCCAGAAACTTTTGACGCAATATACGAAGTACCTCGTCTATTATAAAAGCGTATTTATAACCGTATGGACACCAAAACCTCCTGAGAAAATGACCAAAAAAGAAGAAGAACCCCTATACTTCACCTCTTATACACCTTCGCCTGAGAGCGACGGAGGGTGCAGTACGAAAAATCCCTGTCCCACGGGCCAGTGCTGCGTGTTTAAGGGCGGGAAATATGAATGCATCGCGCTTGAATGTACCGCATCGATCTCAGGCACAGGGGACATCAAGCTCAAAGTTGACGACAAGACCCTCCGGCCGTTCTTGGCAGAAAAAGGAGGATCCTCGCAGTCTGTGGAAATTCCGCCAGAACTGCTTACCGCCGCATGTAAGTATGGCAATAGCCAAGCTTCCTCCGCAAGTTCAACGTCTGCAAGCCCGGACGAGCCGCCGAGTTCACTGACAAGTTCAATGAACATAAGCCAGATCGACCCTACGGAATTAACTTATTCGATCCCAGGAGAATCGAGCTATGCAAGTCAATGCAAAGATGCTTATGTGCAAATCAATTGTAATTGCCCGCCAAGTGATCCGATCCCCGCGAGCTCAGGCACAACAATGCCACCTAAGGATTGCCCCTTAAAGACTCAAGTGGAAATCAAATGCCCCTGCTGTGAAGAGTTGGGGTATGTTGACCCGACAGACCCTGATGTAGAAAGGAAACTGAACGAAAAGTGCCGGTTGGATAGTTCTTCCAGCGAAAGTGATCCAATCCCCGGAGGATGCTACAGGAAAGTGACAATTAATCTTAAAGATACGCCCCTGAACGGCGAAGGCCAACTGGAGTGCCTTGAATGCGCAAAAAGGGAGTATGAATGCTGCGACTACAAGACAGGGCCGATCACGGCGGCTAAGTCCACGGATGAGATTGAATATAAAATTGAAACAATGGCCAATGCGGTGCGTGCGCAGGGGAGCAGCGGTCTAAGAGGACAGGCTTGCCTGGGCGGGTGTTATGAAAAGAAGGATGACAAGTGCGGTTGGTACTGCCCTAAAGGGACAACGACCGTCGGTCCCGCACTTTATCAGAGGGATTTGGATACACGCTATTGCTGTGCGTGTCTTGGACTTAACACAAAGTGCCAGTCGGACAAGGGGCTGAAAGAATGTTCAACCGCGCAACAGAGTAATGACTTGCAGGATATGGGATGTGAATGCGTAGACAAGAATCTATATTGCACCGACCGGCCATTGAATAGTATTGCAGGATATGAACAACACGTCCCGGTTGTTTCAGGCAACATGGTTGTTCGAAAGGGATTTGAACCCGGGAAAGGTATCTGTGCCTGTGGGCTTTGCGACACAACGGTTTGTGGCACGCGCCTTTTAAGCAGCACGTTTAATAAACAGCAGTGCCATCCGATTATTAGGGCAGAGGCAAGGGAATGAAAAAGATGAAAAGCGGTAAAAAAATGGAGCCACGCGAGCTTTCCCGCGGTACCTTACTTGTCGGCGGAATCCGCCGAAGCAAACAACCCTCCTTCGCCAAGGCTACGGAGGGTCCGTCCTTCGCATTCGCCCCCGGGCAAGCCCGGGGTCTTCTGCGTAGGCGGATAATGGCGGTGATTTTAGCGCTCGCGCTGGCCGTTCAGCCCGCGGCTCCCGGGATCCTTTATGCCGATATAATCAAATCCCAGGAAATATCGCCCAAAAAGGATAAAACATCTGCTGAAGGTCTGCCGTCTGAAACTCCAGCGCCTTCGCCCCTCGATTTAATTTTTAAACCTCAAAGCCCGGTTTCGTCCACCGCTAGTAGGGAGGTCAATAAACTTGAGCTCATTTTCTTGCCCGGCGGTTCTGTAGCGAATTTCCTCAAAAAAGACAGCCCCGGCACGCCGCTTATCTCCACGAGACAGAAACTTCCTCAAATATGCAGCGCCGTCTTAGAACCTTTTTGTTGTTTGGTAAAGGTGATTACGCTAACTTCTGTTTGCACTCCCCCCGCAGCGCCTAGTGTTTATGATGATAAAGTCAATAAATTAATTCATGAACTATTAGAGATTCACGGTAAGTTTTTATCGGGTGAGATTGATGATTATAAGTTCGAAGAACAGGTCGCCAAATTAGAATGGAAAATCAAAAACTGGGAAAAACATCGGGGAGATATATTGAGTCCGGAAACCAAAGCAACATTAGCCATGTTGCGTCAATCGCTTGTTGCCACTCGTTGGAATGCCATTATGAGCAAAAGAGTTCCCTATGGTGCAACCTATACTCCAGAACAATTGGGAATTACCACTCTGCCTCCGGGGACGAAAATGGAATTCGGTTTAGCCGAAGCGGGGGGAAAGAAATATGACGGTTTTTGGTACCTTATTCCCGGAAAAGCCCCTGCATTTAAAAGCCATGATGGAAAATTACAGATTGAAAAAGTTAAAGGTCCGGATGGAAAGCTTTTGTTTACGCGTCAAATTCTTAAGTCATCCCCTTCTTCGCCACCCGAAATTACAATTATCATGCCGGATGGCAGTTCGCGTAAATTTGTGAATCCCCACGTCATGGAACTTAGGGATAAAAATGGAACTTTAAAGGGGTATCAGGTTTCGCCAGAATCCATGCAGAAACTTGAAGAGACGCAGCGCAAAAATCGAAGAGCAAGCGAAAAGTTTAACGGTGTCCTTCTGCAATATGGATTGTCAAAAAAGCCGGAGGACAAAGCAAAGATAGATCAAGCAAGGTCTGAAGCGGAGAAAACTCAAAAGGAAGCTGATGAAGAACAAAAAAAGCTTGTTAGTGAAATTGCTAACAGTTTGGTGAATGGTGTGCCATCTCTGAAAAATCTTGACCCTGCAACTTTGATGAACTTTCTTAATCAATGGGTAGAAGATGGTAATCCTAAAGACACCCGTCAGCCTTCAAGAAATATGCAATTAAATATTGAAACAAACGGAAAAATTCAAGCTTTCGATCAATTTTACACAGGGTCGAGAATAGGGCGCGCAGGTGACCCAGTTCGTGCAGATCGGAGTTACAGACTTTCACCGGGTACAGCTTCAAATGGAAAACAGGCTTTGATTGTTTATCAGCCCATCATGGTGGCAACTAACGGTATGGATAAAGGGAAACGAATTTCACGAGGAGACATGCCGCTTGCGGGCGCCTCAGATGGAGATGAATTTAAACGTCACATAGAATACATTGGAAATAACGAACGATTGTATTGGGATGAAGAAGAAGAATATATCCCCGCCAGCAAGTGGAATCCTTTTTCGTCCTCATCGACAAAAATTCATACGACTCTCAGATATCAAAGGTGGAATCCAAAAACCGGGCGATGGGAAGATGATCCTAATAAACCCGCGGAACGTAAACCGGAAAGAACAGTTGATCATGAAGGAAGTTCCGAGGCCTCAAAATGGCTGCGTGCTGCCGGCGATGCACCCGGCATTAAACAGCTTCATGAATATGCATTGGGCCCATTGGGAAGTAAAGCACGATTAATGTTTCCTGGAACCGCTAATTTGATTTGCGGAGAAGTGAAGTCCGATGAATTGGTGAGTGGCGCTCACTTAATCATGGCGGATATTTATGAATTTAGGGATGAGTGGTATTCTGCCATGAATTCTAAGGATCCAAACAGAATTGCTGAGGCGAGGAAGGCCGCTTTGGAATATATAAAACAATTAAGAAGTCGGGAAGGCAAAACGGATAAAAAACTGGAACGAAATTTTTGGAAACTGATCGCTTTGGAAGAAATGATTCGCATTGAACGCGGCAGAAAATGGAAGGCGGGGATGGCCGGCGCCGGGTGGACAAAAGAGCAAGAAGAAGAGATGAAAAAAAGAATGGGGGAAAAGGAATTTTATGACTACCTAAGGAAAGTGCAACAGGAGACGGAGATTAAGGATGTCACGGATGAAGAACTGGTAAATTTTATTCTTGAAGGTGATATACGAGGCAGTACGATGGTGGCTGACTATGCAGAGATGAAAGGAGGAGGTTTTTGTTTAGAAACTCTTGTCGTTGTTACAAAAGCCGGCGAGGTGGTCATTGATAATCTTCCGACCCTTGTTCTTTTTCATGCATTTGGCGCTTTGGGTCAATCTATGTCAGCTGCTCGATGTCCGGCAATAGCTATACCTGGCACTGCGCTCGCTTCAACAAATACCGTATTAGGTTTTTATTTTATGACTTCCTTTGGAGCAGAAGGGGCCCAGGCTTTTAACGACGCTATGCGAGCCTATGCCAGAGGTGATAAGACAAAATATCTCGACAAATTGGGTGAATTAGCAGGGAGTGCCGCGCTTATGGGTGGAATGCTTCTACCGAAAGGAGGAAAACATATATTGGAACGTTTTAAAGATTTCGAAACAGAACGAATCAAAAATGGTGAAAGACTTATTACGGTCGAGGGAAAGCTTAGCCCTGAGGCGCAAAAGAAATTAACCCCTAAGGAAATCGAGAAGTTAAAGGCAGAAAAGGTTGAGCTTGAGAAAAAAATGGATGAGGTCAATAAAGGGTTAAATTCGCTGACCGAAGAAGTGTTGAAAATTCAGAACGAGATGCTTAAAAAACAGCAGGAAGCTAAGCCTTGTCCATGCCCCGAAGGTACCGCAGGGAAACTCACACCTGAAATGGAAGCTCTCAAGGAAACAAAGCAGCGCGAGGCAAAAACCATAAGTGATCAGGCTAAAGAAGCGGCCGAAACCGGCAACAAAAGCAAACTTGAGCAAGTGAAAGAAAAATGCCGTGCCTTAAAAGAGAAGCAAACAGGAAAAACTTCCCCTGGGCCTGAAACGCAGCCGAGTCAAGCGCCCAAAAGGCCAACCCCTTCACTGGAAAAACTGCGGGAAGTCGTTCCTTGGGAGGAGGCAAGGCGTTTTCAGACTGACGCCGAACCTATGCCCGGCATCGGTACTCCGGGAAGATATTGGGTCAGTATGTATTATGTCCGTTTCAAATTTATGGAATGGTTTCAAAGCTTTAAAAATAATCCAGAGGGTTTTACGTTTGCCGATTATCTTGCGATGATGAGAGAGCTCCATAAACAATCGGCATATCGCACGGAGGGTATTACACGGCCAGGGAAATTTCTTCATGAGTCGAGAACGCGTGCAGATATTGCTGCAAAGTTTAACCAACTTAATGAAGGTAAAGGAGGTCTGGAAGCTGCAAAGATTTTGGAAAAGAAGGACGGTATCCATGTTGATAAAAGCAATCCTGTGGAATGGATAGATACCAAAACAGGAGAAAAAAAAGTTGATTACCCCTATTTGGACCCTAGCAAATATAATCCTGTAGATTACGGGTTGAAGCAGGGCGAGCCCATTCCCTTTTATCTGGAATATCAAAGAAGGGCTTTTAAACATCTTCAGAAATATGGCAGGATGCTCAAAGATTCTAAAGTCGATTCACAAGCGCTTATGCAACAATTAGCAGAGGTTAACAGGAATATGGCACAAGGGAATCTGTTTTTTACGCCAAATGCTTCGATCCATATGAACATGATTAATGGCATGCTGCGTGATTTAGGTGGCCGTGGAATTCGACATGAACGATTGGATCTTGATGCCATGTCCAGCGAAATTGATATTTATTATAAAAACTTCTTGCGTATGATCCAAGAAGCGAATCCCCAGGGTATTCAACCGTCGAGACCGGGGAGGCCTCAGATGCCATCTTTACCTTTCGAAATTACCTTTGAGCCGGAAATCCGGCCGGGGCTATGCAAGCCCGAATTGGCGACTACTACAACGCCTCCCCCTGCGACCACAACAACACCCACGACGCCTCCGGCCCGAAGTGAAATGACTCCAAAGGAGCGGTCTCGCCAACAGCAAGAAAACGAGCGGTTGAGACTGGAAAATGAGCGGAAGGAGTATGAGCAGGATCTACGAGAGATGGAAGAAAAACGCAGGAATAATCTTAATGACCGAAGTTTAGATGGATTGATTAAAGAAGTTCAGAGGCGTCTTAATGAAGCCAACAGACAATTGCAGGAGATGGGGGATTTACAGCGGAGGCATGAATTAGAGCAACAGCGGACGGCGTTGGCTGATCAACTGAACAATTTGATTTATCAATGGCAGGAGGCAAGCCCTCAAAACAAGCCCGGCCTTCAAAAGATGATTGATAAACTAAGGGGGCAACTCGACAAGATTGATCTAGATATAGATTCTCTTTGGAATCGTGAAAGTATAAGGCGTACAGAAGAAACCCGTGAGAATATAATGGAAAATATTGAAGCTGCCAGAGAAAATTTAGAGGCCTCTCGAAAAGATAGGGATAACTCTGTGGTTGAAGGGGCGCGGCAACGACTTGAAAGACATATGGAAAATCTGCGAGATTATATTGAAAGAGCCGAAGATACACTAAGAGATGTTGATCGACAGTTAGCCGACCTGAGAAAACCGAGAGAACAACCGGCTGCAGGAGGGCCGGATATGAACACATTGCGTGAAAAACGGAGTCAAAATAACCAAAAGATACGAGAAATACTTAATCGTCTAGATGCTTTAAGGGATGACTTTGCGGCAAGCTCGCCAAAACCATGGAATCAGTTCTATAATGATTTTTTGGAGAGGAATCCAAGAGCTACACCTCAAGAGGCTGAGAAAGCATGGACCGATCAGCAAAGGGAAGTCCAGAAAAAATATGAAAGGTATTTTAGAGAAAAGGAAAGTTCTAATAAAGAGTTGGACAGGTTAAAGAAAGAAGAAGAACGTTTAATTGAACAAATACGCAGGCTTAGCCTAAGACTGCAGCAGCAGCAGTAGCAGCAGTAGCAGTAGTAGTACTCTGTAACACAAGTTTTTATGTCATCCCCGCATGTCCGCCAGAAATCGCGGACGGACCCGCCGATGTTCTTGTGGCGGGCTTTAAGCGGGGATCCACAACTTCTGGATTCACGATAAAGGCATTCGGGAATGACAATAATTAACGTTCCAGAGCAGTAGTAGCGCCCTCCCATTCCTTCATGATGAGTTAATTTTTTAAGCCTTTTAAATTGATTCTTAATTCCTATTTGTTAGATCTTGTTAGTTATTGGATTGCGAAGTTAGCGACTCACTCCCTTTTAAAACGGCGTAATGCCTGTCAAGTCATATAAAAGTGTTACCGAAAAGGTGGAAGTTTTTGTCATGGAAGGGGTTGGGAGAAAAAAGTTAGGGATTTGGGGAAACATTTTTAAGGGAGTTAAGAAGTTGATAAATATTTGA
>Ga0247727_10002513_pt1 | contig 41838 bp, 21 predicted proteins | sample WisWelCaveWW1625_FD_202498 | JGI IMG/M metagenome (GOLD analysis project Ga0247727, IMG submission 202498) | Biofilm microbial communities from Wishing Well Cave, Virginia, United States - WW16-25 | ecosystem: Environmental > Aquatic > Deep subsurface > Groundwater > Cave microbial mat | place...
CTTGCTCGTCATTCGCGCGTATCATCACCGCCGCGGCGAAGGCCATCGCAAAATTTGTTTGATTCCGCAATCGGCGCACGGCACCAATCCGGCGAGCGCGGCGATGGTTGGAATGCAAGTGGTGGTTGTGAAATGCGATGACAAAGGCAACATCGAAGTCGCAGATTTGAAAGCGAAAGCCGAGCAGTATCGCAACGAGTTGGCGGCGCTTATGGTGACGTATCCTTCGACGCACGGTGTTTTTGAAGAGTCCATCAAAGAAATTTGCGCGATCGTTCATGCCAACGGCGGACAGGTTTATATGGACGGCGCTAATCTCAACGCGCAAGTCGGTTTGTGCCGTCCCGGCGATCTCGGCGCGGACGTGTGTCACGTGAATCTGCACAAAACTTTTTGCATTCCTCATGGCGGCGGCGGTCCCGGCATGGGGCCGATCGGCGTTGCTGCTCATCTCGCGCCGTTTCTGCCAGCGCATCCGATCGTTGCCACCGGTGGCGTACAGGACATCGGGCCGGTATCGGCAGCGCCGTGGGGCAGCGCGAGTATTCTCGTGATTCCGTGGGCCTATATCGCGATGATGGGCGGCGAAGGCTTGACGCATGCCACGAAGATCGCGATTCTCAACGCGAATTATATGGCGCAACGCTTGTCAAAATATTATTCCGTTTTATATCGTGGTATGAAAGGCGGCGTGGCGCACGAGTTTATTCTCGATATGCGCAGTTTCAAAACCAGCGCGGGCGTCGAAGTCGAAGATATTGCGAAGCGTTTGATGGATTACGGCTTTCACGCGCCGACGGTTTCTTTTCCGGTGCCCGGCACGTTAATGATCGAGCCAACCGAGAGCGAGTCGAAAGAAGAATTAGATCGTTTCTGCGAGGCGCTGATTTCGATTCGCCAAGAGATTGAAGAAATCGAGCGCGGTGTCGCGGATCGCGAAAAAAATGTTTTGAAGAATGCGCCGCACACCGCCGAGACGGTGATCGCTGACAAATGGGAGATGCCGTATTCGCGCGAGCAGGCGGCGTTTCCACTGCCGTGGGTGCGCAGCCGAAAATTCTGGCCGTCGGTGGGCCGCATCGACAACGCCTATGGCGACCGCAATCTCGTGTGCGCCTGTCCGCCGATGGAAGCGTATGCAGATTGAGTAATCTGAAATTCATCTTGCGAACTCGAAGAAGTTTCGTTAAATTTGATTTAGAAAACTGTCGCGTTTTCGAGTAAAGCTTTTTTCGAGGTTTCCCATGAGTTCGCCGATCCGCGCACCGATTTTGTCTTTAAGCGCGTCTTTGGCAACGATAAAGCCAAAGAGGTGCTGATCAGCTTTCTGAACGCCGTTCTCGGGCTCGAAGGGCCGCGCGTTATTGTCGAAGTTCATATTCTTGAGCCTTATCAAGCGCCGCGTATTCCCTCGCTCAAGCACAGCTTTCTCGACGTCAAGTGCCGCGACCACCGGGGCATCGAATTCGTCGTCGAGATGCAGATTCAGTATGTCGAAGGCTTGGAGAAACGAATTCAGTATAATGCCTGTAAGGCCTACGTCAGCCAACTGGCGAGCGGCGAAGATTATCCAAAACTGAATCAAGTGGTCGGCATCACCGTGCTGGATTTCACGATGTTCCGCGACTTTGCGCACTATCTTTCCTGCCACGAGTTCAAAGAGAAAGTGACGGGCAATTGTTATCTCGATGAAATCCGCCACTATTTTATCGAGCTGCCCAAATTCACCAAAACCGAAAATGAATTGGAAACGCCGATCGAGAAGTGGTGCTATTTTATCAAGCATGCGGGAAAGCTGCAGGTGATTCCGGAGAAATTAAACAGCGCGCCGTACCTGAAAGCGTTCGAGCTTGCCAATCGCGCCAACATGACCAAAGAAGAATGGGAAGCATTTGATGCGACGGCAGTTTGGATACAAGATCAACGCGGCGCTGCTTCTGCCGCCCGAAAAGAAGCCCTTCAGGAAGGTCGTCAAGAAGGGCTTAAAGAAGGTCGTCGTGAAGGGGTTATTGAAGTTGCTCGTTCCATGCGTCGGGAAAAAGTCGAGTTAGCCACTATCGCCAAGACCACCGGTCTTTCTATCGACGAAATTGAAAAACTGTAGAGTGGCATTCTTGCCCATCATGGTGGCACGAATACCAACAAAGTGGCATCGAATGGAATGCAAATTTTATTAGGCTTCGTATAACTTGTTGAATTCTTGTTGAGGCCTTGATTAAAAAGTTTGGCCCAGCGCTTGCAAAAATTTTAATCGAAAACAATCCGTTGAGTGTTTTAAATCGTAATTACAATAAACGGCGTCATCACGCCGTTAAATCGTATGGAACCATACGACAAAATTTAGCGTTGGAGAAATGTCACGTTTCCAATCGACAGATTGAAAGATTCCGCAAAATGACGAGATGGTCGGTACATTTTTATGATTGTTAACGTGACGTGAAGGTGAGCGGTTAGCGCCGTAAAAATCGCTTGACAATCTCACGCTAAATTTTTATATTATCTATACTTTCAATCCGTTCGCTCAAAATTTTAGGACTTTGCCTATTACATATTCGCTATCGGTTTGATTTTAGTTGTGCAAGCGTTCATCTAAAAGATGGTCTATCCTGTAAAGATAGACGCAATTTCCGTTAGCGGATGTTTTGGCATAAATTCAGAAACCGAAACGCCGAGTCGTGGCGTTTGATCATCACGACTTGGCGGGCCAAGGTCGATTCACCCCGCAAGGCGGGGTGATGCCAAGATTGACGCCCGAGTTTTCGGTTTTTTTGTTTTATAAAGAAAAACAAATTTAAACTTTTGGAGATCCAAATGAAAAAGTTCATCTCTCTTTTCGTTGCTTTCGCCGTCGCGCTTCCCTTGACTGCCGCGTTGGCGCAAGGCCCTGGCAGCAGCGGTGTGTTGTTCCTGCTGATCGCTCCCGGCGCGCGCGCGGCCGGCATGGGCGAATCATTTGTGAGCATCGCCGACGATGCCACGGCGACGTATTGGAATCCGGCCGGTTTGGCGTTCCAGAAAAGCTCGCAAATCTCGCTAATGCACTCCAACTGGCTGCCGCAGCTTGCCTCGGATTTGTATTATGATTACGCCACGATCACCAAGCCCCTGGGGCCGGTGGGCACCGCCGGTTTATCGCTCACCTTCATCAATTTGGGCGATCAGATCATCACCGGTGAAGATAGCCCGGTGCCGCTCGGCAGTTTTAGCAGCTTCGAATTGGCCGTGGCCGGCAGTTTCGGCAGCAAGCTCTCCGAAAACAGCGCCGCGGGCGTGACGCTGAAATTTATTTACAGCAACCTCGCGCCGCAAGTGCCCAACACCACACAAAAAGGCGACGGTCGCGCCACGGCTTTCGCGGTCGATCTCGGTTATCTGCACAAAAACCTGCTCATTAACCGTTTGAACTTCGGCATGAATTTAACCAACCTCGGCCCGAAAATTACCTACATCGACGCCGCGCAAGCCGATCCGCTGCCAACCAATCTTCGCCTCGGTTTCAGCTATAAGCTGTTAGAGCAAGAATTCAACAGCCTCGTGCTGACCACGGAAGTTGACCGCCTGCTCGTCGCGCCGAAACGCAACGGCAAGGCCGATCCGGTTTTCAAAGCCCTGGTTACCTCTTTGACCGACGAGCCGTTGAAAAATGAGCTGCGTCATTTCATCGCCAATGTCGGCGCGGAATATTGGTACAACAATTTGCTCGCGCTGCGCACCGGCTATCATTATGATGAAGTCGGCAAAGTGAAATATATCTCCTTTGGCGCCGGCATCAAATACTCGTCTCTGCGTTTTGATTTCGGCTATATTTCCGCCGGCGAAGGCCATCCGCTCAGCGACACCATACGCGGATCGATCACCATCGGTATCTAATTCATCCGGATTGATGGATCGCTGGATGAGTGGATAAATGGATTGTTGGATGATTGGAGCGTTGGATTGTTGGAACTTTGGATTAATGGTATGCAGCGATTTCCATTAATCCAACAATCCATTACCTCAGTAATCCATCAATCCACTAATCCAGCGCTCTAGCGTTCCGTTGCTTCGAAAGGGACTTCACGCCTTCGCTGACGAACGCTTGTATGCCACGCAGAATTTTCGGAATTTTTCTACTCGCGCTTTACGCCGGCCTGCTCTTTTTTACGACCGCCGCCGCTGGGGATTCGCGGGCCGATCGCAAAACTCTCAAAAGCCAATTTCGTTATTCGCAGCCGGGCGCGCGCTTGCAGCTCCAGTCACGCACGGAGAGCGCCGCCGTTGATACTTTGGATATTCTCGCGATCCGCGTCGATTTTCGACGCGATTCATTGACGCAAACGACGGGCGACGGCCGTTTTATCCTCACGAATTCCAGCGCCAATATCATCGACGCGCCGCCGCACCATCGCGCGTATTTTGAAGCGCAACTGCTGGCGTTGAAAAATTATTATGCGAGCGTCTCTCGCGGCAAATTGATTTTGCGCTATCAAGTTTTTCCTGCCGCCGGCGACGAGGCGTATCATCTCGACCAGGCGATGAATTATTACGGCCCCGGCCGCACGAATGCTAACAGCGACAAGCGTCTCGCCGAGCTGCTGCAAGACGGTTTCAAAAAAGCGGAAGCCACCGCGGCCATCGACTTTTCCAAATTCGACAGTTTCATTTTATTTCATGCCGGCGTCGGCGAAGATTTTGCCGACGAGCTGGATCGCACGCCGAACGATATTCCCAGCGCGTTTTTGACGCTCGACGATTTGCGCAAAAATCTCGGCAACGATGATCCGAATTACCAAGGCATCGCCGTGCGCAACGGCACTTTCCATATTGCCGACGGCATCATTTTGCCGGAAACCCAGAGCCGCGATATCAACGGCACGCTGGTTGAATTTGGATTGCTGGGAACCTCGACGCTGATGTTCGGCCATCAAATCGGTTTGCCGAACTTATTCAACACCGAAAACGGCGCGCCCGGCATCGGTTATTTCGGCTTGATGGATCAAGGCAGCAACAATTTTCAAGGCCTGCTGCCGGCGCAGCCCGAGGCATGGTCAAAAATTTTTCTCGGTTGGGAAACGCCGATCGTCGTCACTCAGGGCGAGAATTTGGATATCGCTGCAGCGCTGCACGAGAATCCCAACAAGATTTACAAAATTCCCATTAACGACAGCGAATATTACCTGCTCGAAAATCGGCAGCGCGACGTCAACGGCGACCGTATCGCCTCCGGCAGCGACGTTAACGGCGTGCGCGTCCAATTTAAAGAAACCGGCTTCATCGCTGAGCAATCCATCGGCGTGATCACCCAGGTTGACGAGTATGATTTCGGGTTGCCCTATGCGGTGGATGCCAACAATCGCGTTCTGCCCGGCGTCGGCATTTTGATTTGGCATATTGACGAAGACGTCATTCGCAAAAATTATAAAAGCAATCGTGTGAACGCCGATCGCGATCACCGCGGCGTCGATTTGGAAGAAGCCGACGGCGCGCAGGACATCGGCAGGTTCTACACCTTGCTCGATCCCAGCGCCGGCAGCGAAAACGGCGTCGCCGAAGATGCGTGGTGGAAAAGCAATCCGGTGATCACCCAATTTTTGCGCCCGAACAAACCGGTGGAGTTTGGTCCGAACACGATGCCAAACACCAATTCCAATTTCGGCGCGCAAACCGGCATCGTCATCACGAATTTTTCCGACATACAAAATGTCATGACGTTCTCCGTGCGCAATGCCTTTCAAGTGTCGAGCTTTCCGCAATACGTGAGCGGCAAGGCGAATACGCTGCCGCCGATGTTGGCCGACCTCACCGGCGATGGGAAATTGGATATCGTCGTCGCGACGACCGCGGGAGAAATTCTCGCGTGGCAAGCCGATGGCCGCAAAGTTATCGACAATCTCGATGCGGCGAATGTTTTGCAACCGAACGGTTCGTCCATCAGCATGCCGAAAGCGACTTTCGCGATTTTGGGCGATTCACTTTTTGCGCCGCCGGTGTTAGTTGATCTCAATGGCGACCGTCGCGCGGAAGTTTTAACCGCCGGCAAAGACGGCAAATTGCGCGCATGGCGCGCGAGCGACAACAATCTCGATGGCCGCGCCGATTTGCTCTGGCAATTCGATCTCGGCGCGGCATGCCGCGCGAATATTGCCGTGCGGCAAGACAGCGGCTATATTTTTTGCGGCGCGGAAAATGGCCGCGTCGTCAGTTTGTTTTTTAACGGCGCGCGGCGCTGGACGGCGCCGGCGAATATGCGCGTGCGCGGCATCAGCTTGTTCAACCCGAATTTGGTCGCGGTCACCTTTGCGAAAGAAGGGTTATTGCTCTTCACCAATTCCGGCATTCCCTTCACTTCCGGCGCCCCCAATATCGGCAAAGTCGATTTCTCCGAAGCGGTGGCCATTGCCGATCTTGATAACGACGGCAACAATGAAATGATTTATCGCGACGCCACCTCGCTGAATGCGGCAAATTTGCAAGTCCCTTCGACACAAGGTTTTTCGCTGGCGCTCAACAGTCCGGAAAAATCCGGCGTTGCCATCGGCGATATCAATGATGATGGGCGCAAAGAAATCGTGCTGGTCGCCAAGCATCAGCTTTTTGCTTACAATTTCAATGGCGCGGTGACGGAAAATTTTCCGTTGTCCATCAGCGCCGTATCAACCGCGAAAGCGCAGTATCCGATCACGCCGATTATCGCCGACGTCGATGGTGACGCCACGCAAGATGTGCTCGTGGCCGGCGTCGATGGCAATGTGTATGCGTATCGTCGCGACGGCACGCTCGTTCCCGGTTTTCCGCTAGCCATGAGCGGCGCCGGCCTCGGCAGCGTTGCAACGGCTGATCTCGATGGCGACGGCAAACTCGAATTGGTCGGCGTCTCGGGCAACGGTTACATGCATGTTTGGCGTTTGCCCTCGAGCAGCAAAAAAGCCGATTGGCCGATGTATCATCACGACGCCGCACAAACGAGTTTGAATAGCGTAAAAGAAACGCCGCCGGTCATCGTTTCCGACAAACTGCTGCCGGTCAAAGCGGTTTATAATTATCCGAATCCCACCGAAGGCAACGTTACTACGATTCGTTATCGTTTGAGCGACAACGCCGAAGTAAAAATCTCGATTTACGACGCCGCGGGCGATCTTGTTGACGAACTCGCTGGCGCCGGATTAGGACAAGTGGATAACGAAGTCACCTGGAATTTGACCAACATCCAAAGCGGCGTCTATCTCGCCAGGGTGGAAGCGCGAGGCAAAAGCGAGACTTCGGTGGCGGTGATTAAAATTGCGGTGGTGAAGTAAAATTTCGTAGTCGCGCCTTCAGGCGCTAACCGCGTGTCGTCAAAAAATATTTTAGTTTTTACGTTCAGCGCCTGAAGACTGCGCCCGTAGGGCGCGACTACAAAAATATCCTACAAACTTATGCCCGGCGACAAATTAAAAAATTCCGTTGGCCTGCGGTTGCTCATCATCGGCGTGTTGAGCTTGGTGCTTTTAATTCCAGCCGGCATGATTCAAGGTTTGATCTCCGAACGCGAGCAACGCCGTGACGGCGCCGTCTTTGAAGTCAGCTACAAATGGGGCAACCGGCAAGTCATCGCCGGCCCGATTTTGACGGTGCCGTACAAAAAGCTCATCAAAGTTGAAAAAGAAAATTTGGTGTCCGTCATCGAGTATGCGCATTTTTTGCCGGAGCATCTGTCGATCAACGCCGAGCTGTTTCCGGAGATTCGCTATCGCGGCATTTATGAAGTGATTTTGTACAACGCCAAATTGCAAATTCGCGGCAATTTCACGCCGCTGGATTTCAGCCAATTCAGCATTCTCGCGGAAGACATTTTGTGGAAAGACGCTTTTCTCGCGCTCGGCCTCGGCGATCTGAAAGGCATCCGCGACATCGTGAAAATCAAGCTGAACGAGGCAGACTGGATCGCTAACCCCGGCATCGAATCGAAAGAGGTTTTGGAAATCGGCATCAGCGTCAAGCCGAAATTGAGCGCGCCTAGCGCGCGCTATGATTTTGCCGTCGATCTCGATTTGAACGGCAGCGGTGAAATCGGCTTCGTGCCGGTCGGCAAAGAAACCAGCGTAAAAGTTTCATCTCCATGGGGCCATCCGAGTTTTGTCGGCGAGTATTTGCCGGTCGAGCGGCAAATACAATCCGGCCAATTCAACGCTGAATGGAAAGTGTTGCATCTCAATCGCAACTATCCGCAGCAATGGCTCGGCAGCCAGCACAAAATTATGGACTCAAGTTTCGGCGTGAAACTGTTGCTGCCCATCGACGAATATCAGAAAACCATGCGCACCGCGAAATACGCGATTATGTTCATCGCGCTGACTTTTCTAACGTTCTTTCTCACCGAAGTGTTGAACCGAAAAGTCATTCATCCGATTCAATATATTTTAATCGGACTGGCGCTGATTCTATTTTATACGTTGCTGCTGTCTTTTTCCGAGCATATCAAATTCAACTCCGCGTATCTGCTCGCGAGCCTCGCGATCATCGCGCTCATTACGGCTTACACGAGAAGCGTTTTATCCAACAATCTCGCCACCGCGATCATCGCCGGCATCTTGATTATTTTGTACGGATTTCTGTATATTATTTTACAACTGCAAGATTACGCCTTGCTGCTCGGCAGCCTCGGCCTGTTTATTATCCTGGCGATGGTGATGTACGTCACGCGCAAGATTGACTGGTTTGCGATTGGCAAATTGACAACTGAACCACAAAAATAAAGGGAGCCATATTTGAAGCGTGAAATGATACGAATGCGCCGCCGTCGGTGATCTAATCATTTTAACCAACGGAGATTTCGTATGAAGCTTTCCTCGCTTTTGCGTTTCATCTCGTGCGCCGCCGCGCTGTCAAAAAGATGCCTGATTTTATGGTTAACTTTTGGGCTTTATCAAGCTGTATCGGCGCAAGGCCCCGGTTCTGCCGGCGCGCTGTCGTTGCTGTTTTCACCAAGCGCTGTGGCCAACGGCTTGGGCGGTGGCTTGGTTGCTGCGAGCACCGAAGCCTCGGCGGTCTATTACAATCCTGCGGCGATGTCGCGGCTTGGGCAAATCGCACTGGAAGGAAATACGTTTAAACTGTTTCCGGCTTTCACGAGCAGCGCGCGTTACTATTATTTCGCCGGCGTATTGCGAAGCGGCGCCGCGAGCAACTTGTGGTTGGGCGCGGCGTACACCCGCACCGGCTTTGGCGAGCAGATTATCACCGGCGAAGATAGTCCGGAGCCGATAGGCAAATTCGAACCGCACGAATCAACTCTGGCTTTGGCGGCAGCGATCAAATTAGGACAACACGCGCGTTTAGGAACTAGCGTCAAATTGATTCGTGCCAACTACGGACCAAGCCAGCCGGGAGTCGATTACGATGCCTCCGCTTTTGCCGTTGATCTTGGTTTCTTATATGATGGTTTCTTGCCGGCGGCGCATGTTTCTCGACAAATGCTGAATCGACCGTTGCCGTGGCAAAAATGGGCGCACCATAAATTGCCGCCCGGATTTTCGTTGGGCGTGGCGCTGGCAAACGTCGGCTCGCAATTGAAGTTCATTGACGCGGCACAAGGCGATCCGTTGCCGCAAAATCTGCGAATTGGATTGGCGTGGAATGTGATCGACACCGACGTGCTCGGCCTCGTTGCCACCGGCGAATTTAACAAGCTCCTCATCAAACCCACCGGACGCGGCGGCGCCGACGGCGCGCTCAAAGCGATTTTTACTGCTTGGAGCGATGAAAGCTTGAGCGACGAATTTGGGCAAGCGATTTTCACCGGCGGTTTTGAAGCAAGCTTGTTGCAGCTTGCGGCCATTCGCTTTGGCCGATATTGGGATGGCGAAATTGAATTCGGTTTCAACACCTTTGGCTATTCCATCGGCCCGCCGGCATTGCAGTTTTCATTTGCGCGTTTTGAACCATTCGGATCGCCGCCCAACCACATTTACACTTTCTCGGTCGGGATGAATAAATTGCCTTTCGAATGATGAAAAACGGAGTGCAATGCTTTAGCATTGCCGTCTCTCCGCTCCGCTGAAGCGGGGCACTCCGATCTATTCTCATAGGAAATAATAATGATGAATCGGCTGCAACACAATATTAAAATTTCTTTCAAGCGGCTCATGCTCGCGGCGCTTTTGCTGGCAAGCGCCGGCCGCGCCCAAGACGAGCCGGAGTTCACGCATCCGGGGCTGAAATGGAGCACGATTGAAACGCCGCATTTTTACGTGCATTTTCACAACGGCGCGGAGCACACGGGCAAATTAACCGCGAAGATCGCCGAAGAGGTGTACGCGCCGATCACCTCGTTGTACGGTTACAAGCCGGACGGCAAGATTCATTTTATCATCAAAGATTACGATGATTTCTCCAACGGCGCGGCGTATTATCTCGACAACAAAGTGGAAATCTGGGCGAGCGCGCTGGACTTCGAATTGCGCGGCACCCACAACTGGCTGCGCAACGTGATCGCGCACGAGTTCACCCACATGATCTCGCTCGGCGCGTCACGGAAAGTCTCGCGCCAGATTCCCGCGTTGTACCTGCAATCCATCGGCTATGAAAAAGAAAAACGTCCCGATGTTTTGCTCGGTTATCCCAATCAAATTATCTCCTACGCGATTCCCTTCACCACGGTGCCGCCGTGGTTTGCCGAAGGCGTGGCGCAATACCAATTGCCGGAGCTGCAATATGATTTGTGGGATGCGCACCGCGACATGATGCTGCGCACCGCCGTGGTCGAAGACCAGATGCTGACGTATTCCGAAATGAATTCCTTCGGCAAGAACAGCATCGGCAGCGAGCGCGTGTATAATCAGGGCTATTCGTTTTCCGGTTATATTGCGGAGCACTTCGGCATCGAGGCGCTCCAAAAAATTTCTCAAAATATGCGCAGCCCGCTGCGGTTCTCTTTTGATGGCGCCATCAAAAAAGCCGTTGGCAAAAGCGGCTCCGAATTATATCGCGAATGGAAGAAGCATCTCGAAGAAAAATACGCCGCGCAGTTGCGCGATATTCAAGCGCATAAAGTCGAAGGCGAGCTGCTGCAGCCGAAAGGCTCGGCCAATTTTTTCCCGCGCTGGGCGCCGGATGGAAAGGCCGTCGCGTTTCTGACCAATGAAGGCGCGGATTATCTCGGCCAAACGGTGCTGGTTTGGCGCGATCAAGCGACGGGCAAAGTGAAAGGCATTAAAGCCGGCGTGCATTATAACTACGCGTGGTCGCCGGACGCGGCGAAGATCGTGTATTCGCGCCGCTCGGAAAATAATCCCGAGCACGCGGTGGTTTATGATCTCTTTGTCTATGATTTGAAATCGGGTAAAGAAAAACGTTTGACGAAAACCGCGCGCGCGCAAAGCCCGCATTGGTCGCCGGATGGCAAGTCCATCGTCTGCGTGGTGAATGGGGACGGCACGCAAAATCTCGCGCTCTTCGAGGTTGAAAAAGCGCAGCTCAAATTGCTCACGACATACAAAAATCAAGAACAAGTTTACACGCCGCAGTTCTCGCCGGACGGCAGCAAGATTCTGTTCGCCTATTCGCCGGGCCGCGGCCGCGATCTTTATTTTTATGATTTGAGCAGCGGCGAAGTTTCGCCGGTATTGGCGGATACCCCGAAAAATGGCGATAATGCAACGGATCGCCGCGACGCCACCTTCAGTCCGGATGGGCAGAAAATTTATTTTAGCTGGTCGGAAAGCGGAATTTTCAATATCTACGCCTATGATTTGGCGATGAAACAAACGACGCAGATCACCAATGTCATCGGCGGCGCATTCATGCCTTCGGTCAATCAAAATGGCGAGCTGGTTTTCAGCACGTTCGTGGCCGAAGGTTATAAAATCGCGCAATTAAAAAATCCGCAGCCGCTGCCGGCCGGGCAGACGCGTTATCTTACTTATGCAAGCAATGGCGTGAAGCCAGCTTCCACAAATGGCAACGGCGCGCTCGCGAGCCTCGATCTCCGCGGCATCAAACACGGCGCTTATAATGACAGTAAAACACCGGATTATAACGTGCAGCGTTACCGCGGGCACTACACGGCCGTTTCGTTTTTGCCGCGTTTGACGTTTGATTACGGCACCACCAAAATCGGCAGCTATTTTTATTCGGGCGAGATGCTGGATAAATACAGCTTCATCGGCGGCTTTGCAGTCAACCGCTCCAAAGACCATGATGCTTTTCTGTTGTTCGATTATAAAAAATTCTCGCCGGTCATTTTTCTCGAAGCGTACAGCCAGGCGCTGCGCACGAAAGTCGATAGCGACACGCTGGATGATGATTTCGCCGTCGATGATACGATTCGGGTGCGCTATCAGCTTCTGCAAGTCGACACCGGTTTGCGCAAGAGCTGGAACAGTCACCAGCGCTCCAAACTCAGTTTTACGTACAGCCGCTATAACACCAAAATCACCGACTCGTTTTTTGGCGCGGATGTCAGCTTCGCTTATACATATTATGTCGGCAGGATTTTTTCTTTCGAGCACACCTACAGCGCGCACAGCCGCGCCGTCGACGGCGAGATCAATCCGCGCCGCGGCCGCGAGATGCATTTTCGTTATGCGCGCGAGCTTAATGATTTCATCCGCACGAATAATAACGAAGCTTTCAAGCCGACGCAATACGGCACGTATGTCGAGGTCTACGATCCGCAAAACTTGCACCGCGTCGAGGCGGATTGGACGGAGCATATCGGTTTGCCCGGCCGCGCGGGTTTGACGTTGTACGGACGCGGCGGTTTGATCTCGCCGAATCGCAACAGCTTTTTCCACTTTTATGCCGGCGGGCTTCCCGGCGTGCGCGGCTATCCTTATTACAGCATGGAAGGCCGCTACTTGGCGCATGGCCGCGCGACGCTGCGTTTCCCGCTGTTTCGCCACATGGATTTGTCGCTGTTGCATTTGTATTTCAACAAGGTTTATCTCGGCGTGTCGTATGATTACGGCGGCGCCTTTCTCAAGACCCAAGGCATGCGCCGGCGCTTGCACGACAGCATCAACTTGCAGTTGCGCATGGATTTGTCGTCGTTCTACGTTTTTCCGACGCAGTTATTTTTTAATGCGGCGTACGGTTTTGACAAATTCAAAAATCGCAACATTCAGTACGGGCAGGAATGGCGGTTTTATTTCGGGTTGTCGTTCGGATTTTTGGATGAATAATTTTGTCGTAGTCCCTTCAGGGACAAACGGTTTCGTCACTCAAGATATCGTTGTTTATGCATTACCGGTTTAACATTAGTTTTGCGTTTGGCTTATGAAATCTAAATTACGTGTTGCGGCATTTTTACTGATAAGCTTGACTTTCACGTCACTGTGGTCGCAAGCAGCGCAGTTCTCTCGTGCGGTATTGAGCCCAAATCAAACCGTGCAACAAACTTTTCTCACGTTATCGATTTATCCTTCCATGCACTTCATCGATTCGCTGGCGACCGCCAGGCCCGCGCGTTCGGTCGGCAGAGCGGCTTTCTTTTCACTGTTGATTCCCGGTTCCGGTCAATTTTATAATAAATCGTATCTCAAAGGCCTGGCGTTTGTCGGCGTGGAAATCGGCGCGTGGGTGGTGAATGCCAAATATACGCAGCGCGGCAACGAGCTGACCGGTGAGTTCGAGCGCTTTGCGGATGCGCATTGGGATGTTGGGCGCTATTGGGCTTCGCTTGAAGAAGATTGTAAAAATAGAGGCGGCTCATGTGGGGATTTAAAAAGTTATGAGAGCGCCAGCTTCAGCCATTTTCTGCCGGGCGAAAAAAATCAAACCTACTATGAGAATATCGGCAAATATGATCAATTCAACGCCGGCTGGAATGACAGCAAAAGCGGTGACGCCCGTCAACGCGATTCGGAGAACCGCGAGTTTTACACGCGCCTGCGTAAAAAAACGAACGATCAATATGATCTCGCGACATTCGGCTCGTCAGTGGTCTTGATCAATCACGTCTTGAGCATGTTGGATGCGGCGTATTCGACGTATCGCTTCAATAAAAATCAAGCGCAAGCGAAATTGGGATTGGAGATGCAGCGCTATGATGACGAATTGGTGCCGGCGCTGAGTTTGAATCTGCAGTGGTAAAGATAAACTAAAATCAAAAGCTATTTGATTAAACACGAATTCCCAACGGCTAGATGAACCCAACGGATAAGGCTTTTACAGTTGGCTTCATCTATCCGTTTGGAAAACTTTCTATTTATTTATGAAAATGTTTCGCCTGTTATCGCTTTTTTTCCTCGTGCCATTTTTTGCTCTTGCTCAGGAAAAACCTGCGCCATTTAATATTCCGGTTTTGTCGCCGTTGACGGCCAGTGCTTTCTCAAATCAGGCGCTGCATGTTGCCAGGCGGCAAACCACCGAGTCGAAATCCCTCACCATTGGCGGCGCGTTTATGCGCTCGCTGGTGATTCCCGGCTGGGGGCAGCGGCGCGTGGGCGCGAGAACTTCGGCGCGCAATTTTTTTGTGGCGGAAGTTTTACTTTGGGGCGGCTTTACGGGGTTCACGGTTTATGGCAACTGGGTGAAAGGCGATTATAAATTATTTGCCGCCAAGCAAGCAAACGCCTTAGTTTCCGGCAAAGACGAGCAGTATTTTGTCGACCTGGGAAATTTTAATAGCGTCGAAGAATACAATGAGAGCCGCTTGCGGCGGCGCGACACGGAAACGTTGTATGATCCCGCCACCCATTTTTGGCGTTGGGATACCGAAGCGAATCGCACGCGTTTCTTCAATATGCGCAAGCGCAGCGACCGTTCTTTCGCCAACGCGGATTTAGTCGTCGCCAGCATCGTCGCCAACCATATTTTGAGCGGCATTCATGCGGCTTGGGTAACTTATAAAAAAAGCGCAAAAGGAGAAAAAGAAAGAGGAGAAGTGAATGTGCCGCAGTTCGGGGTGATAACGACGCCGGAGGAAATCCGTTTGGTGGCGCGATTGGAGTTTTGAAAAACTTCTTGACTTTTTCTCTTCTTTGTATTTACTTACCGTTTTGGGATCGTTTCCTCGACTCTGATTTGTTCTTTACTAGCCGGTGTTGAAAAGCTTCGGGATCCTGCTTTTTGTTCACTCATCCAGAATTTAATTCGAGAAGGCACTCAGTTTAAAAACCTTTGGAATGAGGAGGTGTGGTCACGTGCAAATCATTCATGCATTTCCGGTGCGGCGAAGAACCTGATTTAACCTGATCTTCGCAGCGACCGAAAATGACAACTGAAAATTTCACAATGGAGGATTAAGATGTTGTCACGGAAATTTTTCTATTGCCTGCTGCTGGTGATTTCTTTTCCGTTTATACTCCATGCCCAAATCCCCGATCGTCTCAAGCAAACCTATTGGGATTTCGTCAAGCTGAATAATGCCGGCCAATATCAAGCCGCGATCCTGCAGGGCAAAATTTTGGCGCAGGAACCAAAGTTCCCTTACGCCTATGGGCAATTAGCTTTCGCTTTCGAGAAGGCGCAACAACTTGAGCAAGGATTGGCTTATTTCGATTCGCTGCGGCAGCAAAGTCCGGATAATCTCTACGTCTACTATGCCATCGCCGTGCTCGAAAAGAGTCGGAAGAAATTTGAACCGGCTGTTAGCAATCTCAAAGCGTGCATCAAGCTCGATCCTCAATACGCACAAGCTTATTGGCAGTTGTGCGAGGTCTACGATGCGTTGAAAGATCTGGAAACGCCGGCGAATTATTTTCGCGCGCTTTTACGGGAAGATTCTTCAAACGCCGCTGCTTATTACGGCCTCGGCTATATTTTCTATCTCAAAAAGGAATGGACACCAGCTACTGAATATTTTTCTAAAAGTCTGGCGCTCAATCCGGACCTGCCCTTTGCTTATTACCTCAAGGGCGTCGCGCATGCCAATCACAAGGACTACCAGAAAGCGCTGGAAAGCTGGGATAAAGGAAAAAATATCGCTGCCAAGTTGAACGACATCCAACTGCAAGGCATGATGACCGGCAATGTGGGTAACGCTTATCATGATATGGGCCAGTGGCAAAAAGCCATTCCCTATCGCGAAGAGGCTTTGCAACTCGCTCATGCGATAGGCGACCGGAGGCAAGAGGAACGTCACCTGAGCAACCTCAGCAATTCCTATAAGTCGCTGGGGCAATTTGATAAAGCTTTGGAGGGCTACCAGAAAGCCATGGCTGTCGCCAAAGAGATTGACGACAAGCGTTTTCAGGAAACGCTGCTCGGCAACATGAGTGGCGTATATATTGACAAAGGCGACTATAAAACCGGCAGTGATTATGGTATTCAAGCCCTCAGAATGGCCGAGGCCCGGAGTGATTCCTATTCCGTCTCCATTCATTGCTGGAATATTGGCGCCGGGCATGCCCAACAGGCCGACTACCAACCGGCATTGCGATACTACGAGCGTGCTCTCACCATCAAAAAAGAGCTGGGCGACAAACGCAGCGTTGGAAGTCTGCTGGGCAATATGGGAAATGTCTATAAAGAAATGGGAGACATTGCCGAAGCCATCGATCTCTATACCCAGTCGCTGCAGATTGCTCGGGAAATTTCTTACAAGCCGCTTGAAGAGCTTGCCCTCGGCCGGTTGGGATATGCCTACAATGGCTTGAGTGAATATTCCAAAGCCATCGGCTATCTCGACCACGCCATAGCTCTTGCCGAAGAACTTGGAGACGTATCCAGCAAGGGGACTTTTTTGGGAAACCTCGGCCGGGCTTATACGGAGTTGGGCAATTTCGCCGAGGCCTTGGAGAAATTAAATGCAGCCATCGCGATCCACGAAAAGATCGGCAACCTGCGCGGCGCGATTCCCCATTACATCAATATCGCCAGCATCTACGATATGCGCGGCGACTACCTGCGCGGCTTGGATTATGAGAAAAAAGCGCTGGCGATGGCGCAAGAAATCGGCGCGAAAGATTACCTCGCCAAAGCTTTGGAAACCATCGGCGTCTTCTATCATAAAATCGGTGACTCGGATGAAGCGCTGAAATATTTTCAACAGGCTTTGCAGATCGATCAGGACATCGGCTTGAAGCAGGGCGAAGTTGACGTCTTGGCCGGCATCGGATCGATCTACGAAGCCCGAGGTGAGGACGCTAAAGCAGAAGAAGTCTTCAAGAAATCCTTGGCGCTGGCGCGAGCTATTGGCAATCAGGAAAGCGAAGGCAACGCGCTGGCGCATATTGGCGCTCTTCATGAGCAACGAAAAAAATATGCCGAGGCGTTGAGCTATTACGAGCAAGCGCTTGTCATCGCCCAGAAAATCGGCCAGAAAGAGCAGGAAGGCGCGCGCTATCTCGATATCGGCAATGTGTATCTGCTAAAAGATGCGCTGCCAACTGCACTAGCCTTTTTTCAAAAAACGTCGGAAGTGGCAAAGCAATTGGAGGCCTTCGATCTGACGTACCAAGCTTTGGGAGGAATTGCCGGTGTCCATGCGAAACAAAATCTTTATGATGACGCCCTGCGCCATTATAACCAAGCTCTCGACCTCATCGAATCCGTGCGCGGCCGCCTGCAAATTGAATCATATAAATCCACATTTTTAGAGAGAAAAATTTCCATCTATGAGGAGGTCATCGCCCTCTTGCACCGTCAGGGTAAATTTGAGCAAGCCTTCACTTACCTGCAGCGTTTTCGCGGCCGCAGTCTGGTCGAAACTCTTGCCGAAGCGCGCGCTGACATTCGTCGCGGCGTCGATTCCTTGCTGTTGGCGCGTGAATACGAATTGCAGCAGCAACTCAATGCGAAGGCGCAATATCGCATGCAATTGCTTGGCCGCAAGCATACCGATGAGCAAGCAGCGGTCGCGAATAAAGAGATCGAAGATTTGCTGAGGCAGTATCAGGAAGCGCAAGCGCAGATTCGTTCGGCCAGCCCCAGTTACGCGGCATTGACGCAGCCGCAGCCTTTGAGCGTGCAAGAAATTCAACAGCAAGTGCTCGATGAGGAGACGATACTTTTGGAGTATGCGCTCGGCGAGGAACGCAGTTTTCTATGGGCGGTGACGCCGACAACGTTAAATAGTTTTGCGCTGCCGAAACGCGCCGAAATCGATTCAGTGGCGCGGCGCGTGTATGATTTACTCACCGCTCGCAATCGCAGTCTGACCAGTGAAACCGAAGAGCAAAAGGAACGTCGCTTCGTTCAAACTGATCGCGAGATGGCGGCGGCAACCGCCGCTTTGAGCCAAATATTGTTAGGACCGGTCGCGAAATTGCTGGGCAACAAGAGATTGTTGATCGTGAGCGACGGCGCGCTGCAATACATTCCGTTCGGCGCCCTGCCCGTTCCCCAGTTAACAGTAATCAGTAATCAGTTATCAGTAAACGGTAAGACCTCGCTGAAAACTGATCACTGGTCACTGAACACTGATTACCGCCCGCTAATTCTCGATCACGAAATCGTGCATCTGCCTTCGGCTTCCGTGTTGGCGGTGCTGCGGCGCGAGCTCGCCAGTCGTCAACCTGCTGCCAAAGCTGTTGCCGTGTTGGCCGATCCGGTCTTTGCGAGCGCTGATCCGAGAGTCAAGCGTGATAAGAATATTGCTGTAAAGCCGGCGGAAAAAGATTCAACGCTTTTGGCAACTGGTCCGGTTTTGGAAAGCGCGTTGCTGCGATCGGTCAGAGAAATGGAAATCGGTGAGTTGCCGCGTTTGTTGTTCAGTCGTCGTGAGGCGGATGGAATTATCAAGCATGTGTCCGCCGGCGAGGGCAAGAAAGCCTTTGATTTCGCGGCCAATCGTGCGACCGCCACCAGCGCCGGTTTGAGCCGATATCGCATCGTGCACTTTGCGACGCACGGCTTGTTGAACAGCAAACATCCGGAGTTGTCGGGAATCGCGCTGTCGTTGGTGGATGAGCAGGGCAAGCCGCAGGATGGTTTTCTGCGCCTACACGAAATTTATAATTTAAATTTGCCGGCGGAGCTGGTAGTGTTGAGCGCCTGCCAAACCGCGTTGGGCAAAGAGATCAAAGGCGAGGGGCTGGTCGGATTGACGCGCGGGTTCATGTATGCCGGCGCGGCGAGAGTCGTGGCGAGTTTATGGAACGTGCAAGACAAGGCCACGGCGGAGCTGATGAAAAGGTTTTATGAAAAAATGTTGGGCAAGGAAAAATTGCGGCCGGCCGCGGCGCTGCGGGCGGCGCAGATCGAAATGGGGAAGACGAAATCCTGGCGGGCGCCGTATTATTGGGCCGGCTTCGTGCTGCAAGGGGAATGGCGGTGAAGCGAAGGGCGAAAGGTGAAGGGTGACGAGTGATAGGTGAAATTACCAATATTACGTTGCTATAAACATTTCACGCCTTTTTTTGTGCCAAATGGGGTTTGGGCAAGCGTCATTAATTTAATAACATGGATTAACCAGTGATCTATAATTCGCAACACCCAGAATCCTTCATCTCGTATGCGCCTTCTTGACCAATACGTTTCCAAAAAATTCCTGTTGAATTTATTGTTCTCGCTCACGGCTTTCGCGAGCATTTTCATCACCGTCGATTTGCTCGAGGCGCTGTCGGAGTTCATCGACCGCCAGACGCCGGGGATGGTGGTGGCGAGTTATTATTTTTATTTTTTGCCCTACGTCATCGTTTTGAGCATGCCGGTGGCGATGCTGCTGGCCGCAATGTTCAGTGTCGGCCAGCTCAGCAAGTATAATGAACTGACGGCCATACTTGCTGCCGGGCAATCTTTGCATCGCGCCGTGCTGCCGATCTTCGTCATCGGTTTGCTCATCAGCGGTTTGATGTTGATCTTCGCCGAAAAAATTATGCCGGAGGCCAATCAACGCAAAGCCGAGATCAAGGCGAAATATATCGAACGCATGCCGCGCCACGTGCCGGCGCGCTTATCGAATTTATCTTTTCAAGAAAGCGTCACGCCGGACTCGACGATCCCCGACGGTGAAGTCGCTGCCAATTTTACGACGCCGGTGCGGCGCGTGTTCATCGGCTATTATGATGACGCCAACAAAGTGGCGCAAAAAGTCAGCGTGCAGCAATATCACGGCGTGTTCATCACCGAGCGCATCGACGCCGTGCAAATGCGCTGGCAGGAGGCGGTTGCCGGGCAACCGGGCGGCTGGCGCATGATCAACGGCTATCGCCGCCAATTCGAGGGCGAGCAAGAAAAAGTGGCGATCAAGTTTGACACCTTATTGGTGCCGGAACTTTCTTTTTCGCCGCGCACTTTGACGAAAGTGCAAAAAGCGCCGGAGGAAATGTCGTATGAAGAGCTGCAACAGTTCATCCGCGAGGTCGCGCGCAACGGCGGGAATCCCAAACGCTGGCTGGTGGATTTATATTTAAAAATTTCTTTTCCGCTCGCCAATTTCATCATCGTGCTCTTCGGCGCGCCGCTGGCCGCCGGCAAGGTCCGCTCCGGCGGCGCCGTTGGCGTGGCCACGAGTCTCGTCATTTGCTTCCTTTATTTCGGCACCGTGAAGACCTCCCAATCGATGGGCCAAAACGGCACGCTCGAGCCGCTGCTCGCCGCGTGGCTGGGGAATATTATTTTTCTGGTCGCGGGCACGTTTTTCTTGGTGCGGGCGAGGAAGTGAAATTAAAGCTACATGATCACAAAGGAAGATTTGGAATAGCTTGTTGAAAGGGTAAAGCAACGTTAGGCTTTGACAGAAGAAATTTCTAAGAAAAGGATAGAAAGTTTAAAAGCAAAATCTGGCGATAAAGTGGACACGATTGTATAAAAACGAAAGTTGCATTATTCAGATTTTGTATTATATTCTAAGTTGGATAGATAGAGTGTGCAGTTAACCAAAAGTGGAGAATATAAAATGAAATATACAGTCATGCTCAAAGAAGAAAATGGCCATATTCACGCGACTGTACCAGCTCTGCCTGAATGTATGGTCAAAGCTCCAACCCGTTCCGAAGCTATCTCGACAATTCGCAAGGCTATTTCTGAAATTATTAGCCGAACCGAAATTATTCAAATTGATGTCAGCGCAGAACCAAAGTCGGGCAGCCTGCTTCATGAAACGCCGTGGGAGTGGTTCGGTGCATTCAAAAATGACCCCACTTGGGGCGAGTTGTTCGATGATATCGAACGCAGGCGTAATGCAGACCGAAACTAAAGGTGCCTATGTACTTATGGGATTCCAATATCTTACGGCATTATGGTGAAGAGCACCCAACTCTTCACCATAATGTGCAACGTGTCTCCTGGGCAGAAATCGCTATTCCCTCAGTTGTTGTCGCAGAGGTTCTGCGTGGTCGATGCGAGTTCGCGCTAAAAGCACCTCCAGAAAAAGCGGCTTTAGCGCACTCGCTTCTTGTGGAAACGCAGAAATACTTGACTCAGTTTAATCAACTGTTATTTGATGACAAATGCGCCAAAGCATTGGAAGAGTTAAAGCGGCAGCATAAGGCTCATAAAAAATATGCCGACTTGATGATCGCTGCTATGGCTAAAGTCGGGAAGCACGTCGTTGTTACTCGTAATCAAAAAGATTTTGAAAACTTCCTCCCACCAAATCAGCTTGCCAATTGGATCGATATAGAACCGACTTGAGATAAACCATCGTTGACAATATGGTGCAGTTCAAAAAAATAGTTGGCGATGGCAAATACTATTCGGTGAAACATAAAGAGGTAATTTAATACAGACAGATTCGTGATGAAAGACAAGCCTAGCGCATAACATTTGTTGGGCGGCACATAAAGCTTCGTTGTGATTCGACGACTATGCTAAACTTAATGATTGACACTGAATACGGACAAACCTTATCAGGACAAGCAAAATTTACCCGGTCTGTTAGTAGTTACCTCGCGCCGCCCAACGTTCGAGGTAAGGCCTCGCGCCTTTTCCCGCCCACGCCTTTGAAAAACGTATAGCAGAACACCCCGTCCGCTTCAGTCGTTCGGTGGAGATCGTGGACACCTGCATCGAAGCTCTCTGGCTGGATAAGACCCGCCGAGATCGCGGAATTGCGAATGCCCTCGATCATCGCGGTGAAGGTATTTCTCGTGAAACCATCAACAAGGTCAGGCCGGCTCGAATCGACATACACCATTCGGGGAGAGACACGGACGGCGTCGAAACCAGCCTTCACCAGCAAAGGGTAGATCTCTCTTCCAATCAGTGCGTTGCCGCCGGCCGCCCGCTGCAGCTTGACCTGGCACTGTATCGCCGCACGGGCCGCGGCGCTATCGGGATAGAAATAAGTCGATCCGTGATCGCCCTCGATGACGGTGATGGTGCCACCGGGCCTGAGCAGCCTGTTGAGAATCGCTAACGCCTCATCGGGACGCGCGAGGTGCTCCAGGACGAAGCAGACAAAAATATGGTCGAAGGACTCGGCGTTGAAAGGCAAGGCGAAGATGTCCGCTTGCCGGAACTCCACGTTGGTGAGTCCAGCCAGGTCAGCCCGTCGCCGCGCTTCTGCGATCGAGTCTGCGGAGACATCAACCGAGGTGAATCGAGCCTCCGGACTGCGCTGGGCAAGGGTTACCGTTTGGGCGCCGACGCCACACCCAGCCTCGAGCACCAGACTTCCACGAAGGTACGCAGTGTCGGAGTGCAGTAGGTCGACCAACGTTCCGGCCTGATCCTGCAGGCGCTCGTTCTCCCGCGGGTGGTAACCGTGTACATACGCTTCGCTCATGGTTTCACTTTCCTTATTGAAACAAGTTCTTCCCTGCTTTGAATCCTTCGCCTGACTCCCCTCACACAAACGTCGCGATCTCCTCCAACGACTTCTTCCCAATATCCGGCACGACGGCGTCTGCCGCGGGATAACCCACCACGAGAATCAAGTAAGCTCGTTCATTTTCCGGACGGTGGAGAAGTTGGCTCAGAAAGCCCATCGGGCTCGGCGTGTGCGTCAACGAGACCAAACCGGCGTGATGAATCGCGGTGATCAGCATGCCGGTGGCGATGCCGACGGATTCATTCACGTAATAATTCTTCACGCGACGGCCATCCGCTAAAATGCCATAGCTCTGCCCGAAAATTGCAATGAGATACGGCGCGGTTTCCAAATAGGGCTTGTGCTCGTCGGTGCCGAGCGGCGCGAGCGCGTCGAGCCACTCTTGCGGGGCGCGGCCATGATAAAACGCCTGCTCTTCTTTTTCCGCGGCGTCGCGAATTTGTTTTTTGACCATGGAATCGCTGACGACGGCAAAGTGCCACGGCTGCATATTCGCGCCACTCGGCGCGCTGCCGGCGGTGAGCAAACAATCTTCGATAATTTCGCGCGGAACAGAGCGGTCTGAAAAATAACGCGCGGTGCGCCGGCGTTGCATCTCTTCACGAAAGGCGGCAGCGCGTTGCTGCATTTCTTCGACCGGGTATTCTTGGTAGGAAGTCAGCGGGATAAATTGCGGGGATGACATCGTTCTCTCCAAATTTATAAACTGGACCAGCCGGAACCTTACAAACGCAGCCAAACAGGCTACATCCGCAAGGCTTAAAAAATTATCCCAACGGATGGAAAAAACGACCAACGGATAAAATCGGTGGCATTTTTTACCCGGGTTATGGATCTATAAAGTTCTGCGCGGCGGCACGATCACGTTTGCCATCAACAAACCCGTGACCAATGCCACGGCGATGAGCAGCACGCTAAACGCGGTGGTGACGCCGGAGACGACGTCTTTTTCAATAAACTTGGCGAGGCTGCCGAAGCCGATGCTGCCGGGAACGAGCAGCATCATGCCGGGCACCATCGGAATCGCCGCGGGACGATTGAAGACGCGCGAATAGAGATTGCTGCCGGCGCCCATCACCATTGCGCCGAGGCAAACGCCAAGCTCCGGGCCTAACCAAACCGCGCCGGCGCGGGCGCCGTTGAAACTGAGCAGGCAAGACAACAGAATCCAACCGCCGTCGCGCAAGCGCGCATTAAACAAAACCATAAACATGAACGGCGCGATGAACAAAGCAATCCACAAAGTCCACTCGGGAAGCGGCACGGCGGTGACGGCAAATGCAACCGGCGGGAGGAGACGCTTGACTTGAGTTCCCAAAGCAACGCCGAAACCGATTTGAAAAAAGATCAACGCCGCGCCCATTAAACGCGCGGTGCCGGAGACGAGATTGCGCGTCGCCAATTCTCGCACCGCGACGGTCAGCGTTAAACCGGGAAGCAGCACGATGAGACTCGCCAATGTGGTGAGAGAAACTGCGAACGGTTGAAAAATTTGTGCGGCAAGCATTACGAGCGCGGAAGCCAAAATCGCAGCGGTGGGTTCAAAAACTTTGCTCGCTTCTTTAAAACGCCCCATCCACACGGCGAGCACGCCAATCAATAAACCGATCGTCGTAGTTACCAGAATTTCTCGCCAGCCGCCGCCTAAAAATCTCGCCGCGGCGCCGGAAGCGCCGGCGAAACAAATGGTGTTCAACACCGGGCCGTAACGCGGCGGCGCGGCGACGATGCGGTCGATGGTTTGCGTCCCTTCGGCGAGGCTCACTTCGCCGCGGCTGACGCGGCCCACCAGCTCATCGAGCAACGCCTGTTTCTCCAGATTGACTTCGGTGGCTTCGATGCGAATGAGGCTGGTGCGATGTTCTTCCGGCTGCCCAAAAGAGGCAAAGATGCCGGTCGGCGTGACAAAAAAATTCCCGTTGAGACCGAAGCGCTGCGCCACGCGATCCATACCCTGCTCGAGCCGATGCGCCGGCACGCCATAGCGATGCAGCGCTTGGCCGAGCTTGACCATGAACACGATGCGTTGATCGCCGTTCACGAGCTCGTTTTGGGCGGCGGCAAAATTTTGAGAATCCGATGCGAGTGCCATGCTTTAGGCAAAGATATAATTTTGCCATTAAGAAGCAAGAGGCATTTTAAATTACATAAAAGTCATCTTCATCCTTGACTTTTATAAGAAGTTTCTGTACATTGCGGCACAATATTTTTTCGAGAAAATACGCAACAGCGGGTTGTTCTCCCTCGACAGAAATTACTCAATGTTTTTTAATATTCGGCGTCTATTCAGATAGACGGCAAACATTTCGTTATCATCTGAGCGCTGCAATTCTATCGGACTGACGCCGGGTTTGAGATTCAGGTCTCGAGCGTGCAGTTGCGTCTTTTCCCCATCCTAACGCTGGAAGCGTTCTTCGGCCTAACCGGGTGAATTTAATTTCAGCACTGCGCTATAGATCGGCGATTGGCTTCTGGAAAATTTGTTGAGAAGCGGGTAAATTATGTCTTCCCAAAGCGAATTCAAACCTCTACCGAACCCTTATATTGTTGGCAATCCCATTAATAACGCCGAGATGTTTTATGGCCGGCCGATGATTTTGAATTCGCCAAACGGAAGATCAAATACAGTGATAAAAGCTACGTCATTGTTTTTTGCGGCGAACGACGCAGCGGCAAGACTTCGATTCTGTTACAAATTCTGGCGGGCAAGCTCGGCGACAAGTTTTTGCCGATTTTGATCGACATGCAAACGATGGCCGGCTTGAACAATGACAGCGAATTTTTGGGAGAGATGGCTCAGGAAATTTGCCGCTTTCTGCACGATGACCGTCTCGATATGGGCAACTACCCTTTTCATGTTCCCGGCAATAACCCTTTCAAAATTTTTAAAACGCTGCTCACGAAAATTTTGGATATTTATCCCGACAAGCATTTTGTGCTGATGATTGACGAATATGAAATGCTGGAGCAAAAATTTGATGCAGGCCAGTTAAATCCGGAGATCATCAATTTTTGGGCTGGACTGTTGGAGAGCGAACGCCGCTTGAGTTTTATTTTTACCGGGTCGTATGCTTTAGAGCAACGGCAAAATATTGAATACTGGCGCGTGCTGTTCGGCAAATCGATCTATCGGCGCGTGAGCTTGCTTTCCCACGACGACGCGCGCCGGTTGATCATCGAACCGGTGCGTCAATTGGTGACTTATGATGACAAAGCCGTCGACGCCATCTATTATTTGACCGCCGGCCAGCCTTTTTACACACAAGTCGTCTGTCAAAACTTAATCGATCATTTGAACGAGCGCCGAAAGAATCGCGTCGAGACCGCCGAGGTGAACACGGTTACCGAAGAAATTCTGCGCAATCCATTGCCGCAAATGATCTATGTTTGGAATCGTCTCGCCCCTCTTGAAAAGTTGGCGATGGCCGTGCTGGCGGATTTGCAACAACCGAAAGCCGGTTTTATTTCTTTAACAAAAATCATGCGCTTTGTGCAGCAAAAAAAGAGCGGCGTGCAGACGAGCCGCAATGAAATCACCATGGCGGTGGAATCCTTGTGCGCGCAGGAATTGGTGATTAAAAATAAAAATGAGGAAAGCTATCGTATTCAAATCGATCTGTTGCGGCGATGGATTCGGCAAGATCATTCTTTTTGGCGAATCGTTCAAGAAATTACACCGTCCCAATTCACGCCGCGGGCCGAAACGGTTGCGCTGACTCAATTTGAATCTCAACCTCGACGTCGATCTAACAAACTAGCTTATCTGGTGACTGCCGCCGCGATAATTATTCTTGGCACTGTGGTTGCCAAGAATTGGATATTCCAGGCGCCAAATCCGCCAGAGAAAACTGCCGAGGCCGTTCCGCCGCCCGCCGCGTTGCCGCCGAGGAAAGATTCGTCCGCCGTTCATGCTGCCACGGAAGAAAAAACGCCGGCAGAACCGGCGCCAACGAGCATGCGCGCGCAGAAAAAGCAAGCCGCTGGCGATGAGCGAAAAACCTCAGAGCCCAGCGCCCTAGCCGCGGCTTCTGCCGAAGAACGTCTGGCAACCGCCGCGCGCGATTCTGTCGTCGAAAAAAGATTTGCCGCCAAAGCCGCGCTCGCCGAGAGTTTCGCCAAGGAAGATTTTCGCCAAGGTCTAGAGTTGGAAGCGGAGGGCGATCGCGCGCGCGAACGCCGAGATTTTACGCAAGCTAAAAGTTTCTACGAAAACGCGACAAGCTATTTTGACCGGGCCAAAACCTCTAGCGCAGAAATGGCCGCTTTGACTAAAGAAATCGAGGGCTTCAAAAATAAGATATCGCAAAGCAAAACTAAAATCATGGTCACTGCCATCGAACAGGAGGAGAAACGCGGCAACGACGCCATTAGCGCCGGAAATTTGGTCGAAGCGTTGGCGCATTACAAAAACGCCTACAATTTCCATCTCGGTCGAGTTAATTTGATCAATGCGTTGGCCTTTGTGCCCATCACCGGCGGCACGTTTACGATCGGTTCCAATGCGGGACGGCTTGATGAACAACCGCCCTCGGAGACGAGAGTCAACGGCTTCCAAATGTCGAAATATGAAGTCACCAATTCCAATTATGCCGTCTTTTTAAATTCCGAAGGCAACCAAACAGAAGAACGAAGCGCGTGGATCGCGCTCAAGATGACGGATTGCTTGATCGAAAAAGACGGTGAGAAATTTCGCGCCAAACCCGGATTTGAAAATTACCCGGTAACTTACGTGACGTGGTTCGGCGCCAAAGCTTTCTGCAATTGGGTGGAAGGCCGTCTGCCAACGGAAGCCGAATGGGAATATGCCTGTCGCGCCGGAAAACCCACGCCATATTTTTTTGGCGACGATCCGCAGCGGCTCCCGGATTTCGCCTGGCACAAAGGAAGGAGCGATGACCAAATGCATCCGGTCGGCAGAAAAATCGCCAACGATTTCGGACTCCATGATATGCTGGGCAATGTCTGGGAATGGTGCGCGGATTGGTATGACCCGAAATATTATGCCAAAAAAGAGCCGGATAATCCGAAAGGCCCGTCGCAAGGAGAATATCGCGTCTTGCGCGGCGGCGGATTTAATTCGGAGAGCAAGGATTGTCGTGTAAGTACACGCAATTCTCTCGTGCCTTTTGACCGGTACAATTTTGTCGGTTTTCGTGTGGTGCGATAAATAAATAAAGCCGGTAATCACCATTTACGCTTTGAGGCGTTTTAATTTGAGGCGTTTTAAAAAGAGGAGGATAAAATGAGGTTATCAAAACTAACGCAAACGATCACTCTTGGGATGGTATTTTGTTCCCTTCACGTTCTTGTCGCCGGTGCAATCCGAGGAACCGTTTTTGATGCGTCAACCCGGAAGCCTTTGAGTGGGGTCAATCTCTATTTTGTCCCCGAACGGATTTTGGCGGCCTCTTCTGATGAAAAAGGCAATTATATTATCAAAGAGGTCAACGCGGGTTCATATCGTTTAATGGCGTCTTTCATCGGATACACTATTCAAATTAAGGACGTCGCGGTGGAGCAAAATGGCGCGGCAGAGATGGATTTTCAGATTATTCTCTCGGCCTTGGACGTCGAAACGCCGATTGTGGCGGCCTCCAAACGCGAGCAGGCGTTGAACGAGGCAGCGACTTCGGTGTCCGTGTTGTTTGCGCAGGAGGTCTCCGAGGCGGATGCGACGACGCTGGCCGAGCCGCTCAAAAATATTACCGGCCTGGATTACACAAAAGTCGATGAGGGACATTACAACATTACGGCGCGAGGTTTCAACAGCAGTTCCAATAGTACGATGCTGCTTCTGATTGACGGACGAACGGCAAATACCGTTTATAGCAATAGTATCAATTGGTCGGGAATTCCGATTTCGGAGCAGGAGATTGACCGGATCGAAGTGATTAAAGGCCCCGGCGCGGCGCTCTACGGCGCCAATGCTTACAGCGGCGTGGTGAATATTGTGACAAAATCGCCGCGCGATATGGCGGGAACCACGGTGCATGTGGCAACCGGCGGGCGCGGCACGTTCTCAACTTCTTATACCAATGCCGGCGTCAATGAGAATCTGGCTTATAAAATTTCCGGCGGCTATTTTGAAGGGGATAATTATAAGAAGCTGGCCGCTTCCGACACCTCCATCAAGGAGTTCAAACAGTTGGAGGACCGGCTTAGAATAGCCAAAGCCGATGCCAGAGTCGAATATCGAATCGACAATCAAACGGCGTTGACGTTGTCAAGCGGCTTCGCTAAACAGCAGGGCCGCGTTTTTCTCGTCGGCCTCGGCCGCTTTAACACGAAAACTGAAAACGATCTCTATATCTCCGGCAAGTTAAGGCACAAAAATTTCAGCGTCCAATCTTATTATAACGGTTCGCGCACCGATACCATAAAAGCCTTGCCCAGAACGCGAGACCTTTTTCTGAATAATGATTTATATAATGCCGAGATGCAACAAACGTTTGATTGGGGACAAAGCAACCAATTAATTTTAGGCGGCAACCTGCGCTGGCAACGCTTCGATTCAAAGGGCACGGTGATTCCGAAGGCGGAAGCGCAGACGCTATACGGCCTTTACGGGCAATTCGAGACGCGGCTTTTATCCAAACTCAATTTAATCCTCGCCGGCCGGGTGGATCATCATCCCACGGTCGAATTCCAAGTTTCTCCCAAAGCCGCTTTGCTTTATGCGTTGTCTGATGAACAGGTTTTTCGTTTGACCGCTAATCAGGCTTATATCAACCCGGTCTTTGTAGAATTATTCATCGACTTGTCGGTTCCGGGAACCGGCGGCCGAATCGGCTTACGAGGCAATCGCGACCTCGATCCGCGCAAAATTACCGCCTTCGAATTCGGCTATCAAGGCTTCTTTCGGAAAAAATTTCGTCTCAGCCTGGATTATTATCATTATATTGTCGAAGATTTCATCAGCGACCCCATACCGGTCAATTTGCAAGCCGTTCCGCTGCAATTTTCTTTTCGAAATTTTGGCAAAGTCAATCAAGACGGCGTTGATTTAGGAATGCTCTATTTGATTGCGCAAGGTTTGCGTTGGAGCACCAATTTCAGCGCGATGACCACGGATGAGAAAGAGCCGCCTTTGAACGCGCCCAAATACAAGCTCAATTCTTCGCTTTACTATGAATATAAAAAGGGTCTTTACGGCAATGCCAGCGTGAGATTCGTGGATGCTTTTGATTGGGACGCGGGCCAGGTTAAAGACCGGATCGATTCGCATTTCACCGCCGACTTGACCATCGGTTATCGTGTTCTCAAAGAGGGCATCCGCGCGTCGGTGACGGCGGCGAATTTGTTCGACAAAAAATATCGCGAGCTTGCCGGAGGAGCATTGCTCCGCAGGAAAGTTCTCGGCGCGCTCACCATGAAATTTTAAAAATATTTCAAGTAAAAATTATGATTGGCCAAACCATTCTGCATTACAAAATCGAAGAGCTTATCGGCTCCGGCGGCATGGGCGAGGTTTACAAGGCGCGCGATTTGAAGCTCGATCGTCCCGTGGTGTTGAAATTTCCGCACACCGATTTGCACAATTTTTCCCAAATGCGGGAGCGGCTGATCCGCGAGGCCAAAGCCACCAGCGCGTTGAATCATCCCAACATCGTCACGATTCACGAAATCAATGAGTGGAAAAATCGCCTGTTTATTTGCATGGAATATGTGGACGGCAAAACGCTCGCCACGCTCTGCCGCGCGAAAAAGCTGCCGAGTGCCGAGGTCATCGACGTCATGACGCAGGTGCTCAGCGCGGTGCATGCGGCGCACAAACGCGGCATCTTGCACCGCGATATCAAATCGTCCAATATCATGCTAACCGAAGACGGCTTGGTCAAAGTGCTCGATTTTGGCTTGGCGAAATTCGCCAATTCCTCGACACTGACGCAAAGTCATGTGTTCATCGGCACACCGGCGTACGCGGCGCCGGAAGTGATTCAAGGCAATTCCCCGGATCATCGCAGCGATATTTTTTCGCTCGGCGTGGTTTTCTACGAGTTGTTGTCCGGCCGCCTGCCTTTTGCCGGCGCCAATCCGACGTCGCTCATGTATGCGATGGTTTATCATCAACCGCTGCCGCTGCGCGAGGCCGGCTGCGAAGTTCCCGCTGCGCTCGAAGCGATGATCCGAAAAGCTTTGGAAAAAGAAGCGGCCAAGCGCTATCAAAATCTTGAAGCGATGCTGCTCGATTTGCATGATCTGCAAGCGCCGCCAGAGTCAATGACGGACAACACGATGACGGTAAAAGTTGGACTGGATGAGGTCAGGCCCAAGCAATCTCGCGGGACGCTCCCGGCCCAATCGCGGAGCGCGGCGCGGCCGCTCGGCCACCTGAATTTAGAGCGTTTGGCGCAGCGCCTGCGCCAGCCGAAACGGGCGACCTCGGAAAACCCTTATTTGAATCGCGTCATGATTCGCGAGCCGGGAGATTTTTACGGACGCAAAAGCGAGATTCAGCGGATCTACGCGCGGATGGCCTCCGGCTCGCGGCCGCAATCGATCTCGATTGTCGGCGAACGGCGCATCGGCAAATCTTCGCTCCTGCACTATTTGTATCATCCGGAAAATCGCAAAAAATATTTGGGCCAGCCGGAAAGTTACGTCTTCGCGTTCATCGATTTTCAGGAAGAACCTTTGGCGGCGCTCAAAGATTTTTTCACGACGCTCTACAACGCGTTTACGCAAGAATTTTCCGGCGAGTTCAACGCCTCGTTCAGCCCGGATTATCAGGGCTTTCGCAATTTGGTGCGGTCGTTCGACGCGCAGGGCATTCGCATGATCATTCTCTTCGACGAATTTGAGATGGTCACGGCAAATACTTTGTTCGACCCGGAGTTCTTCGCTTTTTTTCGCTCGATGGCGAACAAATATAATATCGCCTATGTGGTGACGACCGCCAAAGATTTGCAAAGCCTCTGCCATAGCAAGGAGATCGCCACCTCGCCGTTCTTCAACATTTTTTCCAATCTCAACCTCGGCGCGTTTAAACATGATGAAGCCGTCGAGCTCATCTGCGAGCCTTCGACCGTGGCCGGCGCCTCGCTGGAGCCGTATGTCGAGGACATCATCCGCTTTGCCGGGCTGTTCCCGTTTTATTTGCAAATCGCCTGCTCCGTCTTTTTCGAGCTGATTAAAAACGGCCGGCCGCACGACGCGGCGATGTTAAAAGAAGCCAAGCGGTCTTTCCTCGAGGAGGCCACCGTGCATTTTAAAAACACCTGGGAAAAATTCTCCCTCACGGAGCGCGCCTTGTTGGGCAATATCATCCTAGGCCAAAAGCTGCGCGAGTCGGAAGATTATATCGTGAATAAGCTGTTGAAAGAATCCTATCTGCTCGAAAAAAACGACCAGTTCACGGTGTTTTCGGAGACGTTTGCGGAGTATTTGCGCCAAAATCTCGGCGGCGAATCCTTTTGGCGCAAGCTGCAATTCTGGCGGCGCCGTTAATCATTTCTGTGGTCACCTTTCATCATGCCAAACGAAAAAGATTTTACGCCCCTGCCGAATCCGTATATCGTCGGCAATCCAATTAAGAGCGGGGAGATGTTTTACGGCCGGCAGGAAGAATTTCTGTTCATCCAGCGGAAAATCGAAACGGGCGACAAAAATTACGTCATCGTGCTCTGCGGTGAGCGGCGCAGCGGCAAGACCTCCATTCTCTTTCAGATTCTCTCCGGCAAGCTCGGCGAAAAATTTCTGCCGGTGTTGATTGACATGCAGACCATGGCGGGTTTGGAAAGCGACGCCGGTTTTTTTGCGGAAATCGCGCAGGAAATCTGCCGCACGCTCAAAGAGCCGCGCCTCAATTTCCGCCAGTACAACTTTCACGCTCCCGGCGAAAGCCCCTATAAATGTTTCCAAACGCTGCTCGACGACGTGCTCGGCCTGCACCCCGGCAAGCATCTCGTGTTGATGATCGACGAATATGAAATGATCGAGGAGAAGTTTGAAGAAGGCAGCTTGAGCGCCGATCTCACCGCGTTTTTTGCCGGCCTGCTCGAAAGCGCGCGCCGCGTCAGCTTTGTGTTCACCGGCTCGCGGCATCTCGAGCAGCGCAAGCGCCTCGATTATTGGCGCGTGCTGTTCGGCAAATCGCTGTATCGCCGCATCAGCTTTCTCTCTCGCGACGACACCATCCGCCTGATTACGGAGCCGGTGCGAAACTGGATCACGTTTCAAGACCAGGTGATCCCCGCCATTTATCGCCTCACCGCCGGGCAGCCGTTTTACACGCAAGTGGTTTGCCAAAATTTGATCGACCATTTGAACGAGCATCAAAAAAACGTTGTGGCGCCGGAAGATCTGGAGATCGTCACTGAAGGCATCCTGCAAAATCCGCTGCCGCAGATGATCTACATTTGGAACAGCCTGACGGATATGGAGAAGCTGGCGCTCACCGTTCTCGCCGAGCTGCAGCCGCACACGAAGGGGTTTGTTCCCGTCGCCAAATTTCAGCACTTCTTGAAAGCGAAAGACACCGGATTTGTGCCGGCACGCAAGGATTTGACTACGGCGCTCGAGCATTTGTATGAGCGCGAGCTTGTCATTAAAAAAGAGGAAACCTATCGCATCCCGATCGAGCTGCTCGGGCAATGGGTGCGGCGCGAATTTTCGTTTTGGAGAACCATTCAGGAGATGCTGGCCTCCGGCGCGTATGCGCAAACGCTGGCGGTTGAAAAAGCGCGGCGGCGCAAGGTCAGCTTGGTCTATGTTTTGGCCGGAGCCGCACTGTTGGCGGTTGCCGTTTTTTTATTTCAACGCCAAACGCCGCCGGAAAAGATTGCCGCCACGTCAACTTTAGATTCCGCCAAAACCGGCCGCGCGACGCCGCCCACGAATGGGGAGAATCGCACGAACTCGCTAAAACCGGGAGAGCGCCAAGCTGATCAACCGGCGACGCAAATACCAGAACGTAACAAGCGGCCTCTCGCTAAAGACGAATCCGCGGCGTTATCCCGCATGGGTAAACTGCGGGTAGACTCGCAGCCGGGCGGCGCGGCGATTTTTTTAAACGCCGGCTTACTGCAAGATCGCCAAACTCCGGAAGTCATCGAAAATTTGGCCGCCGGCAATTATCGCTTGCAGGTCAAAAAATCCGGTTATCGGCTCTACGACACCAATATCATCATCATAGCCGGCGATACGGCGCGCGTCAGCGTGACTTTGGAAAAACTGCCGCCGGCTTTTGTAAATATTCACGCCATTCCTTACGCCAAAATTTATCTCGACGAGGTTTTCAAAAAAGAAATCAACAAACTTTTTCTCATGATTGAGCCGGGCCTTCATAAAATTAAACTCGAGCATCCAGTAAGTGATACATTGTTTGAGATTAATGCTATTGCCGGCGATACCGTTTATATCAAGCACAGTTTTCTTAACCAATAAGTCCGGAGAGGTCTATGGCATTGCACGCGAAAAAGTATCAGTCCCGCTTAGAAGACGGCGATCGATCCCCTAAAGGTGTCATTGCCTTATTGGCAATAGCTATGGCCTGCTTATTCATTTGCGTACCGTTGCGGGCCCAATCTGTCTTGGCGAAATATCAGGAACTCAAGCCGGCAGCGGATTATTTTTTTGATGACCAGTTCCAACAAACAATTGCGGCTATGCAAAAAATTCTCGAAGGCGCGACCTTAGATCGCCAAGGCAAAATCGTGGCTTTACAATTTTTGGCTTTTTCTTACTATTCGCTGGAAGATGGTAAAGCGCGCCCGTTGATTCGACAAATTCTGGAGTTGGATGTCCGAAGTCAGGCCGATCCCAATTTATTCTGGCAGGATTACACAAAATTTTTTAATTTTGAAAAAACGCAGAATCTGCGGCAGGTTCGCCTCAACTCCGATCCGCGGGGTGCGCGTTTATATGTGAAGGACCGGTTGCTCGGCGTCGCTCCGATTGATACCGTGCTGCTTTCAGGGGAGTACAATGTTCGTGTTGAAAAAGAAAATTATCGCGCCGCGCAAGAAACCTACGTCATCGAGGGGGGACAGGAGATTTTTGATCGCGTTCTCAAGCTCGAGCGGGCTAAGAGCAAACTGCGCTGGTACACCGGTGGAGTTTTGGTGACTGGGGGCGCCGTTTACTTGTTGGTCAATAATAAAGAAAAAACCAAAGAACTTCCGGAACTTCCTGGTCCTCCGCGAACTCCGTGAGGTAAAGGAAGTTAGGCATTTGCCAATTTTATTCTGTCTCCTAAACAACCTAATGAAGTTTGACAATCAAAACCGGTAATCCGAATTGTAAAAATCTCGCATAAAATCAAGCTTTCACGTGTTATGCATTACCGAATTTGATCGTCAAAACTCCTTGGGCCCTAATTGCGAGGATGATCATGCGCATGAATAGCATAATTCATTCGGCTGACGAAACCAGAACCACAAAAGTTTTGCCAGCGTGTTTGCTTTGGTGGCTTTTAACAATTATTCCGGTTGCGGCGCAAAACTTTTGGCAGCAAACCAACGGGCCTTATGGCGGCGATATTCGCGCGTTTGTCATTAATTCCACCGGACATATTTTTGCGGGAGCTTCCGGTGGCGGGGTATTTCGATCGATGGATAATGGCGAAAGTTGGAGGCCGGTCAATGTCGGCTTGCCTCATACTGCTTTTGTGCAGTCGTTGGCCATTAATTTGAATGGAGATATTTTTGTGGGGATCATTGGGGCTGGAATTTCCCGTTCCACGGATAACGGCAACAGTTGGACGCCGGTTAATGCGGGTTTAACGAATCCGGATGTCCGGGAGCTTGTCATCCATTCAAATGGGGATGTTTTCGCCGGAACGAACGGCGCCGGCGTGTTTCGTTCTGCGGATAACGGCAACAGCTGGACGCCGGTTAATAACGGATTAATGGATATGTTTATTCGAGCATTTGCGATCAATGAGAGTGGACATGTTTTTGCCGGGACTTTGGGTGGGGGAATATTCCGCACGACGGATAACGGCAGCAATTGGAAGGCGATCAACACTGGCTTGACAAATAGAAGAGTGCCGGATCTTGCCATCAATTCGAGTGGGCAGATCTTTGCGGGAACGAATGCCGGCGGGATTTTCCGCTCCACGGACAACGGCGAGAGTTGGATGGCGATCAATAACGGTTTAACGAATGCCCCGATCCAAGCTCTTGCCATTAATGCGAGCGGGCAGATTTTTGCGGGAACGAATGGCGATGGAATTTTCCGCTCCATTGACAACGGTGAGAGTTGGATGGCGGTCAATAACGGTTTGGCGGTTATGATTGTTCGAGCTCTTGTCGTTAATGCAAATGGGCATATTTTTGCCGGCGCCGGCAGTGGCGGGATATTTCGTTCCACGGACAACGGCGAGAGTTGGAGACAAGTCAATAGCGGCATGATCGCGACAGATGTGCGAACGCTCGCTATCAGGGCGAGTGGAGAAATTTTTGCGGGAGCTTCCAGCGCGGGGGTATTCCGGTCACAGGATAATGGCGGAAATTGGTTGCCAGTCAATGCCGGTTTGACGAATTCGATTGCACGGGCGCTGGGCATTTCGCAGGCATTGGCCATTAATACGCGAGAACAGCTTTTTAACGGGACTGCGGGGGCCGGTGTATTCCGCTTATCGGCTGACGATACCATTTGGACGCTAATCAACACTGGTTTGACGAATAAATTTGTCAATGCTCTTGCTATCAATGCAAAAGGCCATATTTTCGCAGGAACGGATGGCGGGGTGTTCCGCACTATGGATGACGGCAGTAACTGGACAGCGGGTAACACCGGTTTAACAAACAATCGAGTTTTGTCTCTTGCCATTGGCTCGAACGGGCATATTTTTGCAGGAACGAATGGCGGCGTGTTCAGTTCTGTGGACAACGGCAACAATTGGACGCCGGTCAATAACGGTTTAACGAATGCAACGATTCGAGCGCTTGCGATCAATTCGAATGGACAGATTTTTGCCGGCACCGGTGGCGGTGGAGTATTCCGCTCCATAGACAACGGCAACAATTGGATGCCTTCTAATAACGGTTTGGCGAATATGGTGATATTTTCTCTTGCCATCAATTCTAGCGGGCATATTTTTGCCGGCATTCCTGGCGGCGTATTTCGTTCCATAGATAACGGTGACAATTGGATACTGGCCAATTCCGGTTTGACCAATGAAGATGTTCGAGCTTTTACTTTTGATGAGAGCGGACATATTTTTGCGGGAACGAACGGCGCGGGAGTCTTTAGAAGTGTGCGGTCAACTTTGGCAACTGCGATATTCAGAAGTCCGGGCCGCATGGTCTTTACTGCTGTTGAGGGAGGCGCCAATCCACCGCCTCAAACCTTGCAAATCACCAACAGCGCCGCCGGAATCTTGAACTGGAGCGTGCGTGACGAACAACCCTGGTTGAGCCTTTTTCCAACCAACGGGACTTCAACTGGAGATCTTGATAGTGTAATTGTGAGAGTAAACGTCGAAGGAATGTCTGCTGGCGCTTATAACGCGACGATAACGACATCGGACACGGCAGCGGCGAATTCCCCTCAAACCACCTCGGTGACGCTCGCCGTTGCGAGCAAAGCACCCAATGTCACAACAACCCTTGCAACAAATCTCAACTCGACATCCGCAACGCTTAACGGGGCGGTAAATCCGAATGGTCTCGGCACAACAGTCAGATTTCAATATGGCACAACCACGAACTATGGCAGTGAAGTTCCGGCAACGCCAACTCCCTTGACCGGCCTCAATGCCATTTCGGTAAGCGCCGCGCTTAGGAATCTTCTTCCCAACACGTTGTTCCACTATCGTGTCGTTGCCACGAATAGCGCCGGAACAACGAAAGGCACGGACGCGACATTTACAACAAGTCCGGCTTTCAATCGTTCGCCGGTGGTCGTCAATGCCATTCCAAATCAAATTCTCCTTTCTCGCGGGCCATCTTTCATTCTCGCGCTGAATACTTCTCCCGTGGTATTCAATGATCCGGATGGCGATGCGATTATTTATACAGCGAACTCAAGTTCGCCGGATCTCGCCGCGATAACAATATCCGGAAGTAGGCTTACGGTCATTCCCTTGCGGGGCGGTGTTGCCGTGATTACAATCACCGCTGATGACAGTAAAGGTGGAACGGCTTCAACCATGTTCACCGTCGCCGTGAACCGGTCGCCAGTGGTGGCGAATGTTATTTCCAATTTAACGCTCACGGTTGGTGGATTATCTTTTACACGCGATCTGGATGTTTCGCCGCGTTTGTTCAGTGACCTGGACGGTGATGCGCTTGCCTATTCGGTGAATTCAACCGCACCGAATGTCACACAAGCTGGAATTTCAGGAAACAGTATACTCCTTGTCGTGCCCATTGCAATTGGAAAGGCAACGATTACTCTAACCGCCAATGATGAGAGAGGTGGAGCAGTATCAACTACAATTAGTGTCCAGGTGGTGGCGGCAAACCGGTCGCCGTCATTGACGAACCTCATTCCCAACCAGGTTCTAACGGTCGGTGGATCATCTTACATCCGCAATCTGAATGATTCGCCGGAGATATTCAGCGATGCCGATGGTGATACATTAAGTTATCTGGCACGTTCCAGTGCCTCGACGATAGTCACGACCGGCATTGCCGGAAGCACGCTTACAACTGTACCGGTGGCGGTGGGGAGCGCAACCATTATGATTACAGCCAACGATGGCAAGGGTGGAAGTACCTCGACCAACTTCAATGTGACGGTTGGGACGATTCCGAACCAATCGCCTGTTGTGGCAACCGCCATAGCCGGCCAAGTTCTCACAATCGGTGGGCTGTCTTTCATTCGCGATTTAAATGCTTCGCCTGCGATATTCAGTGATCCGGATGGAGATGCGTTAACTTATACTGCCAATTCCAGCGTGCCGAGCACCGCGATAGTGATCATTTCGGGAAGCAAGCTTACCGTGGTGTCCAGGTTGGTTGGAAGCACAAAGATTATGGTCACGGCCTATGATAGCAAAGGTGGGGCCGTGTTTTTTAACTTCACCGCCACCGTGCTGCCCATTGCCGGCAATCAGCGGCCCACCGTGATGAATGCTATTCCCGACACGACTCTCTCGATCGGCGGCAGAGCCTTTAACCGTGATTTGAATGTTTCACCAGCAGTGTTTAGCGATCCAGATGGAGACCCTCTCACTTACACGACGAACTCGAGTGCATCGAATATTGCAACCGCAAGCATTTTGAACAGCCGGCTCGCCATCACACAAGTGGCCGTTGGAATGACAATGATTAAAATTACAGCCAACGATGGAAAGGGCGGAATCGAATCGACGAGCTTTACGGCAACCGTAACTGAAAACCGCCCGCCCGTGGTGGCAAACCCTATTTCTAACCTAACCCTCACCATCGGCGCTTTACCGTATACACGCGATTTGAGCGCCCTATTCGCGGTATTCATCGAGCCTGATGGTGATCCTTTAAGCTATTCGACAAGCAGCTCGAATAGTTCCATCGCAACGGCAAAAGTATTAGGTCGCGTTCTCACCGTTTCAGCCTCGGCTTCAGGAAATGCCTTGATAACGGTTTCGGCAAGTGACCAGTTTGGCGGCGCGGCTGCAATGACATTTACCGCGCACGTCAATCGTCCTCCAAGTGTCGTCAATCCGGACCCGCTCACCAATATTAAATTGAACAGGGGCAGCACCAATTTCTCACGCGACTTGAGCAATTCGCCGCTTGTATTCGTCGATGCTGATGGAGATGAATTAAGTTATTCGGCTATCAGTTTACACGACAGCATCGCCATCGCAGAGGTTTCGGAGAATATTCTCACGATCACGCCGGTTACGACGGGCAGTACAAAAATAACGGTCGAAGCAAAAGATAAAAATGGCGGCAAAGCTGATTTAATCGTTAATGTAGCGGTAAGAGAACCCCTAATCCCATCGGCCATCTCTGTGCCAACCTTTTTTTCACCTCAGTCTGAAGATCGGGATATCGTCATCGATGCCACCATTATAGATAGCGCCGATGTTACAGACGCGGCGCTGCATTACCGCAAAGGCGGAGAGCGCAATTTTCAACAAATTAATTTGAATCGAATGGATCGCAGTTCTTTTCGCGGGGTGATTCCAAGAAACGACGTTACTTCATCGGGCTTGGAGTATTATATTCAAGCAACTAATGCGGAAGGAATAGAGGCGCGCAAACCTTTGTCCGGTGTTTATGCTATTCGGGTTGAAATTGCCCGCGGCGAAACACAAAGAGAAGCTCTGCCAAACGGCTCCGAGCAAACGAGTTACCGCCTTATCTCTGTGCCTTTGGATCTAAAGGACAAAACGCCGCAAGCGGTTTTAGTTGATGATCTCGGCGATTATAAGAAAAATCAATGGCGCTTTCACGAACTGCTGCCAAATCAGAGTTATATTGAATATCCCAACACCTCCAACATGGAGCCGGGCAAGGCTTTCTGGCTTATCGTCAGGGAATCGGGCAAAAGAATCAATACCGGCACCGGCAGCTCGATTCGCACGGATACGGTGTTCTCCATACCCTTGCATCCAAGTTGGAATTTCGTGGGCAATCCCTTTCATTTCATTATTCCCTTACGAAATATTCACTTAAAAAGCACGGGACGATCTCCGGTGTTTCGCACGTACGAAGGCGCTTGGAACGATCCGATAAACAACCCGATCGACGAAATGAATCGATTTCAAGGTTACGCCGTATTCAATCCACCGGGCGCATCAGATACCCTTTTTATAAACTCCAACCTTACCGATACGACTGGTGTATTTTCGAAAAAATTATATGCGTCTCAGGAACAAGGCCTGCAATGGGCTATTCGCATCCGTGCGCTCAGTCAAGAAGCGCGAGATGTGGACAATTTTGCGGCCGTTATTGCCGGCGCTGCTGCGTCTTGGGATGAAATGGATGAACCTGAGCCTCCGGTGATTGGCCAATATATCTCGGTCTATTTTTTCTCCCAACAGCAGAATGGTAAGATTCCTAACTTTAAATATTGCCTCGATGCTCGACCAGAACCATCGGATGGTGACGTCTGGCAGCTCGGAATCAATACCAACATTCACGACAAAGTGATTTTAGATTTTGATGGAATCGAAAGTGTGCCAGAAAAATTTGAAGTTTGGCTGATTGACGAGGCGCTGAAAGTCACGCAAAATCTTCGCCAAATCAATAGCTATTCCATGGTTAGCATCGGCTCCGAACATCCGAAATATCTAAAGTTGATCGTTGGTGAGAGTGACTTCATCGCCAAGAAACTTGCCAACAATCAGTTCATCCCTGACACCTATGTGTTGTCACAGAATTTCCCTAACCCCTTTAACCCGATGACGACGATTCGTTATGGTTTGCCGCAAGCGAAAAAAGTCACTCTAACAATTTACAACCTGCTCGGCGAAGAAGTCATCAAGCTGCTCGATCACGAGCCGAAGAAAGCCGGCTATCACCTCGCCATTTGGGATGGCCGCAAGCAAGACGGCCGCCTCGCGGCGAGCGGTTTGTATTTCTACCGCTTCCGCACCGGTAGTTTTGTGCTGACGAAAAAAATGGCCTTGGTCAAATAGCGGGCAGAGCGCAATGCGCATGGTGTATTGAGTGGTGTGGCACTTGAATTTTTCCTAAACTGAGCGATTTGACAACAAGGCCAAACCTTGCGAGTATTATGATTGAATCCGCAGTTTAGGTTTTTAACCTGAAAGAATTAGAAACCACGGACACGAAGGCTACGCCCGTAGGGCACAAAGTTTTTAAAATTTGCAAGATGGTGCAGTGTTTCTGTTTTAAACTCAATCTTGTATCTGCAACTCACCATCTTTTTAGTTCTTCGTGTCTTCGTGCCTTTGTGGTAGAAGTTGTGAATGATTTAGATTAATCTTTGGGCCACACTTCTTCCGTGTTACTAAAATTAAAATAGGGATTATTTTTACACCATTAATACAACAACTTATGGTGGGTCGTCACATCCACTATACAACATCTTGAAAAATTTTCATTTTTTTTCTTGCATATTACAAAATCTTGCGCTATATTTCACGTCGGCAATAAAACCCGATTTTCCGCGGCCGGGCTGGCCCGCCGGAAGATCGGCTTTTTTTTGCCGACCTTCAAAAAGGTCAAGTTTATTACAGCTTGGTCTTTGGAGGACCTTCAGGGCAATGCCATTAACTTAAGGTGTTTAGCGGTTTCTTTGTTCACCGCTTGATTCTGTTAGTGCAGGTTAAGAGTAAATTGATTTTTTAGTTTCTACGTCTCACATTGGTAAATTTTGTT
>Ga0247727_10002514_pt1 | contig 41837 bp, 28 predicted proteins | sample WisWelCaveWW1625_FD_202498 | JGI IMG/M metagenome (GOLD analysis project Ga0247727, IMG submission 202498) | Biofilm microbial communities from Wishing Well Cave, Virginia, United States - WW16-25 | ecosystem: Environmental > Aquatic > Deep subsurface > Groundwater > Cave microbial mat | place...
TCGAGTTGCGTTGCTCTCGTCTGAACATCCCCTTGCCACGAATGCCCTGACCAACGCCACTGATGCACCATTCAATGGAGTCTTTGATTTCTCTCAAGAAACCACCCACAAACATGTCAGGAGAGCCTTTTTTCAGGATCGCATTTCCCAAGTACAACCACCCAGGGCGTGGGGCGACCCTATTCTTGACAAAGCGGTACAAAGCGCTAACGCGCAGGAAATAGCGGTCGGGAATCTCGGGTTCGTGGTAGTAGTCGAATGCATGCGAGTAATCCGAACGAAATTCATCGTCCGCAACATTCCGTACGAATCGGTCATTCCAGCCTTGATGTATGACAACGTAATCTGGACTGAAGTCTCGCGCGTTCAACACGAAATTGACCACATCATGTGCACTCGAGTACCAGCCATGGGCAAATTGCAGGACTTCGAATGTTTCCGCCGAGATTGAGTTCAACCGTTCACCTAGGAAGCGGGGATAACCAGTTGCCGTGGTCGAGCCGCCGAGCGTGACGACCCTTATCAACCCCGGGCGCTTGGCATAGCTGTAGTCAGGTCCGGACTGGCCGAAATTGTTGAAGGGTGCAATTCCAGCGAGAACTCCATCCAATTTCAGCGTCCCTGACGGCCGGCCAACAAAGCCGACAAACGGATGCCCTGTATAGGAGGCATAGTCATCGTAGGTTTGTTGCACGAGCTCCGCCAGCTTTGCTCGCGTGTCTGGCAAGGCAAGCGAGACGACAAAGCGAAAGGACAATTCCAGCCAGATGACCAGGAGAACGCCGATAAAGACGAGCGCGTATTTGTTTGCAACCGATCCTTTGGCAACAAGGAGTGGGAACGAGAGGGCCGCGAGGATCACGACGAAGGCCCAGAGTTGTCGTTGTTCGGCAGGGAGCAACCGATCGGTCACTGATGCGAGGGTAACGAAGACAGGCGGAACAAAGAAAACCGTCGTCAGGATTCCAAAACCGCCGATGGCACGGCGTACCGAGCGATTGTCTGGTTGAACATCCCTCATCTTCACTCCTGACACAGATCAGCCCGAACCTTCATCATCTGGTGCTCTCGTGTCGTGGTATGTCATCGGTCATCGCGGTCAATCCAGTATCGTCCGGCGAGGCGACGATGCGCTCGCCGCGGACATTGAAGGAGGTGTTCACCAGCACCGCGCAGCCGGTGCGCTTTTCGAATTCCTCGATCAATGCATGATAGCGCAGGTTCGTTGTTTCGTGCACCGTCTGGATTCTCGCCGAGTAGTCGACATGGGCGATGATCTCGTTACGCCGGCACTCAATTCTTGTCGGTGCGGGCGAAGCAGTAGAGAGATTTCTCTGTGCGCACGAAGATCGCCCCGTTGCCGATCGCGGGCGTCGCATGAATCGCCTCGCCGAGTTCGCAGCGGGCCAGCACCTTGGGCTCGCGGCCTGCCGCAATCACGATCACCCGCCCCTCGGTGTTCGCAAGGAATACCTTGCCGTCGGCCGAGACCGGTGAAGCGTCGTAGTCCCCTTCGCCGTCCTTCAGACGCTCGAACGCGAGCGTGTCGCCCGTCGCGGTGTCGAGGGTCGTGAGCATGCCCCCGTGCTTGACGAGGTACAGGACGTCGTTCAACAGGAGCGGCGTGGCAATCGAAGGCAACCCGCGTTTGTAGCGCCAGAGTTCCTTCAATCCCTTGGCGTCGCTTGCCCATTCGAACGCGACCAACCCGTAGTCCCGGGAAGACATCCCGGCGTTCACGAAGTCCCACTCCTTCTGGTCGATGAAAGCGTCCTTGTTTGCGTCCACCCAACCGAAATGCCCGACGATCTCGGATGCACTGAGCTCGGCCTTGGTCAGCTTGCCGTCCTTGTCGGCGTCGAAGCTTCCCGACAGACCCGCGAACTCCGGCATCGGTTCCTCGGCGTGGAACGGAACACTGGCGAAGACTCGCGAGCCATCGGCGCCGCCGACAACCGGCGAGCAGACCGGCGTGTACCCGAGCCCCCCGTGTCGCCACAGTTCCTTTCCCGACTGTACGGAGTAACCGCAAACGAAGAACGAGCCGAAGACAACGATCGTTTTCGGATCCGCGCCCGTCGGCAAGAGCACCGGAGTCGTCCAGCTTTCGATCATTCCCTGCCGCTCGGTGCGCCAACGCACCATGCCCTTGGCAGCATCGACGGCCAGCAGATAGGAACCCTGTTGCTGGTCGCAGAGCAGGAGGAGCGCGTCGGCCGCCAGGATCGGCGAGGCAGCCATTCCGTAGAAACTGACAAAGGGTCCCAGTGGAAGGCGCCAGCGCTCCTCGCCTTTCGCATCGAAGGACACCAGACCGAACTCGGGAAAGAAGGCATAGACATTCTGACCATCGGTCGTCGGGCTGGGCGTTGCCGAGCCGTTGGCGGGGAAGACCTCCAGCTTGTGTGTGCGCTCGATCCGACGTTCCCAACGCAGGTCGCCCTTTTCGCTGTCGATGCACTCGACGAGCAGGCCCAGTTCGTCGGCGGCAGTAAGGAAGACCGTCCCATCGCCAAGAACGGGCGAGGAGAGGCCGGGGGCGACGGCAGTGCGCCAACGCAGGTTCTCCTCCGGACCGAACGAGCTCGGCAAGCCGGTCGTTTCCGAAGTACCGGACCCGTTCGGCCCGCGAAAACGCGACCAACCTTGCGCTCGAGCGCCGGTAGCAAGTAGCAGGGAGACACCGAGGATTGCACCCAGGGCCCGGTATTGCATGGCAGGAGCTCCGATCGAATTGCCGGTACGGAACCGCATCTTCAGGTGAAGGACTAACAAGAGAAGCCTACCTTGGCGCCTGCCCCATCGCAGGACGACATTTGCCGGGGAAATGGTGGTCGGCACAACTCAAAAGTGTCTCCGGTTCGGTGCGGCCGCGCCGAAGCAGCGCGCGGATCCTGGCGAGAAGCTGCGGGAACGCGAACGGCTTCACGAGCGCAAGCCGCGTCGGCACAAGGGCCTTCGCAATCTTGGTTTCGTCTTCAACGACGAGAATCCGGGCGTTTCTTGGGTCCGACACGCGCCCGATGATAGGAGAGTACGGACTCTGCCTCGGAACTGCCGGCGCGGCTTCTCCCGCGGTCGGCGACCAGAGGCTTCCCTCTCCTGTGTTGCCTCATCGCGATCCTTAACGCGTTGTTAAGGAAGAAACCACTCGTGTACCGAGCGCTCCCGCGGTATGAACCATCTCATTCCTTCGAGGTGAAGGAAGTGCCGCGGTCCGTACCAGGAGTCGCGGCGTTTCGGGCAAACCGGACAGGAGCCATCCACATGAAGCAGGAACTGAACAAGTCATGGATCGGGGCGCTGGTAGTCGTACTCATGGTGTTCGTCGGTCTTAGCTGGAACACGGTCTCCGGAAGAGACGAAAACAAGAACGACGACAAGAAGGTGGCGCCCGCCGCTTCCGAGAAGCAGGTGAGCCAGAAGGGCGAGAAGACGGCGTTGACGGCAGGGGAGAAAGCGGCGCGGGCGAAGGCGCATGCCGAGCGCATCGCGATGTTCAAGAAGTCCTTCCCCATGGCGAAGACGTCACTAGCGGCGGCGCTTGCCACAGGAGAAAAGGAATCCAAGGGACGCGCCTACTCGGCCGGGTACACGCTCACCAAGGATGGGAAGCTGGCGATCCAGATCGGACTCGTCGTCGGCGACCAGTTCGCCCAGATGAGCATCGACCCGGATTCGGGCGCGGCATCGCAGCTCAAGACCGGTGAAGAAGATGATGATGATGGCGATGACGACGATGACGATGACGACGATGATGATGATGATGACGACGATGATGATGATGATGATGATGATGATGATGATGACGACGACGAAGCGGACGACGACGACTGATCTCGTCCTGTTCGGCGAACAGTGATGATTGCTGCGGGCGACGGTCGCAATGATTCCGTCGCCCGCGGTGTTTCGTTCACTGGGCGTCATTCCCGCGAAGTCGGGAATCCAGATCCTGCTTCGCAAGTCCCCTGGATTCGCGGCGCGCAGCGCGACCGCAGCGTCGACGAAAACGGCAACCAGATGTCCGTCTACGGCCGCATCGGCTCACGGCCCCTCAACCTCGCCGAGCGCGAGCCCTCCATTGAAAGAACGTCAGGCTCTACACGGTGAACGATCCATCGGCGAAGGATCGATGCCCACTGTGCGGATAAGGCCGGCATGCTGCGCCGGAAATGAAATCACGTTCGAGTGGTCCGCGGAAGAGCGCCGACGATGAAGAGCGCGGTCAGGCTCCGTTCGGAGCGGGGACACTAGACCCCCGGGACGGCACGCTTCACACGAGTCCCCCCGCGCCAGAGGGGGCATGCGCCGGAAGATCGGCGAGGTTGTCGTTCGCGGACGACCGTCAGGAAAACAACGGCAACGGCTCGAAGCGTTCTCCGAGAACAATCGAACTTTCCTGGCTTAACCAGCGCTGGAGCACGGTTGCGTAGACGCGGCGGAAATCAATGGTCGTCCTGGGATCGCCGTCTTCCAGATGATCGAGGTCGGGCATGGCGCCCGAGACTCCTGGCTTCACCGGTCCGCACAAGAGCACCGGTCCAGCCGTTCCGTGGTCGGTGCCGGCGCTCCCGTTCTCCTCGATGCGCCGGCCGAACTCGGAGTACACCAGGGTCAGCACGCGGTCGGCATCGCCGGACGCGGAGAGCTCCTGGTAGAAAGCGCCTAGCGCCGCTGCCAGATGTCCGAGCAGGAACGGATGAGTCGTGTTCTGGTTGAAGTGGGTGTCGAACCCGTCGAGCTCGGTCGAGTACACCATGGCGTCGAGACCGGAACGGATGCACTGCGAGACCAGCCTGAGTCGCGCGCCGAGCGGTCGATCCTCCGGGTAGGGCACGGCATTGGGAGCGGTCACCAGGGCCTCGAATCGTCTGCCGACGTCGTATGCGGAAGCAAGCCGATCGCGCGCGAGGGCTGGCGACGCTCCGTCCGCAGTCCCGGCGCTCTGCGATGCTTGCAGGAGGCGCGCGGCTTGCGAGGGTCGCTCGCCGGGCGGTACGTCGGGGAGCAGCCGGAAGTCCTCCAGTCGGTCGAGCGAAGGAACCTGATGCGTTCCTCCGGTGAAAGTCTGGGGCAACGACGTGTCGGAGACGTACAGGGCCGCGACTCGCCGACGCTGGAACGAGTCGCTGGCCTCGAGGACGCGCGCCAACCAGCCGGGAGTCCGCTCGTCGCTGTCCAGCCGCGCCGTATGCCAGATTCGCAACGAATGGAAGTGCGATCGATTGACGTCAGGCAGGCCGACCCCTTGCACGATCCCGAGCCGGCCTTGGTCCAGGAGCGCCATCAGCGGCTGCAGCGACGGATGCAGGCCGAACTCGTCGTCGAGGCGCAGCACGCGGTCCGGAGGAATCGCGAGCTTTGGGCGTGCCGCGCGGTACACGGGATGGCGGTAGGGAATCAGCGTGTTCAACCCGTCGTTGCCTCCGGTGAGCTGGAGGAGGACGAACACGCGTCCCGACGGGTCGACTCGCCCGCTCGCCTGAAGGCCGGCTTGCGACGCGGTCGCGACACCGCGCAGCGCGTACCACAAGGTCGAGCCGACACCTGCGCGAAGAATCGTGCGTCGAGTGCAGTCCATCCCATTGACTCCTGTGAACTTTGTGAGACTCGATAGGATCGAAAACCGGCAGGGGGTCTAACCCATCTGTGCTGCCGCCGAGGAGAACAAAAGGTGCAGGCTGCGGCGCCATCCGTTCGCGTCGGCCGGCTCGGTTTCGAGCTGGCGGCGTAGGTCCTCGGATACGTCGTCCTGCAGTGTCAACTGGAACAGCGTCGACCGCAGCTCTTCTGCGGAGGCGCCCTTCGCTTGAACCCATGGAGTCGGATCGAACTCCGGCAGCGCGCGCTCCGCGCTGCCCCACAGGATCCGAGCGGCGAAATTGGTGCGCTCGAGAATCGCCGCGGATCCGAGCCACGCAGGTCCCCAGGCCCAACCGTCGACGCTCGGCGGCTGGAACAGCGACTGACCCTGCCGCTCGCAGGTCTCGGCCAGTGCGAGCATTCTCAGCTGGCGCGGCGCCAGCTCGAGGGCGCGCAACATTCCGATCGTCCACTCGGTCGGGCACAGGAAGCGCTGGCGGATCGCGATCGGCGAAAAGAACAGCTTCGAGAGCAGGATGGTGGCCACCACCTGCTCGATCGAATAGTCGCAATCGCGCATGGCGGCGGCGAGCGACTCGATCGATTCCTCCGTCGCAGGGGCGGTTTCGCTGATGAAGAATCGGTACAGCTTGCGGCACAGGAACCGCGCGGCCTCTGGCCGATCGAGCGTCAGACGGACGATGTCCCCGGCATCGAAACGCCCGACGCTGCCGAAGAATGTCTTCTCGTCGGCATCGAAGCGCCCGGGCTCGAAACGGAAGGCAGGGGCGCCGGACGGATCCGGCTTCCACCCGGTGAACGCGCGCGCCGCCTCGCGTACGTCGCGTTCGGTGTAGTTGCCCACGCCGAGCGTGAACAGCTCGAGGAACTCGCGCGCATAGTTCTCGTTCGGATGCTCGATGCGGCTCTGGCCGCCGTCGAGCCAGATCAGCATCGCCGGGTCGGAACCTATTTCGCGCAGCAGATCGCCGGCACGGTTCAGCGCGTTGCGCCGCAACAGGTCGTTCTGCCCGGCCATGCTCCGGAGCGACTGGACCTTGCGCACGCTGGTCGCGAAGTGGTCGTGCCAGAACAAGGTCAGCTTCTCGCGCAACGGCTGCGAGCCGAACAGCATGCGGTGCAGCCACCACGCCTGCAGGCAGCGCAAGTCGGACTCCGCGTTGTCGCGCAGAGAACGGCTGCGCGCCTCCAGGTCCGGGTCCGGATCGCCGGGGTGGAGGAAGCGGTCGATGCTGGGGCCGGGGCCGTCGCGCAGATCGCGCTGCAGCTCGCTCCACGTCGCGCCGAACCCGGCACGCCGGTGAAGATGCGCGACCCGTGCCAGAGTCCATGGCTCCTCTATGGTTGGCGCATACGGTTGCCAGACGTCGGTGTGCTTCATGGCGAGCTCGTTATTCGTCTTCGACGGCAAGGCTGCCGAGGTCGAGCGTCTCGCCGGAAGCGACTTCGAAGCTCTTCAATCGGCGGAAGTCGTACAGGATCCGGTACGGTGCCCCGGGGATCAGCGCAGGCAGGCTCAGCTTGCCCGCGGAGTCCGTTCGAAGCTCGTCGTAGAGCTTTTCGCAGATGCTCGAGAAGAACTGAAACTCTGCCGTCGGTTCCTGCATCATTCCGCTCTCGTTGTCGGAGCCTCCCGCCAGCTCGATCGCGAGGTCCATGCGCGACTGCAGCTCCGAAAGCTTGACCCCCGCCAGCGGCTTGCTTCCCGCGTCGGTGAGCTGGACGCTCGCGGCTCCGCAAGGCGCCAGCTCGATCGTCAGCGGCCCGTCGAAGTTGCAGGGCGGGTCGAGCTTCACGGTCGCCCCTTCCCGGGTGGAAGCGTCGATCACGTACAGGACGTGAGCCGCCGCGGGGTCGAGCCCGGTGAGCTCGAACTGACCGTCGTGGGCGTGAATCATGATCTGGTAGACCCGCGCACCCGGCGGGGGAGCCGACGGAGTGAACACGACCGCGGAGGTGGAGGGCCGACCGTCCGCGGTCAGCACCCGGGCCTGAAGGGTCTTGCCGCGCCGGATCTTGATCTCGCCCGCATCGAATTCCGGCTGCTCCGGAGCGAGATCGAGCGGGAACATGCCATTGCAGTAGATCCGGAACCCCATCAGGCGCGGGTCCAACTCGAGGGGACTGATCCCGCGGAACACGAAATCCGGTCCGGCCTGCACCAAGAGCGCGCCCCGTCCCGGAATCACGCTGACCGCGAACTGGCCGTCGCTGTCCGTCCAGCAGCGCGCATCGCCGAAACTGAGGTCGATTTCCTTGACGTTCGGGTTGTCGGAGAATCGGGAATACCACTGCACGCACGCATCGGGAACGGGTGCTCCGGAGGCCTCGTCGAGCAATCGACCGCGGACCGTGACTCCGCGCACCAGCTCGAGTCGGGTCTGGCGCCGAACCGTCGTGTCCTTCCACAAGAACTCGTGCTTCATCGGGCGGTAGGGTCCTTCCGCGGGCGGCCGTACGAAGATTGTGAGGAGTGCGCCTGGATGGACGCGAGCCACGAACTCGCCGTTCGCGTCGCTGACGACTCCCATGGACTCGATCCGTTGATTGCCGGCGAAGGGATCCTCGCCCGAGCTCTGGATCAGGATCCGCGCACCGGCGACCCCTTGTCCGTCGTCAGCGACGACGCAGCCCTCCAGCACGCGCTCGGGCTTCAACACCGCCGTCAGTGTCTCGCTCGCACGCAGCCCCCTGAAAAAGCGCCGTTCCGGCGCGTATCCAGCGGCCTCGACCAGCACTGCTCCCGATGAATCCGCGGTCATGCCGGGTAGCTCGAAGCGGCCCTCGGAGTCGGTCGTCGGGATCTGCTCCTGAACCAAGAGCTCGTGCGGCAGCGCCTGGATCCAGCGGTAGTCGCCGTCCGTGTCGGGCGGCAGGCCGAGCTGTTCGAGGTGTACCCGAGCGTTCTCGACCGGTTCTCCTTGGACGTCGATCACCTGTCCTTCGACGACGACCTCCGGCTGAAGTCGGAAGTCAAAGCTCCGGGAATGGCGTCCGCTCTTCAGGGATTGGAGTTCCAGGCCCTTGCCGGGCGCCCAGGCGACCAGAGTGATTTTGTGCTCGTGGAAACGCACCAGACCCGAGAGCGGCAGCTCGAATCGCCCGTCTTTCCCGGTGAAGGTGCGAGCGATGCAGGTGCGTGGAGATTCGAAGTCGGGCAGGTTCAGCGTATGCGCGCACAGCGAGACTTCTGCGCCGGCGATCGGCCGTTCTAGCTCGTCCCGGACCTGGCCGGTAGCGGTCTTCCCCTGGATCGGGAGCAGGCCTTCGCACACACCGGGCTGCGCGAGCGCAAGACCCAGGGCGAGCGCGACGCTCGACGTGCCGAACCAACCGACGCTCCGACGGCTCACGCGGGCCATTGACTCGGAGTGCAGGAGATGGTGCACGCGGCCCTTCAGGTTCCAGCGCGTGCGCGCGGCCTGCATTCCGGCGGACAACCTGCGCTCTGGAATCAACGCCAGCAGTGATTCTGCGAATTCCACTCGCTCGCGCACACCTCGCGCGGCCCAATCGTCGCAGGCCGACTCGACCAGATCCTCGTGGCGCCGCAAGGTCCACCACGCCAGGATGTTCCAAGGGAACAGCGCCCGCAACAGGTGAAAACAGAGCCCGGTCCAGTGGTCGCGACGGACGAAGTGGGCAAACTCATGGCGGAACAGCGCGGGCCAGCACACGCCCGGATCACGCTGGACGGGCACCAGCATCCTCGGTGCCTTGCCGAAGCTCCAGATCATCGGGCCAGCGACTGCAGGGTGTTCCACGAGCAGCGTCCCCTTGGGCAGAGCCAGCTCCTCACGCACCGCGTCGAAACAGCCGAGCAGGGCACGGTCGCGCACCGGTCGAGCGGTCGCCGCCAGCTTCGAGCCCTTGCGAAAGGACTGCACGGTCCACAGCAGGAACCCGCAACTGATCAGCGCCCATGCGGCTGGCCAACCGATCCCTCCGCGGGTTGCGCGCGATCCGACCGCGCGGGACTGCGCGGTCGAGCTGACGGCTGGATCGGACTGGCGCGCCGATTGGAATGCGGCGCTCACGGGCAACGGGACGAGGCCGATTCCGGGCTGCCGATCCATGCCGATCTCTGATCGCGGCGGCTCGGTTCGGAGCGCAGCCATCGAAGGCGAGGGAATCTGGCCGAGCTCCAACTGGCGGACCGCGCCGCTCAAGACCGGCAACAGGGCCGCAGCGACCAGGCTCCAGCACATCAGGAGATGCGCGCGCGCCGGGCGTCTGCGATCGAGGTAGCTGAGGCACAGGCCGGAGAGGACACAGGCGTGAACCTGGACCAGCAACCACCCACCGGCATTCAACTGGATCCACTCATTCATGATCGAGCTCCTTGCGGCGCTTGCGGATCATCTGCTGCAATTCGTCGAGCTCTGCGCGCGTGAAACGCCGATGCTGCACCAGGTGCTGGAACAGCAGCAACGGATCGCCGCCGAATACCCGCTCCATGAAGCTCTTGAGCGAACGGCGACCCTCGTCGCTGCGCGACTGCACCGCGCGGTACAAATAACTGCGGCCTTCCAGACGATGCTTGAGCCAGCCGTTCTTCTCGAGCTTCTGCAGCACCGAGAGCACCGTCGTATAGGCCAGCTTCTTCGCGTGCGAGCGCTGGAGCACCTCCAGCACCTGTTGCGCAGTGGCCTCTCCCAGGTTCCACAGGATCTCCATCACCGTCTTCTGCAGTTGTCCGAGATCCTGGATCGACTTTCTTGCCATCACCGCTCCTCGCCAAGGTTCTTCGCTTCCTACGGCAGGTAGTAGTACTACTAACCGTAGTAGGTGTCAACCGGTCGTTGCCCGCAAGGGGAGACTCCAGGGTGGGGCGCGAGCGGCCCCGGAGGGGCCGGAGGGGGAGGCCGCGGAGCGGCCGATGCGGGGGAGGGTCGCCTCCCCCGCAAAAAGCAACGAACGCGGTGTATCACCCTCTGTTGGGTTGCGGGCAAAGTCCGCGTTAGGGTCGACACCAAGGGTGTCATCCTCCCAGGTTCAGCCTCAGTCCTGGAGTGAACGAGACGCCTTTCGAGGCTCCCGGATCCACTTCGATCACCTGGAGGAATACTGCAACGCCGCAAAAAACGTTGTCGCCGGGGACAGCGGCCGGAAGGGATGCTCCGCCGGGAGGAAGAAACAAAGGAAAGACGATCGCTGGAGCGAGCAGGAGCGGCGCATCCCAGCTCGTTGACAGAGATCCTTGGCTGAAGCCGACAAACAGGATGGCCGTGGTAGAGGAACCCTGAGAGTTCCCGATCCCAAGGTTCACCGTCGTTCCGAGGACTGGGCGGTCGCTGCTATCGAGAGTGGGGATTCCGTTGGTGCCAGGCCAGCCAGCGCCGTAGTTTCGCCAGGACGCAATGCAGAGCCGGGTCACGAACACGTCATATCCCCCGTTGATCGTGGTGTCGTAGGCATCGCTGGTCGTCGGGAAGTCGGGGGAGTTGGTGCTGCCCGCGACGATGGGGTAGCTCGATTCGTCCAGAGCGATGGAGCCGAAGAGCGGGTATTCGACCGCTGTCCCTCCGAGGTACGTGGAGTAGACGAGGTCCGCCGCACCGTTTCCGTTCAGATTCATCCGAGTGACGAAGGCGTCCTGCAGTCCGAGCACCGAATCGTAGGCTCCGGAAGTCGCGGGGAAATCGTCGGACCTCGTGATACCAGTGAGCACGACCTCACCCGCGTGGTCGAGCACGAGGCTGGACCCAAAGTCATAGTCCTCCGAGCCCCCCCAGGAACGTGGAGTACACAAGATCCGTGGCGCCCTTTCCTTGAAGCTCCAGCCGGCTCACGAAGGCGTCCCAGTTCGGGCCATTGAAGCTCTCGTCGTAGGCGCCGGTCGTGGTCGGGAAGTTGGACGAGGACACGAATCCGGTGACCGTGACGGCGCCCGCGCCATCACTCTGCAAATCGCTGATTCCCTCGGAAAAGAGGCCTCCGAGGTAGGTCGAGTAGACGAGGTCAGCAAGCCCGGCTCCATTCAATTGAAGCCGAGAGATGCTGGCATCCGAGAATCCGCCGTCTGATGAGTTGAATGATTGGTCGTATGCGCCCGGCGTGGTCGGAAACCCTGTGCCCGACTCACCGCCCACGATCACGGCTCCGGTGGAGTCCACTTCCACGGCATGCGCGCCGTCAGTGGTCGAGCCGCCGAGGAACGTCGAGTACACGAGCTGTGCGGATCCGGTCTGAGCCGGGTCGAGCCTCGCCACGAAGGCGTCGTAGATTCCGGGACTGTTGTGAGTGGTGTCGTAGGCTCCCGGTGTCGTCGGAAAACCTGGAGAGGCCGTCCCACCAGAAATCGTCACCATGCCCGAAGTCTCCACCGTGCGTCGGCTCAGTATCGAGTACTCGTCCTGGTGTCCTCCGATGAAAGTGGACCAGGCAAGCTGGCTCGTGCCGGTCTGCTTGAGATCGAAGCGCACGACGATGGCGTCTGCGTTGCCGTTATGAGTCTCGTCGTACGCCCCTGAAGTCGTGGGAAAGTCCGAGGACTTGGTCAAACCCGACACGGTGATGATCGTGCCGGTGCTGTCGAGGGCCAGCGAGTGGATGGCGTCGATTCCGGAGCCGCCGATGAAGGTGGACCACACGAGCTGATCAACCCCCGATTGGCCAGGATCCAGTCGGGTCACGAAGCCATCCTCCCCGCTGTTCGATTCATCGAAGGCAGAACCACCGCATCGCGTTCAAGTCGCATCAGCATGTTCCCACGTCTCGCCACGAGCCCGGCGCTGGTGGCCCACTGCCCTTCGTTCTGAACGAAGATGAGCGGAAGGGCAGCGAGCGTCGCGTCTGCGTCCGAGCCGGTCTCGCCCCAAGAAGATGTGGACCTCCCGCCGTCGTAGCTGCGCAGCGCCTCCGCGGAAAAGCGCAGCGCCCCGGCCTCCAGAGTCCGCGTCTTCCGGGCAAGATCGCTCTCGATGTCCTGAGCCGCCGCAAAAGTGATGGAAGCTGGGACAAGGAGCGAGGCCATGCAGAGGACCCTTCCTTTGGAACCGCACAACCAGACGCTTCGCTTGGTTCCCTTGGTTACCATGACGGATGGACTCCACCCTGCGACTTGATTCATCTGCAGAAGCCTCTCGTTCGCTTCCTACGGCAGGTAGTAGTACTACTATCCGTAGTAGGTGTCAATGGGTCATCGGCCGCCGGGTGAAGTCTCCCGGCGGTGGGGTGCGAGCGGCAGACTCCGGGGCTGACCATGCGGCATTGAGAGCCGCAACGATGCGCCGGCCGAGATCTGGATCCGCCACCGAGGGGGCGCCAGAGAGGTCGAAAGACGCCTTCATCGGGGGGCCATTCTGATTGCCAGGCGCGCGCAGCGAGATCAGAGTTGCGGCAGTGACGTCAAGCGCCGGTCCCGTCAATCGAGCACGAGGCGGGTTTCGCTGGAGTGGGACGCCGGTCGCGGGCACGACGCGCCAAGGACTTCAAGTGGGCCGCGAGCTAGGGAGGACCCGAGGAGACCAAGGCAGCGCAGGATGCCGGAGATAGTGGCCGCCTCCGTGATGGTCGCGATCCGCCGGCGCGATCCGCCGCAGGGGCACTGAAGCAGACGCGCTTCATCAGTTCCGCCCAGGTGTAGTTGCGGGAACGCGCCGCAGTCGCCCGATCGTCCTGGGTCACAACAGCGCCGGGATCCGATGCTGCATCTTTGGGTTGCGGCACGATGTCGCGTCGGATCGCGGCGGCGGTACCGGCGCGGCAAGGCGTTCGAGAAACGTCATCGGGTCGAAGACGAAGTGCGTGGTTCCGTCCCGGTACGGTGTCTTGAGCTCGAGCACAATCCGGCCGTCCTCGGTGAGTGCGAGACGTGCGTCGGAGAGGGCAGGCCGCACGAGGTCGCGGCAGTGTCGCTCCAGCGTCCGGACGCCTACTTTTTCTTCTCGTTGTGCACAGTGTGCTTGCGCAGGCGTGGGCAGTATTTCTTGAGGCTCAGCTTCTCGCCACCTGACGTCTTGCGCAAGGTGTAGTTGCGTTCGCCCGTCTCCGAGCACACCAGAAACACGATCTCCCTGCCCTTCTTTTTGGCCATGGTCCAGCCGCCTGTGTAAAGAGTCTGGAAAGCGCTCGGCGATTCGAAAAGTTCTGGGGCAGGGGCGCTTCCTGGGTCTTCGCCGCACGCTCACCCGGCGAAAAGGGGCCGGAATGATACCGTGTCTTCCCCCGCGGGCGCTCCGCCAGCAGTCCGTCCCCGGGGGAGGGTTGTTCTCGAGTGCCAGAGAATGGAGGTTCCGATGCGACGGCTCATTCCCGCCCTCTGCATGTTTGCGATCTCCGGGCCGGCAGCGGGCTCGGCCGGTGCGCAGGACCGAATCACCGGCCGCCTGTTTGCGACTCGCTCCGAAGTCATCGCGCGAAATGGAATGGCGGCGACCAGCCAGCCGCTCGCGACTCAGGTCGCCCTCGACATCCTTAAGAAGGGTGGCTCGGCCGTCGATGCCGCCATCTCCGCCAACGCGACGCTCGGCCTGGTCGAGCCGACGGGCAGCGGCATCGGCGGAGATCTCTTCGCCATCGTGTGGGACAGCAAGACCAGGAAGCTGCACGGCATCAACGGTAGCGGACGATCCCCCAGGAGCCTGACTCTCGAGCACCTGCGCACCCTCGGCTTCGATAAGATGCCGAGCCTTGGCCCTCTTCCTGTGACTGTCCCGGGCGTCGTCCATGCTTGGTTCGAGCTCCACGCCCGCTTCGGCAAGCTCCCGATCAAGGACGTGCTGGCGCCGGCGATCCGTTACGCAGAAGAAGGATTCCCCGTCACGGAGCTGATCGCTCACTACTGGGGGCGAAGCGAGCAGCTTTTCGCGGCCTTCGACAACTACAACGAGGTCTTCTCGATCGCCGGTCGCGCGCCGCGCAAAGGCGAGGTCTTCAGGAATCCCTACTTGGCGCTGACCTACCGGCGGATCGCGAACGAGGGTCGCGACGTTTTCTACCGGGGTGACATCGCACGCGCGATCGATGCCTTCATGAAACGACACGAAGGATTCCTGAGCTGCGATGACCTCGCCGAGCACCGTTCGGAGTGGGTGGACCCGGTCTCCGCCAACTACCGTGGCTACGACGTCTGGGAGCTGCCCCCCAACGGCCAGGGCATCGCGGTTCTGCAGATCCTCAACATCCTCGAAGGCTTCGACCTCGAGGCGATGGGCTTTGGCAGCGAGGCCTGCATCCACCACTTCGTCGAGGCCAAGAAGCTCGCGTTCGAGGACCGCGCCCGCCATTACGCAGACCCCGCTTTCGCGACGATCCCGGTCGCCCGGTTGATCTCCGAGGACTACGCCGCCGAGCGCCGCGCGCTGATCCAGGAAAGGGCGGCCCGCAAGGTTTCCGCGGGCGAGATCCCGGTCGGCACGGACACCGTGTACCTGACGACCGCCGATCGCGAGGGGAACATGGTCTCGCTGATCCAGAGCAACTACCGGGGCATGGGCAGCGGCATGGTGCCCGATGGCCTCGGTTTCATGCTGCAAGACCGCGGAGAGCTTTTCGATCTCGCCGAAGGTAAGCCGAACTCGTACGCCCCGGGCAAGAGGCCGTTTCACACGATCATTCCCGGCTTCATCACCAAGGACGGCGAGCCCTTCTTGAGCTTCGGCGTGATGGGCGGCGCGACCCAGCCGCAGGTGCAGGCGCAGATCGTGATCAACCTGGTCGACTTCGGAATGAACCTGCAGGAGGCCGGCGATGCTCCGCGCATCCTGCACTCCGGCTCCTCCGAGCCGACCGGAGAAACGATGAACGACGGCGGCACGGTGAGCCTCGAGAGCGGCTTCGACTACGAGGTGCTCCGCAGCCTTGCCCGGCGCGGCCACAAGATCACCGTCACCATCGGCGACTTTGGCGGTTACCAGGCCATCCGCTGGGATCCGGTCGAGCGCGTCTACTACGGGGCCTCCGAGTCGCGCAAGGACGGACAGGCCGCGGGGTACTGACTTTGGCGTCCCGATCAGCCGCCGCTGTCGGGGAGGACGCGGACTGGCTCACAGAGGATTGAATTGACCCGCGGGCGGGGCCAACATGCTGCCGACCACGAAAGCTCCGCGGAGGGAACGAAGATGACCATACGAGACATGCTGGCCGCGCTGGGTCTGCTCCTGTTGCGCCTGACCGCCGGCCTGCCTTTGATCCTGCTGCACGGCTGGGCGAAAGTGAAGAACTATTCCGCGATGACGGAGTCGTTCCCGGATCCCCTCGGTCTGGGCAAAGACGTCAGCCTGGGACTCGCGGCGTTCGCGGAGGTTTTCTGCGCCGGCGCGGTGGTGCTGGGATTGTTCACGCGTCTTGCCGCCATCCCGCCTTTGATCGCGATGTGCGTCGCCGTGCTCTTTGTTCACGCCAAGGACACATGGGCCACCAAGGAGATGGCCCTCTTGTACCTTGGGATGTACTTCGCGCTGGTCTGGTTGGGAGGAGGCGGTCTCTCGCTCGATTCATTGCTTTTCAAGAAGAAGACGCCGCAGTAGCGGGCGCGAGGATCGAGCCGACAGTCCGCGGCACCTTGCCGATCGATCGACCGTGGCCGCATCGTCCTGCGGCGCGCGTGCGAGGCCCTGAGCGGGTCGAGATCGGAGCCTTCGGCAGTGCGAGGGGGATCTCGGCCACCCGCGGCGGGCTCCCCGCGAGGAATGCGTTGAATCTTCAGAGTGCCGTCTTGAGAATGGCGCCGTCTATGGGAACAGGGGGGGGACGTCCAGCGCACGCGAGATTCCGTGTCGTTCCCTGTCGTGCGCGGTCCGACTCGATGAACTGAAGGAGGATGGACCTTGGCTCATGCAAGTCCCGCTGAAGCTCCGAAGGCCGCACCGAAGGAATTCAAGCCCTACATCTCGCCGGAACAAGAGATCCCGGAGTTCACCCCGAAGGCGATCGTGCTTGGAGCGCTGTTCGGGCTCCTCTTCGGTGCCGTGACCGTCTACCTCGCGCTGCGCGCGGGTCTCACCGTGTCCGCCTCGATCCCGATCGCGGTGCTGTCGATTGCGGTGTTCAAGAAGTTCGGCAGATCCACGATCCTCGAGAACAACATCGTGCAGACGATCGGGTCCGCGGGCGAGTCCGTCGCGGCGGGCGTGGTGTTCACTACTCCCGCGTTCTTGTTCCTGGTCGGCGGTGAAAAGTACTTCGAATACATGCAGATCATGACGCTGGCGGCGGTGGGCGGCATCCTGGGGGTTTTCCTGATGGTGCCGATGCGCCGCGCCTTGATCGTCAAGGAGCACGGCAATCTCGCCTACCCGGAAGGCAAAGCCTGCGCGGAAGTCCTGGTCGCCGGGGAAAAAGGCGGCGCGATGGCGAAGAGCGTGTTCTCCGGTTTCTGGGTCGCGCTGATCTATTCGGTACTACAGAAGGTCGGGCTCTGCTGGAGGGAGGTTTTCAAGTTTGCGAGCGGCCAGAAGGCAACGTATCCAAATGCCACTCTGACCTCGGAAGTGACTCCTGAATACCTTGGCGTCGGCTACATCATCGGACCGCGAATCTCCGGAATCATGGTGTCCGGATCGGTTCTCTCCTGGTTGGCTTTGATTCCGTTGTTGAGCATGTTCGTTCCTGAGGACGCGGTGAAAGCCGATCTCCTGAAACTCAGTTTCTCCCAGGGCTGGATCGATTCTCATTCTGCGGCAGATTGGTATTACCGGGCCTACATTCGTTACATCGGGGCGGGCGCCGTTGCGATGGCGGGCTTGATGACGTTGATCCGGACGATGCCCACGATCGTCTCGTCGATCACAGCCTCGCTGCGCAGCTTGAGGGACGAGAAGGGAACGGGACTCGGTTCAGTCAAGCGCACCGAACGTGACATGCCGATCACATGGGTCCTCGCGGGCTCCGTAGTCCTGGTGCTGGTCATGTCCGTTCTTCCCAACCTTCCCACGGGCGGATTCCCCAGAAGCCTGCTGACGGGAGCGCTGATTCTGGTTTTTGGGTTCTTCTTCGTGGCGGTTTCCTCGCGAATCGTCGGTGAGATCGGGTCGTCTTCCAACCCGATCTCAGGAATGACGATCGCAACTCTGCTCGGAACCTGCCTGATCTTCGTGTCCCTTGGCATGGGCGGCGACGCGTTCCAGGGCGCCGCACTGTGCGTCGGAGCCATCGTCTGCATCGCCGCCGCGAATGCCGGCGCGACCAGTCAGGACCTGAAGACCGGTTATCTCGTCGGTGCGACGCCCGTCCGTCAACAGATCGGGTTGATCATCGGCGTGCTTGTCTCGGTCCTCGCCATCGGCTTCACGATCATCCAACTTCACGAATCGGGAATGGGGCCGATCGGCAGCGAGAAACTCCCTGCGCCTCAAGGCACCTTGATGGCCACGATCATCAAGGGAGTGCTGGCGCGAGACCTTCCATGGGGATTCATCTTCGTTGGAGCGGCACTGTCGCTGGTCGTGCAACTCTGCGGGGTCTCAGGTCTTGCGTGGGCGGTCGGCGCCTATCTGCCCATCTCGACCACGTTTCCCATCTTCGTGGGAGGAGCGATGCGTTGGTTGGGCGACAAGATCCGTGGCGAGAAGGAGGAGAGCGAGATTTCTTCCGGAATGCTGTTCTCCACGGGTCTCGTGGCGGGCGGGTCGATTGCAGGTCTGCTCATCGCCATCGTCGGATCCGCGTTATGGGCGAAGCCAGTCATGGAATCGCTTGACCTCGGCAAGGGGTTGAATCTCGCGGAGGTTTTCGGAGATGGCGCGAAGTGGAGTGCGCTGGTGTTCTTTGGCATTCTGTGCACCATCCTGGTGAGGCGGTCACAGAAGAAACTGGAGATCTAGCTCCCTGGCCATCGACCTCTCCTTGTTCCGCCCTCACGTTGGAGCGGAAGAGCACGCGCCCGAGCTGACGTTTCGCGCGGTGCTGCTGGGCGCGATCCTGGGCATCGTGTTCGGCGCCTCTTCGACGTACCTGGCGCTGCGCGTCGGCCTCACGGTCTCGGCCTCGGTGCCGATCGCGGTCATCGCGATCGCGCTGCTGCGCCGGCGCGGCGGCCAGCGCGCCATCCTCGAGCACAACATCACGCAGACCGTCGGCTCCGCGGGCGAATCCGTCGCCGCCGCAGTGGTGTTCACCGTGCCCGCGCTGATCTTCCTCGGCTACCCGCTGAGAGTGGAGCTCAGCACGCTGATCGCGCTCACGGGCGGACTGCTCGGTGTCCTGATGATGGTTCCGCTGAGGCGGTACCTGATCGTCAAGGAGCACGGTGTCCTTCGCTATCCCGAAGGCAAGGCCTGCGCCGAGATCCTGATCGCAGGAGAAGAGGGCGGCACCTCCGCCAGGAAAGTCTTCGTCGGGATGGGCATTGGCGCTGCCTTCAAGACATTCCAGGGCATTCTTGGGGGAGTGAAGATCTCGCTCGCCCGCGAGCTGCATTTCTTCAAGGGCGCCTCGATCGACAGCGACATCGACCCGACCCTCCTGGGAGTCGGATACATCATCGGTTATCGCACTTCCTTGATGATGGTCGCGGGAAGCCTGCTCGCGTCCTTCATTCTCGTGCCGCTGATCATCCTGTTCGGCGAGTCCTCGACGACCCCCATCGACCCCGCGTCCCAGCTCGTCTCCGAGATGAGCTCCGGTCAAGTGTGGCGCAACTACGTGAAACACATCGGTGCCGGCGCGGTCGCGACCGGCGGAATCTTCGGCTTGTTCCGCGCTCTCCCCGCCATCGCCTCCTCGCTCCGGGCATCGGCGAAGTCCATGACTCAAGGCGCCGCGAAGACGGAGAGCATCCGGACGGATCGCGATACTCCGACCCCGGTCCTGATCCTGGGCGCTCTGGGGATCGTCGCGTTCATCGTCGCGCTTCCCGTGTTTCACATGAATCTTCTGGGAGCCCTTCTCATCCTGGTCCTTGGTTTTCTCTTCTCCGTCGTCTCTTCGAGGATCACCGGAGAGGTGGGGTCGACGTCGTGTCCGCTGTCGGGAATGACGATCGGCGTCTTGATGGCGACCTGCGGATCGTTTCTGCTCGTGGGTTGGGAGGGATCCACCTACAGCCGGCTGGCGTTGATGATCGGCGCGATCGTATGCATTGCGATCAGCAACGCGGGCACTTGCTCCCAGGACCTCAAGACCGGGTTCCTCGTCGGCTCGACGCCCGTCAAGCAGCAGGGCGCCCTGCTGATCGGAGTGATCGCTTCCGTGCTCGCAGTCGGCTGGACCGCATACGGCCTCAATCACGCGGACGCGAGGGAGACGGCAGTCGCCGCGCCGTTCTCCGTCCCGCGCGATCGGATCGAGAAGAGCGACCGCATTCAGGCCAAGACGGACGGTCAGGATTATCGATTCGTTCGCCTCGGGCCGGACGAGGTGCCGGAGGGGGTCGCAGCCGGCACTTATCTCGTCGAGGAGAACAGCGGACTTGCCAGGTTCTCACGCGTCGACGGCATTGGCGGCGAGCGTTTCGATGCCCCCCAGGCGCGCCTGATGTCGACCGTGATCGACGGACTCCTCACCCATCGACTGCCATGGCGTCTGGTCCTGATCGGAGTGGCGATCGCTCTCTTCATGGAGCTGCTCGGCGTTCGCTCGCTGACGTTCGCCGTCGGCGTCTACCTGCCGCTGTCCTCGACGATGGCGGTGTTCCTCGGCGGCCTGGTCCGGAAGATCGCGGACAAGGCCTACCGGCGTCCGTCCGACGACGAGAGCGAGAAGGAGGGAACTCTGTTCTGCTCCGGACTGATCGCGGGCGCATCGATCATTGGCATCCTGGCGGCGATGCAGGGATTCGACGCCAACAACTTCGACACAGAGACGATGCTGCACAACAAGCTCGCAGTGCTCTACGACATCATGCCGGCCTGGGACAACCCGATGAGCGACGTGTTCGGCGCGGCAATTCTCGTCTTCCTCGGCTTCCTGATGTTCCGCTACGCCCGCAGTCCACGGTGAATCACGTCGGGGTTCGCGAAACGCAGCATGCGAACGCCTGCCCTTTGAGCATCCTGCTCGCTGCTTCGTGGGCGAACCAAAGCGGCGCTGTCGCGCCGCACTCCAAAACGCTTCGCGAGTTCTCGGATGCCGGCACCGATGCGCTCGCTTCGTCCCGCGCGAACCAAAGCGGCGCTGTCGCGCCGCACTCCAAAGCCGCGCTGCGCGCGGCCGCGGCGGTGTGGTGGATCGGTTGAAGCGGGCGTCACCGGACTTTTGGAGTGCGGTGCGAAGCACCGCTTTGGTTCGCGTACGTACGACGCGAACGCCTGCCCCTTTCGATCCCGACCGCTGCTTCATGCGCGGACGAAAGCGGCGCTGCCGCGCCGCACTCCAAAACTGCGAGTCGCGCACCGATCCATCGCGCTCGCCGCGCAGTTTTTGGAGTGCGGTGCGAAGCACCGCTTTGGTTCGCGTACGGATCACGCACGATCAGCGGATGTACCGCGACGCCCAGCTCCGGACCGCCTTGCCGTTGAGGACGTGGAAGTGGCGGATCTTCTCGAGGGTGCGCGACGAGAAGGAGGTGAGCGGCAGGTGGACGATGTGCTTGCCCATGGCGGCCGCCGCCATCTTCACCTCGGGCGCGGGCGGTCGCGCCGACACGAACGCCACGAAGCGCTCCTCGGTGTGGTACAGCGCCGCCAGCAGCAGCCGCTCGGACGGGCGGCGCGCCCGCTCGAAGCGCAGATCCTCCCAGATGTCCTCGATCAGGATCGGCGGAAAGATCATCATGCAGCCGCCGTAGATCGCGCGGCCGATCCCCGGCCCGGCCATGTGGTCGAGGAAGTTGGTCGCGTAGAAGGACAGCGTGCTCTCCTCCTTGTGCTCGGCCATCCAGGTCATCCGCCAGGGATATTTGGTCCCGTCGTCGTCCTCCTCGAAGATCAGGACCACCGCTCCGACGCGGCCGGGCACCCGCGGCTCCACCTTGACGTGAAGCCTCTTGAGAGGCAGGTCGCGGATCGTCTCGCGCACTGCGAGGCCGTCCATCATCGAGGCCACGAATCGTTCGGTGCGGACTCGGTCGATGCCCGCCATCGCCAGCGAGCGCTTGGATACGTAGCTGCGCAGGTTCTCGATCAACACGTCCTCGGGCGGCCACGAGCAGCTCGCGAACGGATTCCACGCCGTACGCCACACCTGCCGGTCGACTCTCGGCGGCGGCGTCTCGAGGCGCACGCGACGCAGCTCGCGGAACGCGCCCGGCACGCGCGAGGTCATCTTCGACACCTGCTCTCGAAGCCGTCCTTGATCCTCCTGGAGCTCGAGAGTGTCCTCCTCCTGCACCAGCGCCGCTGCCTCCTCCTCTTCCTCCCCTTTCGGCGGGCTTTCCTCCTTCGGGTCGAACAGCACCGGCTCGATCACGCCGTTGGGCGGATAGCGGCGCGCCGCGTCGATCAGAGCCAGCGCGAAATCGTTGCCGATCACTCCCTTGGCCGCGACCACCAGCGTGTACAGATCCGGGGAAAGACGCGAGTGAGTGACGGTGAGCCGGCGCGCATACTTGAGAAGGGCTCGCAGCGCCGCCGGCGTCGGCTGCTCGAGGGAGTCCTTGCGAACTTTGAGGTAACTCTCGCGTGCGGCGAGCAGGAGCTCCTTCACTCCCAGAATGGGATCATGCTGGCCGGGGTCGAGGCTGGAGCGGTGCTGCTCGTAGTTCCAGACCGAGAATGGCATCTCTCCCAGCAGGTGAACCAGGGAATTGGGGTGCACCGGGACGACTTCGATCCATTCGGGCGAGGGGCCCTCCGCCTCGTGCAGCTCACCGGTCTTCTGCGCGAGGTGCGCGCGGATGTTCGGCCAGTGTGCGAGCCCGCAAAGGAACAGGATCCTGCCACGGTTGCCGACTCTTTCGGAGAGCGTCCTCAGGCGCGCCGCCATGTGACTCTCGCGAACCAGGTCCTGCTTGCTGGGCCGATAGGGACGCGGCTTGAAGTCACTCGACGCCGAGGTCCTGGGAGAAGGCGGCTTCTTTAGCCTTGGAAACACCTCCTGGAAGTATCGGTCGATCCCGAGGCCGTGGATGGCGTGCGGGTCGGGCAGGATCAGGCTCGGCTCCGCGAACTGCTCGACCTCGGCATCGATGAACTCGATGGAAATGCGCTCGCCCATCGCGATGCGGATCGCCTCTATCATTCCGTCGCACGGGTCGATCGGCACGTACCAGGCGCTCGGGGCGAGGGCGGACGTCGAGCTGCCGAATTCCTCGGAGCCGTGCAGGAACGGCGGCGTCTCCCGGTACAGCACGGCGTGAACTCGCGGCAGTCGCTCGACGCCGCTCAGGACGGCAGTTCGAAGGCTCCCGGGCAGCTCGAGGGCCAGAACCGCGTGCCGCTCCGCCAGCATTCGCCTCCGGACCTCGATGGCAAAGGCCATGCGCCCGTGGATCAAGGGAATGGCTTCGATGTTCCGCCAGGTGAGCGGCGGCGGCGGGTCAGGGATCCGGTGGTTCATCCCGGCCTTCGTAGTCCTCCGGCCCCATCAGCTCGTTCAGCTCCTTGCGGCCCGGACCGAAGAACAGGCCCGCGGCGCGTTCCTCGAAGCGGTCCGCGCCCTCTCCGAGGATCTGCAACATCGAGGTGCGGAACGCATCGTCGATCTTGAGATCGTGCTGGCGCTGCAGCTTCAGGGCATAGCGCATGATGTTGATGCCGTCGCGCGTCGAGTAGTTGAGGTTGTACTGGTGCGCGCCCTGCAGGAAGTTCACCGTGAGCTCGAGAAGGTTTTCGGGTGCGAAGCTCACGTTGTAGCGCAGGATCTCCAGCTCCTCCGCTTTTTCGGGGAAATCCACCTGGATCAGCGGCTGGATGCGGGAGACCATGTACTCGGGCACCTCGTACGTGGAGGCATCGTCGTTCATCGTCACGCAGCAGCGGAAGCTGTCGTGGGCGCCGATGCGCACGCCGGCGACGACCGACTCGATGTAGCGGCGGTGGTCGAGAAGAGGGGCGAGCGACGCCCATGACTTCTCCGACATCCGGTTGGCCTCGTCGAGGATGGCGACGCCGCCCGAGATCAACGCGCTGACCAGGGGCGAGGCGTGGTACGAGATCCGGCCCGCGTTCGAGAGCACCGGTGTCACCAGCAGATCCTCGGGCCGGGTGTCCATCGTGCATTGCACGATGAAAGCGGGCCGCCCCAGCTCCTGTGCGGCCGCCTGCGCGAGAGTCGTCTTGCCCATGCCCGGCTTGCCGACGAGGCGCGGAGTCATCGGTTCGTCGTCCGCCGTGATCCGGGTCCAGCACGCCAGGATCTGCTCCAAAAGCTCCGCCTGGCCGATCCAGGAGACCTTCGTCCTCACCGGCTCGGCGAGGACGAGGGAGATATCACCCACCTTGTGTCTCTTCATGGCCCGGATTCTACGGTTTCCCCGAGGCCGTGGCGCGGCGCATCAGTGGCTTTGTCGATGAAGTCGCGCGATGACCTCGAGGTGCTTGGTGCGCGGATACATGTCGAGAGGTTGAACGAAGTCGACCTTGTAGGCCGGGACGATCGACTCGAGGTCACGCACCAGAGTCTCTGGGTTGCAGGACACGTAGAGGACGGTCGCGGGCCCGAACCGGGCAAGCGCGTCGCGAACCATGGACCCGAGCCCCTTGCGAGGCGGGTCGACAAGGGCGACGTCGACGGAGGAACGATTCAGGACGGCATCGAATCGGGCGCGGAGAATCGCGGGCAGTGCATGATCCGCGTCCGCCTCCTCGAAACCGATCTTCTCACCCAGTCCGAGGTCGCGCGCGATGCGCTTTCCATCGTGAACCGCGACCGGATTCTGCTCGACGGCGATGACCCGTGCACCGCGCCACGCCAGACGCAAGGCGATGGGGCCGAAGCCGGCGAACGCCTCGACCACGGTCTTGCCGGCGAGGGGCTCGAGCAGCTCGACCACCCGCTGGTACAGAACCTCCGCCTGTGCCGCGTTGCCCTGCGCAAAGGTCGTCAGGGACGTCCGGACGTCGTGATCCTCGAGCTTTTCGCGCAGCATCGATCTGCCGAACAGGGCGTAGGTGTTCCGGCCGATCATGTAGTTGGTGCGCTCCGGGTGGACGTTTTCGCACACGCCGACGAGCCCCTTCTGCTCGAACCGGTCGAACAGGTCCTTTGCCATGCCGCGGACGCGATGGGTGCCTCTGTGCCTCACGACCAGACCCGCGAGCACTTCGTCCGTTCCTGTCCCCACGCGCGCGAGCAGCGCGCGCAGGATGCCGTGGTGGGAACGTTCGTCGTAGATCGAGACCTTCCATCGGAGAGCCAGCTCTCGTGCCTCGACGAGGATCTCGGTCAACACCGGCACGTGGATCCGGCACTCCTCGAGGTTCACGATGGAGTGGCTGCCGCGCGCGAAGAATCCGGCGAGCAGATGTCCACTGCTGAAGCCGAACGGAACCTTGAGCGCCGTCCGGTAGTGCAGCGGTTGCGCGGCCGCGAGCAGCGGCAACCATTCGAAGTCGCCCTTCAACGCAGAGCGTTGAAACGCCGACTTCAGCCCGTTCATCTTGCGGTCGATCTCCGTGGCGTAGGGAACATCCAGCGTCGCGCACCCTCCGCAAAACCCGAAGTGCCGGCACAGATCGATCTTCGTCGGCATGGGGGAGGCTTGGGTGCTCGCCGTCGGCGCTTGCTTCATGGGACCTGCATCCTGGCGCTCTGGAATGCGGCGCGATCGCGTCGCCTTTCCCGGCGGCCGGATTCATTCTGTCAGGCGGGCCGGCTGTTCCAGGCTTGCTGGCGGCGGCTCGGCTGTCCAAACTTCCCGCCATCGCCGGCAGAAACGGTTCCTGCGACCGGCACAGCGGAGCGATCGAGAGATGATTCTTACACTCGCCGAGGTCAGCAGCTTGGTCGGGGGGCGCCTCGCGGGAGACGGGGCCATCAAGATCCAGGGAGTCGGGTCGATCGAGGAGGCTGCCGCCGGGGATCTGGCAGCGCTCGACAGCGACAAGCTCGTCCGGGAAGCGCGCCAGTGCAAGGCGAGCGCGATCCTGGTGAGCCCCAAGCTCTGCAACGATCTCAAGGGCCCGCATGTCGTCGTCGACCAGCCCCAGCTTGCGTTGAACAAGGTGATCGAACGCCTGGGCCTCAAACCGGGCCGGCCCGCCCCCTTGGTCCATTCGACCGCGATCGTCCACCCAAAGGCGAGGTTCGGCAGGGACTGCATCGTCGGTCCGTACGTGGTCGTCGGCGCCGGCGCGGTCATCGGCGACGGCTGCTGGCTGCAGCCGCACGTGGTCGTGGAGGAGGGCGCGCAGATCGGCCGGCGCTGCACGCTGCGTGCGCACGCGCTGATCTGCTCGCCGGTGAAGACCGGCGACGACGTCGTGATCGGTGCCTCCAGCGTCATCGGCAGCGAGGGATTCGGGTTCGACGTCGGTCCGCTCGGAGGGGTGCGTCTCCATCACATCGGGCTCGTGGAGATCGGCGACCGAGTCGAGATCGGCTCGTGCGTCACGATCGACCGCGCGCGCTTCGGCGTCACCCGGATCGAGAGCGACGTCAAGCTCGACAGCCACGTGCACGTCGGCCACGGCTGCACGATCGGCCAGGGTTCCCTGATCGCGGCGCAGACGGGCCTCGCCGGCTCCTCTCATCTGGGCAAAGGTTGCCAGATCGGCGGGCAGGTCGGCTTCGCCGGACACCTCCACATCGCCGACCGCACCAGCATCGCCGCACGGTCAGGAGTCAGGAAAAGCATCGAGACCTCTGGAGGCAAGTTCTTCGGCCTGTTCGCGAAGGACCACCTCACCGCGCTGCGCGAGCTCGCCGCCCTGGAAAGGCTGCCCGACGCTCTCAAGGAATTGAAGGATCTCAAGAACGCGCTCCAGGAGCTCAAGAAGCAAGCAGAGACCGACTCTCGCGCCGCGGGGTCGTGATCTTGATGGTCCGCCATGGCTTGCCAGGAACATGTGGACCCCTGACTCCAGGCACGAACGGAGAGCGAACGACGGCAGAGATCACTTGACGCCGGGGTGCACGGGCGGAGGTTAGTGAACAAGCCGCCGGCTCCTGAACCAGGGCCCCGGCCGCGGTGTATTGCGCAGACGCCCATCTCCGAAACTCTTAGGATTCGCGCAAGCAAAGCGCGGCTTGAGTTCGTAGGAGAGGCGCATCGGGAGCGAGGCGGATCCACCTGCCCCCGGGACGTAGAGGAAATCCACTCGGTGAGACGGCGAGCAGGAATGGGTCTCTCCCCCTCCTGCCGGCTGAGGCATAAGGGCTCCTGTCATGTTCCCCCAGGCTCTACTTGTCCTGTCTCTTGTTCCCCCTCCCACGACATTCACCGACCCCGGGCCGCCACTGTGCGCGTCGGTCGTGCCCGCCGAGGAAGGCGACGAGCAGTACAACTACATCGCGGGCCTGTTCGAGCAGGGTTTTCACGAGCTGGTTCTCAAAGAGGCAAGCGGGTTCGTCGAGAAGTTCCCGCGCCATTCCCGGATCGCCAAGATCCGCTATCGGCTCGGCCAATCGCTGTTCGAGCTCGGCAGGCACAAGGATGCAGAGGCCACGCTGCTGCCGCTCGAAAAGGAAGGCGACTCGTTCGAGTTCGCAAGAGAGGTCCGGTTCCGGGTCGCCCAGTGCGCCCTCAAGCTGGGCGACACGCAAGCGGCGATCTCCCGATTCGAGGGTCTCGGGGAAGACTCCTCCCACTACCTGAGCGAAGCGTCGCTCTACTACGCCGGAGAGGCGCACTTTCAGACAGGAGACTACTCCGGCGCGCGGCGCAATTACGCAAGTCTCCTGAAGCGCAACGAGGCGAGTGAGTACGCGCGCAGCGCCCTCTACGGTCTGTGCTGGTCGAGCTATCGCACGGGTGATGACGCAAACGCCGTCGATGCCCTGCGCATCTTCCTGTCGAAGTTCCCGGAGGACCCCGCGACTCCGGAGATCCGCTTTCTGCTCGGCGAATGTCTTTCTCGCCTCCAGCGCTGGGACGAGGCGGTCGAGGCATACACCTCCGTTCCGCAGGGTGAGTACCTTGACGACGCACTCTCCGGCGCCGGATTCGCGGCGGCTCAAGCGGGTGATTCCGAGAAGGCGGCGCAGCTCTTCGCGAAGGTCGAGCAACTCTGCCCGCAGAGCGCCCTCGTTCCGCAGGCTCGGCTTCACTGCGGCATCCACTACTACCGCTGCGACCGGCTCAAGCCTTCCGCTCAAGCCCTGGATCGCCTGATCGAGGGCAAGGACGACAAGCATCGCTGTGACGCCTACTACTGGCGCGGGCTCGTCGAGCGCAAGCAGCGCGATGCGAAATCCGCCGTTCCCTTCCTCGAGAAGGCGCTGGAGAGCGCCACGGAAGCCGAATCGAAGAAACGGGCTGCGCGCGCGCTCGGAGATGCGCTGTTCGACGCCGGGGACTTCGACCGGGCTCGCAGCCTGTATGCGCAGCACGGCGAGGGCTCGCGCGACGTCCAGTATTCGGCCGCGGTCGCGGCGCTCAACTCAGGCAAGCTCGACGAGGCCATCGCCGCCGCGCACAAAGTGGTGGAGGGTCCCGCCGACTCGTTGCAACGCGGCGCCCAGCTCGTCCTGGGCGAGGCGCACTTCGCGCGAAGGGACTACACGACGGCCTTGCCGGCGTTCGAGGCGGTGCTCAAGGGAAAGGCTGAAGACGATGAGGCGCGCACCCAGCGAGAGCGCGCGCTGTCACGAGCCGGCTGGTGCCACTTTCTGTCGGGACGATTCGAACCGGCGGCCCGCGAGTTCGCGCGCCTGCTTCAGGAGTTTCCGGAGAGCGCTTTCGGATCCGAAGCGGCGCTGATGTGCGGCCGGAGCCTGCTCGCCGCCGGCAAAGCGGCGGAATGCGAGCGCGTCCTCGAAGGCAGGATGCAGGCGTTCGAGCAGACCGATCTCTCCGACGACGCGTCATTCGAGCTCGCACGGGCAAGGCTGTCCTTGCAGAAGACGGAGCTGGCTCTCGAAGGCTTCGAGACTGTCGCCGAGGACGACGGCGCCGACAAGGAACTGCGGACGCGCGCCTTCTGGGAGCGAGGAGAGATCCACTCCGCTCGCGGTGAGCACGACCAGTCGCTTGAGAGCTACGAGTCGCTCTTGAAGTTGAAACCGCAGGGTGCGCTTTTTGTCTCGGCCCTGTACGCCCACGCCTATGCGGCGTTTCAACTCGGCCGGTGGGACGATGCGCGCCGCTCGCTGAACGCTTTGTCCAAAATGGAGTCCCTCGACAAAAAAACCGAAGTTGCGGCACTCGAGCTCCTGGTCTCCACGGAACGCTCGGCGGGGCGCGCCGACGCCTGCGTCGCCGCGTTCGAGCGTATGCGCGAGCGATGTCCGGAGGATGCGAGCACAGCCAATGCCGTCCTGGTTGCAGTGGCGGCGCTGCGCAAGGCGGACCGGATCCCCGATGCGCGTGCGCTGCTCGAGGACGCGCAGGCGCGCTGGCCGAAGTCAAGCTGTCACGATCGCATCGAGCTCGAGCTGGGCCTGTGCTGCAAGGACCTCAAGCAGAGCGACGCGGCGCTCGCCGCGTTGTCCCGGTTGATCACCGAGCATGGCTCGAGCCCTCTTTGTCCGGAGGCCTCGTTCCACAAGGGCGAGCTGTTGTTCGACCAGGGCCGGTACGACGAGGCGCTGAAGAGCTACGACGGGGCGCTCGGCAAGGACTTGCGCGTCGCCGACGTCGCGTTGTACAAGAGCGGATGGTGCGAGCTGCGCCTGGATCGGCTCCCGCAGGCGGCGGAACGCTTCCGGCGGGTCTCCAGCGCCCACCCGGACAGCCTCGTGGCGGGGGAGTCGTTGTTCCTCGCCGGCGAATCCTGCTACCGGCGCAAGGACTATGCCGGGGCCGCGCAGGATCTGCTGAGCTTCATCGAGCGTTTCCCACAGCACGAATCACGGTCCAAAGCCTTGTTCCGGATGGGCCTCGCGCTCGCGGAGCTCAAGAGATTCGACGCCGCGATCGCGGCCATCGTCCAGCTCGAGAAGGAGACCCCTTCGTTCGAGCACAAGGACGAGTGCAATGTGTGCGCGGGTGTGTGTCTCCTCGAACTCGGCCGGGTCAAGGAGGCGCAGCGGCGATTCGAGAGCGTCATCGAGCATGACAAGACCACGCTGTCGGCACGCGCCCATCTGGGACTGGGGCGCTGCCACCTGGCGGAGAAAGAGACGCAGGAGGCTCTCGGGGAGTTCCTCAAGGTGAGCCTTCTCTACCAGACTCCGGAGGAGGTGTCGGAGTCACTGTGGTGGAGCGGCCAGTGCCTGGAGGCGATGAAGGACTCCGCGCGGGCGGCGGAGCGTTATCGGGAGCTGCTGCAGAAGTTTCCGGACAGCGCATGGGCGAAGGCGGCGCGCGAGAGGCTCGCGCGACTGCAGCTTTGAGGTAAGAGCGGCAGAGGACGCGTGCACGGGGCCACGGACACCAGAAGGTGAAACGGACGAAGACAGGGGCAAGACACAGGCTTGAGGAGGTGCGGAATGACTCTTTTGATGCTGGCACAAGAAGCGGTCAACGAAACCCAGGCGACACGCCTGAGCTCGCTGTACCAGACGATTCTCGACGGCGGGATCTGCATGGTTCCGATCGGGCTGTGCAGCATTGTCGCGCTCGGATTCATTGTCGAGCGGTGGGTCTCGCTGCGCGGCTCGCGACTGATCCCCGGCCGGTTCAAGAAAGAGCTTGAGTCCGCGCTTGAGTCAGGACCCGAGAGGGCGCTCGAGCTGTGTCAGTCGCGGCGAGCGCCGGTGGCGAGAGTGTTCGCGGCGGGTCTGCGGCGCTGGTCGCAGTCGCCGGTCGACATCGAGAAGGCCGTCGAGGATGCGGGAGCCCACGAGATCTCGACCCTGTCCGCGCCGCTCAAGCCCCTGGTCGTCGTTGCCGCGGTCGCCCCGCTGCTGGGACTCCTGGGCACGGTCTTCGGGATGATCAAGGCGTTCAACGTCGTGGCGCAGCAGCACGGCGCGGGCAAGCCGGAGCTGCTCGCGGAGGGAATCGCCGAGGCACTGATCACGACGGCGGCGGGTCTGATCGTCGCGATCCCGGTCCAGGTCATGTGGTTCTACTTCAAGGGCCGGATCGACCGCTTCAGCCGCCGCGTCGAGGAGATGTATCACCAGGTTCTCGGTCGCGTGCTCGACTTGAGAAGGGCGGCCTGAGATGCGCCTTCGAAGAGACACCGACGAGGACATCGGCTTCAACATGACGCCGATGATCGACGTCGTGTTCCTGCTCAACATCTTCTTCCTGTTGTCGACCAAGCTGATCGACTCCGAGAAGGAGATGGACCTGCAGTTGCCACAGGCCCAGAGCGGCCGTCCCGAGGAGCAGGCGCCCAAGGAGATCATCATCAACGTGCTCGCCGATGGCAGGATGCGCCTGGGAGACACCTTCTACGAGATGAATCCTCTGGTCGAGAAGCTCAAGCAGGTTTCGCTGCTCGACCAGACGACGCCGGTGACCATCCGCGGCGACAAAGGGACCGACTTCCAGAACGCGGTACACGCGATGGATGCCTGCATGCAGGCCAATCTGAGCCGCATCTCGGTGGGGATCCTGGACGGAGCGGTCGGTGAGTCGCGGGTGAATCGCTAGGCACGGCACGGCAAAGGCGGCAAGACGGACGTGAGTCACCTGGGCAAGAACGTGGTGCTGGTCGTTTCGCTGTTCGCCCTCGGGGCCTTCAGCGGCTACCTGTTCCTGCGCCCGAGGATTCCGGCGGCGCGCGAATTCAGCGATGGCGAGGACAACGTCTCGGTCACGCGGCTGCGCGAGCAGATGCGCCTGGCTCGCTGGGAGGCTCCGGAGCGCCTGGGCGAGGAGTACCTCACCGGCGACAGCAAGAGCGAGCCGTTCGTCGACGACGCTCTGGGGTTCTTGTTCTTCACCGACGGACGCGAGGGCGGCGACACCGATCTGTGGATGTCGCAGCCCGACCAGGGCGGGCCGCCGCGAGTCCGCCTTCTCGAGGAGCTCAACACTTCCTTCGCGGAACAGTCTCCGTGCTTCGCGGGCGGACAGCTCTACTTCGCGTCGAACCGGCCCGGGGGCCTCGGCGGTCTCGACCTCTACCGCTCGCGCCTCGTCGAGACGGGATTCCTCGAGCCGGAAAACCTGGGTCCGGCGGTCAACAGCCTGCGGGACGAGACCGAACCCGCGATCGGCGCACGCTGGTCGGAGCTCTTGTTCGCCTCGAGCCGCGGGCCGCGCGAAGTCGAGGATTTCGACCTTTATCGCGCGAAGCTGTCCGACCAGGGATTCGCGGTGGCCGGACGCGTCGAGTCGTTGTCGAGCGCCTTTGACGAGCGCTCGCCGTCGTTCGATCTGTCGGGGACCATCCTTGTGTTCGCGTCCGACCGCAGCGGCGGGCGCGGCGGGCTGGATCTGTTCCGGTCACTGCGCCTCGACGAGGAACGGTGGCTCGCGCCCGACAACCTGGGCAGTCCGAACAGCGCCTTCGACGAGTCGGGCCCGTCGTTCGCCGACGGTGGCTTCACGCTGTACTTCGACCGCGGTGACGTCTCGGGGATGGAGGATCTGTTCCGAGTGCGCACTCGCGAGCTCTTCCCCTTGCCTCGTCCTCGGTTCTCGCTCGCGGACCTGACGATTCTCTTCCTGCTCGCGTTGATCGCCCTGCTCGCCTGGCTGGCGCGCCGCTGGGAGACGCTCGAGGTCATCTACAAATGCCTGATCATTTCGCTGTTGATCCATCTTCTGATCCTGTGGTGGTCGCGACGCGTCGACATCGACGTCGAGCCGCAGCCGATGGCTCCTGCCCGTCCGGTCTATCAGGTGAGCCTGGTGCGCGACCTGCTGGCGCGCATCGCCGAGCAGAGCAATTCAGAGCGCGGCGATCGGGTCGACGCTCCCCGTTCCCCGGAATCGGACACTTCCGCGCCCGTGCGCGCCTCCAGCACGCCGGCACTGGCCGCAGTGGAACCGCCCGAACGCTCGGCGCTCATGCAGGCGCTTGGGCACGACGAGACTCCCGTGCCGCAGCGCCCCGAGGAAGGCGGGCACGCGCCTTCGTTCGCGGAGCGCAAGGAGATCGCGTTCCCCAGAACGGCCTCCGAAAGCTTCGAGAAGGTCAGCGCGCAGGCTCCTGGTCTATCACTCGAGGCGCCGGTGGCGGCCGGTCCATCCGAGCGGCGCGATGAAGAGACCGGGGCCGAGCGTCTCGCGAGCTCGTCATCTCGATCGGCGGATTTTCGTCCGAGTGACCCGGGTGGAAAGCTCCCCCGCACGAGCCCGGCCGATTCAGAGAGGCTCGATTCCGATCTCGGAACGATCGCACGCAGTGAGGAAGTCGCCTGGTCGCCGCAACATCCAGAGAAAGCCGTCGACGTGCCGATGGCCGTTCCATCCGAGAACATCGGATCTCCGAGACCCGAGACAAGCGATCCGCTGGCCGACTCGCTGGTTCCAGGCGCGACTTCAACCGTTTCCCTTGCTGAAGTCGCAGCCTCCGATCCATCCATGGTCCCAGGACGCATGGACACCGATGGCGACGGCGGGTCGCTTTCGAGTGAGCCTCCGGGAGTGAGCCCGTCCAGCGCCTTCCGGGCAGCTCGCGCGGAGCGAAGCTCGGACGATCGAGAGGTGGTCTCTTTTTCCGCGCGGGAAACGACGCTTAAGCCAGCTCACGGACTCGGCGTTGTCGGTGATCTCGCGGTAGGAGTGCCGACGGACCGCGCCACCGCGAGGAAAGAGGAGATTGCCGTCGATGCCGTCGACGAGTGGACGGTCGGGCCGGCTTCGCTCGCGGTCCCATCGGACGCAGAGCTCGATGGTCCGGGAAGGGCGGAGATGGATTCGCCATCCACGGCAGACCGATCGACCCTGCTTCTCTCGTCGAAGGCGCCGAGACCTCTTGGCCTTCGCGAAGCACGGGTCGTCGAAGTCGGTCCGGTCAGGAGAGAGCAGGAATCGCTGGAGCCGGCGGGCCTTGAGCAACCGGAAGCGGAAAAGCCCAACATCGCGTTGAAGACGCCGTTGGCCGACGTCGTGGCACGCGCACCGAGCCGGGAGAGCGGCGTCGGGTTGACCGCAGTGCCGAAGGCGGTCTCGCCTCGTCCCGAGGCGGACGAGGGTCCGGGTCTGTCGCGGCTCTTGTTCACCGATGCTGCATCGAACCGGCCGACACCTGCGGCGGGCCGGCCACCACTTTCGATCCAGAAGTCGGATTCTCCCGCCGACCTGTTCGCGACCACGCGCGCGGACGTCGCCGACACGATCCCGCGTTTCTCGAATCTCTATGACCGGCGCTTCGGCGCCGAGAAGCAACGTGCCATCGAGGAAGGCGGTGGCTCGGAGGAGACCGAGCGGGCGGTGCTCGCCGGCCTGCGCTACCTCGCATCCGTGCAAAAGAATGCCGGTTTCTTCGGCGAGGCGAACGATTGCAGCCAGTTCGACAAGTACCGTGACATCCGCGCCGGCAAGACGGGCCTCGCGACGCTGGCGTTCCTCGGAGCCGGGCACACGACGGTCTCGGAAACGGAGTTCACGCCCAACGTGCGCCGCGCGCTCGGCTGGATCCTGTCCGAGCAGGACCCCGAGAGCGGTCACTTCGGCGACTCGGAGTCGTACAGTCACGGCATCGCGACCTACGCCCTGGCGGAGTGTTACGCGATGACCAAGGATGCAGAGCTGCGCGCGCCGCTCGAGCTTGCCGTCGCCCACATTCTCGACATGCAGCTCAAGGACAGCGATCATCCGGAGCTCGTCGGCGGCTGGCGCTACTACTACCCGGGCGGACCGGGATACGACGACTACCCGAGGGCTTCGATCAGCTCCTGGCAGGTGATGGCACTCGAGTCCGCGCGCATCGGCGGCCTCGAGGTGCCGGAAGTCGCTCTCGAGAAGGCGCGCGGATACTTCAAAAACTCCTTCGACGCCGACCATGGCTACTTCCGCTACACCCACAACCCCGAGTGGCTGGAGGGAGTTCGCGGCTATCGGACGCTACCCGCCTCCAACCCGGCGTCGATCTTCGTGCTGACGCTGCTCGGCGCTCCGCGCGACGAGGCGCTGGACGAGGCGACGCAGCTCGTGCTCGACAGCAGGCCGAGCCGGTTCCGATACAACGGGGACGATGCCTTCATCCGCCGCGGCACGGGCCACCTGTACTACTGGTACTACGCGACGCTCGCGATGTTCTTCCGCGGCGCCGAGGACTGGACGACGTGGAACGAGGCGATGAAACGGACGCTCCTCCCCGCACAAGAGCAGGACGGCTCGTGGCGGCCGATCGACCCCTACTCCACCCAGTACGCCGGAGACGACTCGCGCGACCGCTCCTACTCGACCGCCCTGTGCACCCTGTGCCTCGAGATCTACTACCGCTACTTCACCCCGCTGCTCCAGAAGAAGGAAACGTCTGACGGCTCTTCACCGCGGTGATATCGGTGCGCGACTCGCAGTTTTGGAGTGCGGCGCGACGGCGCCGCTTTGGTGAGAACGGGTGATGCTGGCGCTGGCCGGAGTGCGAGTCCGCCGAAGTGATGCACTGCTGCGATCGATTCTCGAGGCGTACGGGGAGTTTGAAGCGAACCAAAGCGGTGCTGCGCACCGCACTCCAAAAACTGCGCGGCGGACGCGGTGGAGAGCGGCGCTGCCGCGTCGGTTGAAGCCGGCGTCGCCGGAGTTTTGGAGTACGGTGCATCGATCGAAGAGGACGTCGCCGGAGTTTTGGAGTGCGGTGCGAAGCACCGCTTTGGTTCGCGAACGTACCACGCGAACGCCTGCCCTATGTGAGCATCCCGCTCGCTGCCTCGTGTGCGAACGAAAGCGGCGCTGTCGCGCCGCACTCCAAAACTGCGAGTCGCGCACCGATCCATCGCGCTCGCCGCGCAGTTTTTGGAGTGCGGCGCGGCAGCGCCGCTTTGGTTCGCGCACGATGAACCCCAAGTCTGCCGTCGTGACCGATCTTCGAGCTTCGGTGTGCTCGAGTGCTTCGTGAGGCTGCGCGCCTCCTTACGGGCTGACTTGACGATGTGCGATGCTCGCAGCGTCTACTTCTTCCTCTTGTAGGTGATCTCCATCGCAACGGCATCCTTGCCGTCGCTCCCGACCTCGGCCATCGTGAAGACGCGCGTGTCGTTGTCCTTGAGCACGGTCGTGTGCTTGTGCGTCACGGTCTCGCCCGGGGCCATCATGCTCGGGCCCTCGTAGGTGAACGTGAACGCATTCGATTTCGCGTCGTAGGTTCCCTCGAGCGTCGTGAGCGAATCGGTCATCGAGTCGACCCAGACGGTGACGTACTTCTGCTTCTTGGTGTCGTAGCCGGTGATGCCCGTTCCGGTGAACTCCTGGCCCATGAACTCGCCGTTGTACTGGGCGAGGATCCACAACCCCCCGTGAATCAGAGAGATGGATTCGCCCCCCTTGGACTCTTCGGGCGGCGCGCCCGGAGGCCCCATCATCTTCACCAGCGCGTCCCAGTCCCCGACCTCGGTCTTCAGGATCTCATGCTCGGGGCCGGATTGCGCCAGTGGAGGCCCGTCTTCCTGGACCGCCTTGGCGCTCCAGAGACCGACGAAAAGCGCGACCACCACAGAGGACAAGGTCCAAGGCCTGCTCATGGCATTTCTCCGAACGGTTGAAAACGGAAAGCAAGAAGTGCCTCGGGAGCAGCTCCCCCAAGGCCGGACGATGAGAGCGAAAAAGTCGGTCCCTCGCTACGGCCCGCTTGCCGGGAGCGACGGGAGTGCCCTCCTCTTCAATCTTAGCGGCCGGATCTTTTGCCTCGGGGCCCCCGGCCGGCCGTGCGATCTCGTCGTGGCCCAATCGCTTTGCAGTCAGGCAATCAAGTCCGAGCCGTTCGCCGGCGTGTTCGGTGCAGGCTGGAGCCGACGGCGACGGCGGGTCCAGTCTACAGCCGGTTGAAGTGCTCGACGCGTTCGAGTTTCGGGATCGCTTCGAATGCCGGCACGCCTTCGGCCTGGTAGATGTCCACTCGTCGCTGGCGAATCTGCTCGACGATGCGATAGAGCAGCTCCCGGGCAAATTCGAGCAATTGCCGTTTGTGCGGCACTGTGCGCATGATGCGAACAAGGCGCCTCGGGCTCGAGAAGAACCTGAAGTACGTGTTGCGGATCATGCGCCGGACCCGGTCCGTTGGAACCCGCGACAATTGAAAGTCGGGGCTCATGTAGTTGTGAGCGCTCGGCCGGTAATCGACGTTGAGCCCCAGAAAACCTGCCATTTCATACAGCTTCGTACCCTTGTGCGCGTTGACGATGAAGAAGGACGCGGTATTCAGCCGAGAGCGCAACGCATAGTCGAAGGTCATGCGCATCTCCTCCAGGGTCTCGGTCGGGAATCCCACCATGAAGAAACCATGGCACCAGATTCCACGCTCGGAGGCGCGACGGATGACGTCCATCAGCACGTCGAGCTTGACGTTCTTCTCGATGAACTTCTGCATGCGCGGAGAGCCGGTCTCGGGGGCGAACGTGATGTGGTAGCAGCCGGCGGCCTTGAGCTTGTCGAGCAGCTCGTCGTCGATCAGGTCGCCGCGCACGCCGTTGGGAAACGCCATCGCCACCCTTATGCCGCGCTCGATCAACAGATCGCAGATCTTCTTGCTGCGCGCGCGATTGAGGTTCCAGATGTCGTCGGACCACTGGATCTCGCGCACGCCGTGGTGTTTCACGAGGTACTCGACTTCCTCGACCACCTTCTCCGCCGAACGAAAGCGCGTCTTCTTGCCCATCGTCACGTGGCAATAGACGCATTTGTAGGGACATCCGCGGGTCGACACGACGGTCATGTATTGCTGATGCGCGAAGATCCGCGTGTGGCGCGGCACGTTGAAGTACTTCCTGAAGTCGATCAGGTCGTACGCCGGCATCGGCAGGCTGTCGAGATCCTGGATGAACGGCCTCTCGGGCGTGATGAAAGTCCGACCCTCGCGCCGGTAGGCGATTCCTGCCACGGTCGCGGGGTCGCCCCCTTCTCGCAAGGTCGTCAGCAGCTCATCGAACGTGAGCTCGCCTTCGGCCAGAACCAGAAAGTCGACGTTCTGGTCGCGGAGCGCCTCCTCCGTATCGTGCGAAGGAAAGGGCCCGCCGAGGACCAGCGGCAGCGACGGCCATTCGCGCTTGAGCGTCGCCGTGAGAGCGTGCACTGCATCGGCTTCGCAGGACAGCGCCGAGATGCCGATGACGTCCGGCTGGAATTCGCGGACCTCGGGAAGCACGTCGACCGGAAGCCGGCGCCCGGGATTGAGGTCGAGAATGCGAATCGTCAGCGGCTGTCCGCGCCTCTGTGCCTGCTCGCGCAGGTAGGCCGCCACCGCCAGGAGCCCGAGGGGGGGCGAGGTCACGAACAATCGTTCGGGACGATACGGCTTGATCAGGAGCAGGCGGGACACGGCGGTGGAAGATCACCAAGGTTGCCGGCGATCGCACGATGGCGGCGCCTGGCATCGGGCTCGAGATGCGGCGGAAGGACTCACTGAGTCTGACACCTGGACGCGGGTGAGGGAAGAGGTGGGACCCCGGTCCTCACTCCGTCATTCCCGCGAAAGCGGGAATCCAGGCCAAAGACGTCTCCATCTGGCAAGTGCCTCACTCCGAGAACTCCGATCCAAAGGCGGCCCACGCTCCGGCCATCTTCGGGCGCTCCTCAAGCGCGATCCTCTGTACAGACAGGGCAAAGCGCTTTCTCGATCCTCCGGAGTTATTTCTGCTGTTCGCTCGGGGCGGGCGGCGTTCCTTCGGGCGTGGTGGCTGCCGGCGTGGTGGGGTCGGCGGTCGTGGTCTTGCCTTCGATCCGGGCCTTGATCTCCTGGTACCACTTCTTGAGATAACCGGTCTTGTACAGGCCAAAGAGAGCGGCGCCGAGGATCAACAGGATGATGACGACCTTGGGCCAGATCGGCCTCTTCTGGGCGTATGGGTCTTTCAGGGATCGCTCGGATCCAGGCGGGAGCTTCGCGGTATCCGTCATGACGCTGCCCAGGGGAAGATTGATCTTGACGCGTCCATTGACGGCCCAGCCGTTGGCGTCGAGGATCGGACCCAGGTTGCGCTGGCGCAGCTTGAGCCAGGCGATCAGCATCGACGGCCCCGAGATCGCAAGGATCAATGCGAGAAAGCCGACGGGCATCCACCCCTTGAGCCCGAAGAACGCGTTCATCATTCCGCTGAACGCGGTCGCCAGCCCGCCGACGGCGACGCCCAGGGCCGCAACGATGCCGATGTCGAACTTGGGCTTCGCCGGCGGCTGGCCGGTCTTGGTCGCGTCGCCCATCGCCGTCGCAGCCGAAGTCAGCCGGGTCGTCGAGGCCTCGTCGGCCGCCGCGGCGCGCTTGGCAACCTGCTCCTCGATGAAGCGCAGGACCCGCTTGTACGGCGCCCAGAACGCCTGGCCGATGCTGATCGGGTTGTCGATGATCCGGACGATGGTCGCATCGAAGTCGCGACCCTTGCGGTCGTAGAACACGCCGTTGCGCCCGACGATCAAATGGTCGGAGTCGCCGGCCGTGAACGCGACCGCGATCGTCATCCTCTCGCCGGTCGATGGACGGGTGCAGTCACAGTAGGCAAGGTAGGACCGGGATAGAACGGCGAGACCGGCGTGCATGTCCGCGCCGTCGACCTTGAAGCACAGCTCGCAGCTCCGGCTGTCGAGGTACATCGTGCCGGCCTGGAAGATCGCCTTGCGCCGCCGCGAGTAGAAGTCGGCAAAGGAAACGAAGTTGTTGAGCAGGACGTGCAGGTCGCGGTGCAGGCGCGCGAGCTTCTCGACGCTCGCGATCGAATTCATCTCGACCTCGAGTGCCTTGTCCTCGGCCACCAGCCGGGTCAGCACTTCCTTCGACTTGCCGGCCAGGATCTCGCGCACGCGATGGAGACCGAGCTTTTCGACGGTCACTCCGACCTTGGAGGCGAGCCAGCTCTCGTAACCCGCGAATGCCGCCTTGAGCTTCAGCCATTCCTCTTCACCGAGCGTGGTCTTGTTCTTGCCGAGCAACGGCGCGACGGTCTTGTCCGCCAGCCTCCCGATCGCCTCCGACCACGCCGGATTCAGCCGCTCCTTGAGAGGCAGAGGCTTGCCGGCCTCGATCTGCGAGAGTGGAAAGCCCGCGACCTCCTGCGCCGTGATCGTCATGTCCTTGGCGGCGATCACCAGGTACTCGGCTTCCTGGCGGTTGACCGCCGTGGTCGCACGCGGGTCGTACGCCGCCAGGCGGCAGCGCGCGAAGTAATCGTCGATCTTGACCTTGACGGCGTTCAAGGCCTCGAGCGCGGGCACCGTCTGGTCGCCGATCGGAAGGATCTTCGCCGCCTCCTTCTCGGCCTTCGCCCACCAGTCGGAGAACGCCTGCGCTTCCGCGAAGAACGGGTCGATCTTCGCCTGGGTGATCCCGGGCTCCGTGCTGCGGTCCATCTCGCCGCCCAGGCAAGCGATGATGTCCGCGGCCACGGCCTTGGCCGCGGCGTCGTCGACCGAAGAGGGCGGCAGCACCCCGTCGCCGTTGAATTTCATCTGCTTGAAGACGCGGGTCGTCTCCATCGTGTCGGCGACGGCGATCTCCTTGGCGTCGCCTTTCCCGAGGCCCGCGAGGATCTGCTTTACAGACGACAGGAGCTGCCTGCCTTCGGGTTTCGAATCGTCGATCGCGGCCAGCGGCAGCGAGTCATTGGTGCGCGTGAGGTCGTCCGCGCTCTTCAGCCGCGCCAGCGTCCAGCGAACCGCCCCGAGGATCTCGGGCGCGCGCACCCGGCCGTCCTTGTCCGAGTCGATCAGGGCGAGGGTCCGCTCGTCGAATTCGAGGCCCTTGACCGGACAGCTCAGGGCGACCCAGAGCTTCTGGTCGAGCTCTTCCAGTCGGGCAATGTCGTCGCCGGTGTCGAGGCGCACCTGGTCGACACCGCCTGCGCGAAAGAATCTCCAACGATGATTCGAATCAGTCTTGGCATTGCTGGGGGCGGCGGACATGGCTCGAAGCATCCTTGATGACCGCCAGGGAGCAGGGACGACGACAATCACATGTCCCGGCGGATGGGGGAGGTCGGACGGCGTTCAGAATCCCGGATCGATCCTGGGCTTAGAGCCCGACTTTCACGCCTTGGCAGGGCGGGCTTTCCGACCCTCGGCGACGGCCTTCACGTCGTCGAGATCCTGCTCTATCACCTTCTTCATCGACCCGGCCATCAGCCAGCCCAGCGGAGACATGAGCTTGGCGAACAACGTCTCCGGCGTGAATTCCATCTTCATCTCGACGCGGGTTCCGGATCCTTCGGAGTGAAAGTCGAATCGCGTCAGGAAGCGCGTGCCGCAGGAAAACCCGCTGATCGAAACGGACCTTCCCGGGACGAAGTCGGCGATCTCCATCGTCTCCGTCGCCTCCTTGCCGAACATCACGCGAGTCTCCCGGAACCGCGTGCCCTTTCCTACGGGACCCGGCGTCAGGATCTCCATCTTCTTGATGCTCGGAATGTTGGCGGTGATGTTCGCGAAATCGGTGCAAACCGCGAAGACCCGTTCCGGGGATGCGGACACCTGCTTGACGATCTCACATACCGTGGCCATGAATGTTCGTCTCCAATCGAGGTCTGCGGGCCTGCCCTGGTGGCTGGCCCGAAGTCGAAGGTGAGAGAATATCACCCCCCGAAAGACCGGCGCAGACCGGCACCGGCGTCACGATTCCTGCCCGTCCCCTTGCACGACGCGGAGCAGGCTTTACGAGTGCTCGGCCGGCTCGGCATGCTGTCGGTGGGAGGTGAGCCATGAGGAAACAGGCGAAGGCCGGAGGGTTCCGGGACGTGCTGGCGCTGCGGACGATCCTCCTGCCGCGCGACACCAACGGAGCGGGAACCATCTTCGGCGGAGTGATCCTGTCTTATATCGACCTCGCCGGAGCCGCCGCGGCTCGCGAGCACGCGTGCCAGCGCTTCGTCACCGTGGCAATGAAGGAAGTCGAGTTCAAGCGGCCGGTCTACGTCGGCGACGTGGTCAGCTTCTTCGTGAAGATCGAGCGAGTCGGCCGCACCTCGATCACGGTCCGCGTGCGCGTGGAAGCGGAGCGGTTCAAGGACTGCCAGGAGATCGTCGAGGTCACCGTGGCGCAGGTCGTCTACGTCGCCGTCGATGCCAAAGGCAAGCCGACTCCCATCCAGCCGATGAAATCACGCTAGCCGCAATACCACTCACTACGTCATTCCTGCGAAAGCTCGCCGTCATTCCCGCGACAGCTAGCCGTCATTCCCGCGAAAGCGGGAATCCAGGGTGTGTGCCGAGCATGTTCGACAACTTGGAGGTGAAAGTCCTCTGCCCAGCCTGATGGAGGCGAAGGGCTAGCAAACCGCCAGGGCACGTACCCGCGAGGGGGTGTCTGAAGGCAGCGGAGAGCAAA
>Ga0247727_10002515_pt1 | contig 41813 bp, 21 predicted proteins | sample WisWelCaveWW1625_FD_202498 | JGI IMG/M metagenome (GOLD analysis project Ga0247727, IMG submission 202498) | Biofilm microbial communities from Wishing Well Cave, Virginia, United States - WW16-25 | ecosystem: Environmental > Aquatic > Deep subsurface > Groundwater > Cave microbial mat | place...
GTGAGAACACGGCGACGGCCTTATCCAGTACTCACAGGTGATCGGAAAAAGGCTCGCAAGCAATACATTCAAAAACTCAAGGCACAGGCGGCCCGGAAATGTTAGTGACATTGGGCGGGACGCCTGCAGACAAGATGTCTGCGCTACCCGTAAGTGAGGCATTACAAAAGATCTTTCCAGGATGACGTGAAAAGTTACTTGCGGTACGAATCCCGAGCACTAGTCTCTAAGAAGTAAAATGTGTGCAAAAAAAGCAAAGATTTTCAACACGGAGAAAACAGAGCAAACAGAGATTAAAAAACTAAAGAGAATTTTCGAATCATTGCTTTCTCTGTTTGCTCTGTTTTCTCTTGTTAAGCTTTTTTGGTTGCGGCTCGTCCGCGTTGTGGTTAGGAGTTGGATAGTCACCAAAAATTTTTATAATTCATTTCCGCGAGCTGTTCCTATTCCGTGAGCGACAAATTGGGTTGTGGTTTGTATGCATCATACCTATGCTTGGAGAATCTCTTTTCGTGCTGCCATCTTCCCGCACGTTTTTTTCTGCCTGATTTTAAATTCATCGCTTTTCGCCCAATCCCCGCTTGAATATTCGCTAACGTTACAAAATCCCACCGCGCATCTGTTGCAAGTTGATCTCACGGTTCAAGCCAGTGGCAAGTCGATGGACTTCAGCTTGCCGGCGTGGGCGCCCGGCTCTTACGCCATCGCGAATTACGCCAAATACGTGCAGGAATTTTCGGCGCGCGACGCTTCCGGCAAACCGCTCGCGTGGGAAAAAATTGACAAGCAAATCTGGCGCGTTTCCGGTTATGCCGCGCTGCAGAAGCTCACTGTCTCGTACCGCATTTACGCTGCGACGCTGAGCGACACCCAAAGCGAATTTAACGACGAGCACGCCCACGTTTTCGGCCCGCAGGTTTTTCTTTATCCGGTCAATATGAAAGAGCAGTCGGTTCGTCTCGTCATTCATCGTCCGAACCGCTGGCGCATCGCCACCGGTCTCGAATCGGTGAACGATTCCACTTTTGCCGCACCCAATTACGACGTGTTTATCGACGCGCCGTTCGAGATCGGCGAATTTGACGAAGAGTCTTTTGAATTTGCCGGCGCCAAATTTCGCTTGATCGTACATGGCGAACGCGAAAGTTGGCGCATCAGCCAGTTTGCCGGAAAATTGAAAAAGATCGTCGCCGAAGAAATTGCCATGATGGGAGGGGTGCCGCTTCGTGAATATATTTTCTGCTGGCACGTTGATCCGCGCGCGGATTATTTCGGCCTCGAGCATCTCAACTCCACTTGCATCGGTATGCCGCACCGTCTCGGCGACCAAACCGCTATCGGCGAGGAAATGCAGGATTACGAAGGGCTGACCCGAGAAGACATCGATCTCGACTACGCCGCACACGAGTTTTTTCATCTCTGGAACGTCAAGCGCATTCGGCCTATTGAGCTTGGCCCGTTTGATTACACGCGCGAAGTTTATACGACGAGTTTGTGGGTGATGGAGGGCGTTACCGATTACTACGCCTATCTCACGCTGATTCGCTGCGGCCTGTGGTCGAAGCGCGAATGGTTGCAAAAATACAGCAACACCATCAGTCGCTATCACCGCGCCACCGGCTGGAAATTTCGCAGCGCGCGAGAGATGAGTCTCGATGTTTGGTTGTGGGCGTATGGCGAAGGTGATCAAGGCAATTTGCGCCAAACATATTTCTCCTATTACCCCCACGGCGATCTCATCGGCCTGTGCATGGATTTGCGGATTCGTCACGACACGAAAAATGCGAAGAGCCTCGACGACGTGATGCGCGCTTTGCTGCCGCGCTTCGGTTATCCCAAGCCCGGCTTTACGGAAGAGCAATTTTGGCAAACGGTGGAAACCGTGACTGGATTGAAATGGGATGATTTTCGCCGCCGTTATATCAATGGCCGTGAGGAATTGCCGCTTGAAGAGTATTTGTCTTATGCCGGTATCCTCGCGGAGACAACTTCGGATACCAGCGCTTCTCAGCTCGGCCTCAGCGTTCGTGACGAGCAAGATCACGTCATGATTAGCAGCCTCACGCCGAACTCGCCGGCAGTTCAAGCCGGACTCGATACTGGCGACAAGCTCATCGCCGTGAATAATGAAGAAGTCACTTCCGAGAACTGGCAAGATTTGTTGCACAAATATAAACCCGGCACGGCGGTCACGTTGCTAATTTCCCGCCGCGGTCAGGTGAAGCCTATCACCGCCACACTCGGCAAGCAGCCAGCTTTCGATTTTGTGCTTTCGATTGATGATGAAGCTTCGGGTGAAGCGACCCAGTTGCGCGAGAAGTGGTGGAAGTCGTCGGTTAATCAAAAATAGTTTGTAGTAACGCCTTTTGGTGTCGGCTCCTCGCCACTAACCTGTTGCTCCTGAAGGAACTACTACGAACGTCCGTCTCTTGACATTCAACCAAATTTTTGATATTTTGTTTCAGCGCCATCTTTTCGATACACGAAATCGTTGCTCATGAGAATATATTGGTGTTGTCGCTATGACTCCTGCTCAAAAACTCCACGCCGAAACAAAAAAATGGGCAAACCCTCATGATCGCCTTATGCAGCGCGCTTGGCAAGGCTGTCGAGAAGGGCTGGCCATTTGCCGACGAGATGAAGCAGCGCGGCAAAAGGCGTTGGAATTTTCCAACCGCGCCAAAGCCGTCGCTCCAACTCACATGCAGCGTTGGATTGAAATTTTGCAGGGCGAACACGCTGACCATGTGGCTACACTTTTTGGTATTGAAAGTTTTTTCAGCCTGATGCCACAAGAACAGGCGTGGTGGGATCAATTAATTCAAAGCGCGCCGTTTGCACCAATACTCGCACCTTTACGACAGGAAAAAATCAAAAGCAGAGGGCAAAAGTTAAACCGAAACGAACAAACGCACATGACACTCGAACAATTTGATCACGTCTGCAGAGCCGCCGCCGCAGTCGCTGGTGTCAAAAAAGTTTACGTTTTCGGCGCCAACGCGATTATTCCCTGGTTGGCCCAGGCCAGCCATCCCATTCCTCTGTCGGGTTTGAAGCCTTCACGTGAGTTGGACGTTTCTGTCAACGACGAACAATTAGATACGCTCATTGATGGCTTGCTCGGTGAATTTTCTCTGTTTGATACGGCATTTTCAGTGTACGCTCATGGCGTGAATCTCACCGTATTCCAAGCGCCCAGCAATTGGCGGCAGCGCACCGGCAAGCGCACCGAACCAGTGAACACGGTGGAAATTATTGTCCCTCATCCTCATGATTTGATTATCTCCAAACTCGTCGCGGGCCGCCAGAAAGATTTTGATTTTGCCGTCAGCGTGGAGCGGCTTTTTCCGATGACGGACAACGTGTTGAACGAATTGGTAGAGGAATTTCGTGTCGCTCATCTGCAAGCTGAAGCCGGATTGCGCACGAATGTTGAGATTTGGAAGAATAAAATTTTGCCAACGGGAAATCCACAAGATTAATGACACCGACCGGTCACTTCGAGTGACCGGCCGGTAAAAGCGCCTGTGAAAATACGGGAAATATCGTTGCTGACCATTTTCGTGACGTCAGGAAAATGGTTAACAAAGCCTTCACGGCAAGCCAGCCATTACCAGTGAACACGTCAAAAATAATGCAGCTATCCGCAAGACTTTGATTGAACATGGCATCAAACCGGAGAACCTTCTTGCTGAAGAAGACATCAAAAAGCTGGAGAGACGGCTTGCTTCCGAAAACAAGAAGGCGCTCAAACAAGTAAAAAAAACAAACGTCCCAAGAAGAAAAGCTAACATGAACAATATTCCTGAACATTTCCTAAAAAAAATACAAGAAGCCAAAGAGAAACAACTCAAAGTATTAGATTTGAGTTGTGATTGGAAGACATCTGATGATCAAAAACTAACCATCATTCCCGCCAAAGTTTTTGGACTGGAACAGTTGGAAGTATTGAATTTGAGCAACAATCAACTAACCGCTGTACCCAACGCTATTGCTCAACTGCGCAAACTGACATCGCTGCATTTGCGTTACAATAAACTAACTGCTGTTACCAATGCAATTGCCCAATTGCACAACCTGACCTCGCTGGATTTGAGCGGCAATCAACTAACCGCAGTTCCCGGCGCGATTGGTCAACTGCACAACCTGATGTCATTGGATTTGCGCCATAATCAACTAACCGCAGTTCCCGACGCGATTGCTCAACTGCCCAACCTGACGTCGCTAGATTTGAGTGTCAATCAACTAACCATAGTTCCCGACGCGCTTGGTCAACTGCGCAACCTGACATCATTGGAGTTGTACTATAATCAACTAACCGCTGTGCCTGAGTGGATTGCTCAATTGCACAACTTGACTTCGCTTGGTTTAGGCGTATTAGCCGCTATGCCTGAATGGATTGGCCAACTTCATAACCTGACGAGGTTGAATTTGAGTGGCAGTAAACTAACCACTGTTCCTGAATGGATTGGCCAACTTCACAACCTGACGATGTTGAATTTGAGCAGCAACAAACTAACCGCAGTTCCCGACATGATTGCCCAACTGCAAAACTTGACAGTGCTGAGTTTGAGCCGCAATCAACTAACCACTGTGCCTGAATGGATTGGTCAATTTCATGACCTGACGACATTGAATTTTCGCAGAAATCAACTAACCGCTGTTCCCGACGCGGTCGCCCAACTGCACAACCTAACCTTGCTGAATTTGGGCGAAAACCAACTAACCAAGATTCCCGACGCGATTGCCCAACTGCGAAGTTTGCAGTCGCTTTCTTTATTCATGAATAACTTTTCTCAAGTTCCTGACCTGATATGTCAACTAACGGATTTAAAAGAACTTTACTTATGGGGTAATCCCTTAATAGATATCCCTCAATGGATAAGCAAATTGCACTGCTTGACGTATCTCAGCTTAGATGAAACTCGTTTAATTGCTATTCCTGAATTTATCTATGAATTAACAGCTTTAGAAGCATTGGGACTTGGCAATTCTAAAAAAACTAATTATAACAACCAAATTAAAAAAATATCCCCCAAAATACTTCAACTGGAAAATTTAAAGAAATTAGATTTAGAGGGCAATCCTGTTGAAACTCCTCCTCTTGAAGTCGTGAAGAAGGGCGTCGAAGCCATCAAAGATTACTTCCGGCAACTCGAAGTCAAAGGCAAAGATCATCTGTATGAAGCCAAGTTGCTCATCGTTGGCGAAGGTGGCGCAGGCAAGACCACGCTGACGAAAAAGATTGAAAACCCGAATTACCAACTGCAGGAAGATGAAGCTTCAACGGAAGGTATTGATGTCATTCAGTGGCAATTTCCGATGGAGAATGGGCAGCGGTTTCGCGTCAATATCTGGGACTTTGGCGGGCAGGAGATTTATCATGCCACGCACCAGTTTTTCCTGACCAAGCGGTCGCTGTATGCTTTGGTGGCCGACACCCGCAAGGAGGACACAGATTTTTATTACTGGCTCAATGCGGTCGAGCTGTTGAGCGATAACAGCCCATTGGTGATCATCAAAAACGAAAAGCAAGACCGCCATCGTGAAATTAATGAACGCTTGCTGCGCGGACAGTTTACCAATTTGAGGGAGACGCTCGCCACCAACCTGGCGACCAATCGCGGTTTGCCTGAAATCCTGAAAGAGATCAAGCATTACATTTGCCAGTTGCCGCACATTGGTACACCGTTGCCGAAAACCTGGGTGCAAGTCCGCGAGGCGCTGGAAAAAGATTCGCACAACCACATCAACCTCGACGAATACCTCGACATCTGCCAGGAAAACGATTTTACCGAGCAGAAAGACAGCTTGCAGTTGAGCGGGTATTTGCACGATTTGGGGGTTTGCCTGCACTTTCAGGAAGATCCGCTTTTAAAGAAGACGGTAATTCTCAAACCCAAATGGGGCACAGACGCGGTTTATAAAGTTCTGGATAATAAAACCGTGATTCGCAATCTCGGCCAATTCACTCGGATTGACCTGGCGCATATCTGGAGCGCACCGGAATACACCAACATGCAGGATGAGTTGTTGCAGTTGATGATCAATTTCAAGCTGTGCTATAAAATTCCTGGCAGCAGCGATACGTACATTGTACCGTCACTGTTAACAGCAAATCAACCGGAGTACCAATGGGACGCGACAAACAACCTCATTCTGCGCTACGCATATGAGTTCATGCCCAAAGGCATTCTGACGCAGTTCATTGTCGCCATGCACCCATTGATTGCCGAGCAAAAGTATGTTTGGAAAGGCGGAGTCATTTTAGAGAAAGATCAAACGCGGGCGGAAGTCATCGAATACTACGGCAAAAGAGAGATCAAAATTCGCCTCGCCGGCAAACACAAAAAAGAACTGATGGCGATTGTGACTTACGAGCTTGACAAGATTCATGCGTCGTACCGGCGCTTGAAATACAGCCAATTGATTCCATGCAATTGTTCGACGTGCAAAGATAGCCCAGAGCCGCATTTTTATCCGTATGATGAACTTCGCGAATTCATTTCAAATGGACAACCTGAGATTCAATGCAGAAAAAAGCCGTACAAAATGATAGATGTCTTAGGGTTGATTGATGATGTGATTGACCGAAGAAGCGTTTTTGAAGAAGAAAGAGAATTGGGAGATATGAGGCCTATCAAGCCTACACCAAAAAAATTCACTAAAATGCGAATCTTCGCTGCCTCGCCATCTGACATGGCGACCGAGCGTGCAAAGTTGAGTGCCATTGTCGACTCGCTAAAACCGTTGGCGGAGGATCGAGGCCTCATGCTTGAAGTGGTTGATTGGCGGATCGTCGTGCCCGATGCTGGTCGTCCGCAACAAGTCATCTTCGACCAACTCAAGCCGACGACGTGGGATATCTTCATCGGCATTTTGTGGCATCGCTTCGGCACCCGAACAGGGGCTGCGAATTCAGCGACGCAGAAAGAATATTTATCGGGCACGGAAGAAGAATTTATGACAGCCTATCGCCTCTGGCAACAATTTCAGCAGCCACGTATCATGATGTATCGTTGCTCGCGCGATATTCCTACGAACGCACTCGACCCCGATCAATTCAAGCGTGTGAACGAATTCTTCGCACAGTTCGATCCTATCAAAGGCAAACATCCCGCACTGTATCAAACGTTCGATACCCTTGGGGATTTTGAACGATTGTTACGCGATAACTTGCAGCGCGTGTTGTTGGAATATAATGAAACGGAATAATTTGATTTTGACGATCTGGATGTATATTGTTTCTGATTAGTTTGTAACGTCGTTGCGAGCGTTTCTCAGCGAAGCAATCTCTTTAAAACCAGCAGATTGCTTCGGCAAAAAACGCCTCGCAATGATATTGTCCTGCTACAAATTGGTGTATCATGAATCTTGACGATTTCCTCCAAAATCCCGAAAGCGCCACCTTCACCCGCAAAGCCGAGTTTGACGCGGCGTGTGTAGAAACCGCTGCAGCGATGGCAACCGGACGCGGCGGCTTGATTCTCGTCGGGGTAACTCCCGAAGGCCAAATCACCGGCGTGCAAATTGACGAGGCTGGCCTCGAAAAATGGACGGCACAGATCGCGCTGGCCACCGAGCCGGCGGTCGCAGCGGATGCTGAAATTCATCTCTCAGGCGAAAAGCGCGTGGTGGTGTTGACGATTCCGGAAATGCCGATCAAGCCGGTGGCGGCACAGGGCCGCTGCTACAAACGACTCGGCCATCACAACCATCTGCTAACGCCTGCAGAGGTTGCTGAGCTGCACGCGCTCACCACGGGCCGCAGTTGGGATAATCTTCCGGTCGAGGCGGCCACTTTCGATGATCTCGACCTCACTAAAATTGAAAAATTCATTGAAACAGCCAACGCGCGGCATCGTCGCAAAATCGACAAAAATGAATCGCCATTTTCCATTCTCGACAAGCTGCGGCTCATTCGCAACGGCAAGATCACCAACGCCGCCATTCTGCTTTTTGGCAAAGAGCCGCAAGTGTTTTTCCCGCAGGCAAAAATCAAAGCCGGCCGTTTTAAAAGCGAGACGGTGATCGTTGACGACGCGGAAATCGGCGGCGCACTGACGGAGCAAATCGACGCCGCGTTTGCATTCATCCAGCGCCATCTCGCCGTACGTTTGGTGATCACCGGCCAGCCGCAGCGCGAGGAAGTTTGGGAATATCCGCTCAACGCCCTGCGCGAAGGGCTGATTAACGCCGTCACGCATCGCGATTATGCCGCCGGCGCGACGACGCAAGTGCGCATTTACGACGACAATCTCCTCATCTGGAATCCCGGCAATCTGCCGCTGAATTTGCGCCTCGACGATCTCAAGCGCAAGCATCAGTCGGTTTTGCGCAACACGTTGGTTGGTTCGATCTTTTACGATCTCGGCTACATCGAGCGCTGGGGCAGCGGCACCAATCGCATCGTGGAAGAATGCCGCAGCCTGCACCTACCCGACCCGGAATGGCGCGAGAATCAGGGCATTATGCTGACCTTTCGCAAAGATGTTTTTACCGAAGACAATTTGCGCGAAATGGATTTGCCCGAGCGTCTCATTCAAGCCGTTCTGCACGTCAAAAAAAACCGCCGCATCACCAACCAGCAATATCAGGAGCTTCTCGGCGTGAAGAAGCGCACGGCCTCGGAAGATTTGCACGAACTGGAAGAAAAGGGCATTTTGGAGCGCGTCGGCTCGACGGGGAAGGGGACGTATTACAAAATAAAAGGTAGGTAAGCTCTAACACAGGCTACCAGTCCAATGTCACTAACTTTTCAAGAAAAGCAAAAAAATTACGCAAAGACACGAAGACTCGCAAAGATATTTTTTGCAAGATGATTGTGGCAAAATGATTAAACAGCTTTTAAATCATCTTGCCATAATTATCTTGCGTATAGTTTTTAATTGTTTTGCCACAAAATAATTTTGCCTAAAAACAGAAAGGAGCTGCCATGTCCAACATCAAATTCTTTGAGCAGGTCAATCGCAATTTCGACAAAGCCTCGGCTTTTACGAAATATCCGACAGGACTGCTCGAGCAAATCAAGATTTGCAACAGCGTTTATCACATCACATTTCCCTTGAAGAAAGACGACGGCGCCATCGAGACGATTCACGCCTGGCGCGCGGAGCACAGCCATCACAAGCTGCCGGTAAAGGGCGGTGTTCGCTACAGTCCAAATGCCGATGAAGACGAAGTGATGGCTTTGGCGGCGTTAATGACGTACAAGTGCGCCATTGTCGACGTGCCGTTCGGCGGGGCCAAAGGCGCGATTAAAATTGAGAAACGCAATTATTCGGATGCCGAACTCGAGCGTCTGACGAGGCGCTACACGTATGAATTGCTCAAGAAAAATTTTATCGGACCGGGCGTCGATGTGCCGGCGCCGGATTACGGCACCGGACCGCGCGAGATGTCGTGGATTGTGGATACTTACGGTGCGATGACTTCGGCGGCTCACGAGTTAAATGCGCTCGCTAGTGTAACGGGCAAACCGATCACGCAAGGCGGCGTGCGCGGCAGAACCGAGGCGACCGGCCGCGGCGTTTATTTCGGCATTCGCGAAGCGTGCAATGATGCTGAAGACATGCGCAAGCTCGGTCTCGCGCCTGGCATCGATGGCAAGACGGCCATTGTGCAAGGACTCGGCAACGTCGGCTATTATGCGGCAAAATTTCTGCAAGAAGGCGGCGCGACGCTCGTGGGCTTGATCGAATACGAAGGCGCGATTTATAACCCCAAAGGTTTGGATCTCGAAAAAGTCGTGCAGCACCGCAAGGAAACCAAATCGATTCTGAATTTTCCCGGCGCGACGAGCACCCCGCAAAACGCCGAGGGGCTGGAGTGGGAATGCGATATTCTCGTGCCGGCGGCGCTTGAAAATCAAATCACTGCCGAGAACGTGGCGCGCCTCAAAGCCAAGATCGTGGCCGAAGGCGCCAACGGGCCGGTCACCGCAGATGCTAACGAACATTTGCTGCAAAAGGGCGTGCTCATCATTCCCGACATGTATCTCAACGCCGGCGGCGTCACGGTTTCTTATTTCGAATGGCTGAAAAATCTCTCGCACGTGCGCTTCGGCCGCATGGGCAAACGCTTTGAAGAAAGTATGAACAAGAAAATGCTGCAGGCCGTCGAAGAGCTGACCGGCAAGAAATTCCCCCAAAATATTTTCGATCAAATCGCCCACGGTGCGGATGAGGAGGATTTGGTGAACTCCGGCCTCGAGGAGACGATGATCTCCGCCTACAACCAAATGAATGAGATTCGCAAGCAGCACGGGGGCAAAGTCGATCTGCGCACCGCCGCGTTTATCAGCGCCATCGACAAAGTGGCGCGGGCGTACATGGAACTGGGCATTTTTCCGTAGGCGCCGCCATTTCACGACGAGAACTACCGACCGGTCACTCGAAGTGGCCGGTCGGTTTATTTTTTTGCCGAACGTGATTTTTGTCTCACCTGAATATCTCCCAGCGCTTATTGTCGTAATGCAAGTGACGGGTGGAGTAGCGCAGGCATCCTGCCTGCAGACAAGATGTCTGCGCTACTTTTTCCACCAATAACTGAGGCCTTATTTATTGTCACATCTTTCCTGGAATTTTTGACAAAAATTGCTTATCTTGTTAAATACTGACTGTGAATCCAATATGGCTGAATATTCTTCCAAGCCGATTCCGGCTGATGTGGCTTTCGAGAACAACCGCTTGCTGATCACGTGGGACGACGGCCACAAAAGTTTTTATGATCCATTTCACCTGCGCCTGTCGTGTGCTTGCGCACAATGTGTCGATGAAATGACCGGCAAACGCATTATCCGTCCCGAAAATATTCCGACAGACATCAAGCCGCGCGAAATGCGGCCTGTCGGTCGATACGGCGTTTCGTTCGAATGGTCGGATGGCCACAGCACCGGCATCTACACGTTCGAGCGGTTGCGCGGGCTGTGCCAATGCGAGGTTTGCAGCCCAGCCGGCGCGGCAGGAACTTGAGCGTGATCAGAAACTCTTAAAGCAATTTTATTCGCGAACGATCCGTGTCACCAGCAATTTTTGAAACGATTCTGCATTTCATCCGTACCGTCCCCTTGTCAGAGTTTGACGAGGGCAAGTTTGATGGTTTGGCGTTGGAATTATTTAGTTATCAATTTGAAAAGAACGCCATCTATCGCGCCATTTGCCAACAACAGGGCGTCGCGCCGGATCGCGTGGCGAGTTGGCGTGAAATTCCGGCGGTCACCACCAGCGCGTTCAAAGAGGTGCCGTTGACTTGTTTTTCTCCGCAAGAAGCGGTTGTGGTTTTTCACACCAGCGGTACTACGCAAAAGCGCGCCGGCAAGCATTATTTTCGCACGTTGGATTTTTATCGCGCTGCCATGCTGCGCAGCTTCGCCGCGTATTGCCTGGATCAACAGCCTGGTAGTACGCTTAGAGTAAACAATGAGACATTGCACGACTCCTTGAGAGATGTCATTTCGGAGGAATCCTTCTACAATTCAGAGCAACAGGTTGAGATGAAAAAAGATTCTTCCAGAATGACATTTCCCTTTACTGTTGCCAAGATCAATAAAATGCGAATGTTTTTTCTCGGTCCAACGGCCGAGCATTTCCCCAGCTCCTCACTCGGTTACATGTTTTCGGGACTCCGCGATGAATTCGGTGATGAGAAAAGCGCGGTATTTTTCTCGCCGCAAGGCGTCGAGGTGGATGGTTTCCGAACCGCGCTTGAAAAAGCCTCGCAAGAGAACGCGCCGGTTTTCATTCTCGGCACCGCGCTCGCACTTTTGGAAGCCATGGAGAAATTTGCACAACAAGGCCGAAAATTCAAATTGCCAAGCGGCAGCCGCATTCTCGATACCGGCGGTTATAAAGGGCGTCACGTTGAAGTGACGCGCGAAGATTTTCAAAATCGCCTCTGCGAAACCTTCGGCGTGATGCGAGAATATCTGCTCAACGAATACGGCATGACCGAGCTGTCGTCGCAATTTTACGCCAGCTCGCTTCCCGGTATCCCCTTGCGCAAAGAGCGGCCAAATGACTCATTACACGCTTTACGTTGTACGCCTTACGTTTTACACTACATGTCGCCCTGGGTGCGCGTCGCCGCCGTCGATCCGGAAACGCTCAAAGTTTTGCCGGAAGGTGAAGTTGGCCTGTTGCGCATTTTCGATTTGGCGAATGTCGATTCCGTGATGGCTATTCAAACTGAAGACTTGGGCCGCGCCTGGCAGGATCGTATCGAGCTTGTTGGCCGCGCCACCGGCGCAGAGTTGCGAGGTTGCTCATTATTAACGGAGGCAATTGTTAGAAACGCTTAGCGGATTCCGCCAATGGGATAACCTAGAATGCTTACACACGGATCAAAAACCCACACGGAAATTTTCTTTAGCTTTATTTTCGTGAACCAAATTTTTTGCGAAGAATTCACTCTTTAGAAACTAAAGCCGTGTTCGTTGCAAGTCACTATGGAATTACCTTATGTTGCGCGATTTTTTTATTCCCGACAACTTGCAAAAGCTGCCAACGCACGCGCTTCAACAAGCCGGCGTCGGTTATGAGTCGGCCAATCTTTCTCCGGCCTGGCTCAAGCAATTCACCGAAAAGTTCATGCAGCCGGCGATCGGATTTGAGAAAGGCGCCAAAGCCTGGCAGCAACGCGCCGCTAAAGCCTGGAGCCAAGTCGCGCAGGAATGGCGCAATTTGCAATTTCCCGAGGCGGAAGCGTTGCTCGCCGCGCTTGAAGCAAAAACCGGACTGAGCCGCAAAATGTTGCAGGAAGCACTGCGCAATCATTTTTGGAACATGCAGGAAAACGTTTTGCAAAGCTGGCTCGCGCAAGTGCGGAAAGATCGCGGCCCAAGAAATTTGCCCATCGCGGCGGCTTATCCGGAACTGGTTTTTCTCGTGGCCGCCGGCAACATTCCCGGCGTGGCGATTCATCCCGTCGTGCAACTTTCGCTGCTCGGCATCCCCACGTTGGTGAAAAACGCTTCTGCCGAGCCATTTTTATTGCCGGCAATTTTGTCTTCGCTTGCTCGTCACGATCCGGAAGTTGCCTCGCGTATCGCTGCGCTGACATGGCCGCGAGACGCCTCGACACTGACTGAAGCAGTGCTGGCATTCAATCCGCAATTGGCGATTTTTGGCGATGATGAAACCATCGCAAATTTTGAAGAACGGAGCGAGCAGTTGGCCGGCTTTGGCGATCGCTTCAGTCTGGCGTTGGTGAGTCCGGATGCAGACGAACCGAGTTTATTTGATAACCTGGCTTATGATATTTGCATGTTTGAGCAGATGGGTTGCATGTCGCCGCAGGCAATCCTTTTGCTCACCGACGACTGGGAGAAGGTCGAGCATTTTTGTCAAGAACTGGCCAATTCGATGGCGAAAATGAGCGAAAAGTTGCCCATCGGCTCGCGCACGCCGGCGCAGCAAGCCGCCATTCAACAATGGCGCGGCGCGTATGCCGCCTGTTGCGCTGCCGGTGAGAAAGTTTTGCTATTGACCAGTTCGGGAACCAAGTGGACGGTTGTCGCCGCTGAAAATATCGATCTCGACGAGCGCGTTGCCTATCGTTTTGCGCGCGTCTGGCCGATCCCTTCCATTAATAAAGCCATGTCGATTTTGCGCCGGTATGAAATCCAATTGCAAGCGCTGGCCACGAGCTTGACGCTTGATGAGACAAAAATGTTTTTTCCACAATTTTGGGGAGTTGATACCCCGTTTGTCCATATTGTGGATACTTTTCCCGGTTCGATGCAGAAGCCGGTCTTTGGCTGGATGGATCAGAATAAAGCCTGGCTGCGATTAACCCGCGCTTTGATAGAATGGTAGCCACAACACGAGAAAATTTTTTCCGCTATCTCTGCCAAACTTCGCCCGAGCCGCTCGGTTTGGAAATCGTGCGCGCCGAAGGAATTTATCTATTCACTCGCGACGGCAGGCGCTATGTCGATTTTATTTCCGGCATCGGCGTCGCTAATATCGGGCATCAGCATCCGCAAGTGCTCGCCGCTATTCGCCGGCAGCTCGAGCGCCATTTGCACGTGATGGTTTACGGCGAGTATGTGCAGGAGCCGCAAGCCGAATATGCGCGCCGTCTCGCCGAGCTGGCGCCGGTGCGAGATGGCGTCGTCTTTTTCTGCAACAGCGGCACGGAAGCCATTGAAGGCGCTCTCAAGACCGCGCGCAAGTTTACCGGTCGCAAGAAATATATCGCCTTTGAGGGCGGCTACCACGGCGATACGTATGGTTCGCTCTCAGCGATGTCGAGCGAGATTTATCGCACCCCGTTTTTGCCGCTGCTGCCGGAGTTTGAATTTTTGCCGTTTGATGATCTTGACGCGCTGTCGCGCATTGACGAGCGCGTCGCCGCGGTGCTCATCGAGCCGGTGCAAGGTGAAGGCGGTGTGCGCATTCCCTCGCCGGAATTTTTGCCGGCACTGCGAAAGCGTTGTGACGATGCCGGCGTGTTGCTGATTTTTGATGAAGTGATGACCGGCTTTGGCCGTACCGGAAAACTTTTTGCGTGCGAACATTGGCGGATGGGGCAAGTGGCAAGCGGCAAGTCGCAAGCTGCAGGTGGTGAACTTGCAAACTTGCAAACTCGCAACTTGCCCATCGACTCAATCGGTGTTGAACGATCTCGCGACTGCATCCAGCCGGATATTTTGTGTTTAGCCAAAGCTCTCGGCGGCGGCCTCCCACTCGGCGCGTTCATCGGCCGGCGCGAGATTATGCAGACGCTTTCAGAGAATCCGTCGCTCGCGCATGTTACCACTTTCGGCGGGCATCCATTGAGCTGCGCCGCAGGCTTTGCCGCACTCGAAGTTTTGCTGCAAGAAAATCTCATCACACGCAGCGTTGAACTTGGTGAATTCTTTCTAAACGAGCTTCACGCCCTGGCAAAAAGAACACCGATCATTCGCGAAGTGCGCGGCCTCGGCTGCTTCTTCGCCATCGAATTTCAAACACCTGAAGCGACGCAACGTTTTGTCCAGCGCTGCCGCGAGCAAAGTCTCATCATCGGCTGGACGTTGCACCACAGCACCATCGTCCGTGCCGCGCCGCCGCTTTGCATGACGGACGAGCAAACGGCACAGGCATGGCAAATTATTCAACGAGCGGCAGAAAAAATTTAATGTCTTGGTTTTTGTGTAACGTGTAGTGTGCTATGATTCTAAGAGCGTTACACGTTAAACGTTACACGATTTAACAAACATCTCGCGTTCATATAAATTTGGAGCTTTTTATGTCAACCTTTGCCGTTCTTGTCCGCCGCATTGAAATTTTCCCGCATCCAAACGCCGATCTCATCGAGCTGGCGAAAGTGGATGATTATCGCTGCGTGGTGAAAAAAGGCGAATTTCAAACCGGCGATCTCGTCGCATATATTCCCGAAGCTTCGATCGTGCCGGCGCCATTGCTGGCAGAACTGGGATTGACGGGCAGGTTGGCCGGCCCGGAGAAGAATCGCGTCAAAGCGGTGAAGTTGCGCGGGGAAGTTTCACAAGGGTTGGTTTATCCTGCCAAGCCGCATTGGAAAGAAGGCGACGAGGTGACCGCCGAGCTTGGCATCAGCAAATGGATTCCGCCGATTCCGGTACACTTGGCCGGTGAGTTGGCGCCCGCGCCAGAGGGCTGGCACGGTTACACCGACATCGAAAACATCAAGCGTTATCCCGATGTGCTCAAACTTGGTGAAGAGGTCACCGCAACGGAAAAAGTTCATGGCACCTGTACGCTACTCGGATTGCTCGGTGGCGTGCGCGCGATTTCATCAAAGGGCTACGGCGCCGGCGGCAAAGTGATCAAAGAAGACGAGAAGAATCTCTACTGGCGCATGGCCCGCAAATATAATTTGTTCGAGAAACTGGAGGGCCTCGGCAACATGATGCTTTTCGGCGAAACCTTCGGCACCGGCGTGCAAGATTTGGGCTACGGCATGCAAAAGGGCGAACCGAGCTATTTTGCGTTCGACATGTCGATCGCTGGCCGCTATCTCGATTACGACGATTTTGTGAAAATCTGCACGGAGCGCGGCATTCCGATGGCGCACGTGTTGTATCGCGGGCCTTTTGGGCCGGAATGCTTGGCGCATGCGAAAGGCAAGGAGACGATCAGCGGCAAGGAAGTACACATGCGCGAAGGCATCGTGATTCGCCCGATCAAAGAGCGCTACGAGCACGACATCGGTCGGGTGGTTTTGAAAAGCGTCAACGAAGAATATCTCCTGCGCGGCGGGGAGGCGACGGAATTTGAGTAACCCCTCCGGGCGCAGCCAGTCAGCTCGACTGGGCGTTTATAGGTGCAATTGCAAATTGTTATCAGATATTGAAGATTTCAGCAAGCGGAATCTCCAGCCCCGGAAACAGCGGCGAGGTGAGCACGTCAGATTTTTCCAAGCAGGCGACGGGAACGAGTTTTCCTTTTTGCAAGCGGCGGATTTCAACCGTGGCGGTTTTTTCTTTCGCCAGCCAATATTCGCGCACACCGAATTTGGCGTACATCTTGGCTTTTATCGTGCAGTCGCGTTTTTCCGTGCCTGGCGAGAACACCTCGAGCACCAAATCCGGCGCGCCTTTGATTTTTGTGGGCTTGATAATTTTTGAATTATCGTTGCTGATGAAAATAACATCCGGTTGCGCAATATTGGTCGCGGAGAAAAAAACTTCCAACGGCCCCATAATAACTTTGCCGATCTCACAATGTTTGAGGTAAATGGACAGAACCATTAAGAGATTGCCGACTACTAATTGATGAGCGACGGGGGGAACATCAGAGGCATATAGTTCGCCGTCGATGATCTCGTAGCGTTTGCCATCGTCCGGCGTTTGGCAATAATCCTCGTATGTAAAGATGATTTTTTTCAAAGTTGGAGCAACAGCGCTCGCCATGGCAACGCTTTGGCCTTCTGGTAATAATGTGTTCTTTAATTGCAAACTGTGATTACAAACTGAAAATCTCGTCAAGCGGAATTTCCAGTCCCGGAAACAACGGCGAGGTGAGCGTGTCTGATTTTCCCAAACGAGCGACGAGAACGAGATCGCCTTTCTGTAGGCGAAAAATTTCCACGGTGGCCGTTTTTTCTTTTGCCATCCAATATTCTCGTACACCGAATTTGGCGTACATTTTGAGCTTAATCGTGCGGTCGCGTTTTTCCGTGCTCGGCGAAAGGACTTCGATCACCAAATCCGGCGCGCCTTTGATTTGCGTTGGTTTGAGCAATTCTCGATTTGCCTTACTGACGAAAACAAGATCCGGTTGCGCCAGATTCTTATTCGAGAAAAACACTTCTACCGGCGCCATGAATACTTTGCCGATGGGGTTGGTTTTCAGGTATAAAGATAAGGCGAGAAAAAAATTACCGGCGATAGTTTGATGGTTGAGAGTCGGCGTAGTGGACATATACAGTTCCCCGTCAATAAGTTCGTACCGTTTGCCGTCGTCCGGAAGCTCGAGATAATCTTCGTAAGTGAATTTTATTTTCTCAGACTGTTGAATTAGCGCGATACCCATGATGCACCTCTTTAATTGGTAAGCTTGTCAAAAGCTAAATATAAATAATGAAAATGTCAAGACGATTTTTGTTCATTTATGCGCATTACTGAAATCTTCCACTCCATCCAAGGCGAATCCAGTTTCATCGGCAGGCCCTGCGTTTTCATTCGCACGACCGGATGCAATCTGCGTTGTGTTTGGTGCGACACGACGTACTCATTTTACGGCGGCGAAGAGATCAGCCTCGACGACATTGTGAAGAAAGTCGAGAATTACGGCTGCCAGCTCGTCGAGATCACCGGCGGGGAGCCGATGCTGCAAAAGGAAATTTACGAGCTGTGCGATCGACTGCTCGCTGCCGATTATACCGTGCTCATGGAAACCGGCGGCAGCCTCGATCTCTCCAAGCTCGGCCCGCGCGTCATCAAGATCGTCGATCTCAAATGCCCCGGCAGCGGCGAAGTCGAGCGCAACTATTGGCCGAACCTCGAAATCCTGCAGCCGCACGATCAAATCAAATTCGTCATCAAAGATCGTCGCGATTATGACTGGGCTTTGGAAGTGATCCGCCGGCATCACCTCGACGAGCGTTTTCACCTTCTCCTCTCGCCGGTGTTCGGTGAAATGGATTTGCGGCCGCTGGCGGAGTGGATGCTGGCGGATCGCGTCAAGGCGCAGTTGCAAGTGCAGTTGCACAAATTTATTTGGCCGGCAGAGATGCGAGGTGTATAATTGTAGGAAGCGTTCTGCAGCTTTATCAGTTGGGTTCATCAATCCGTTGGCAACCAATTCTTAAATTACAACTCGTATGGCCAATCGCCCGGTCTTTTTTATCGCCATCGCCTTCTGTCTCGGCATCTGTTTGGAGCGCATGTTCCAACTGCCGTGGATACTTTGGGCAATCGGTTTCAGTCTCTTTGGGGGCTTAGCCATCGTTTTGTTTTTGCGATGGAAGAACATCTCAGCGATAACATTTCGTGCCGTCGATGCGCTGCTGCTCGCTGCCTGTTTGGCTGCCGGCGCGTTACGCACTGATTTCGCACAAACGACGCCGGCGAATGACGTCAGCGTTTTTGCCGAGGCTTCTCGTGAAATTTTGCTCTTTGGCAAAATTAGTGATGCTGTCGAGCGTCGTGGTTCGCGCTATCGGTTTCCGTTCCAGACACAGCGGGTGAAAATCGACACGGGTTGGGCTGCAACACGCGGAACCGTGCTCGTTTCCACCGACAGCCTTGACGACGTTGAAATCGGTGAAACGCTTTTGTTGCGCGGCTTTCTGCGGCTGGCCGATGCGAGCCGCAATCCCGGCGCGTTCGATTATCGCGCGTACTTGCAGGCGCAGGATGTCTCAGCGCTTTTTCGCTGCAAAGACTGGGCGCCGCTTTGGCGGGAGAAACCCAACGAATGGCTGGCGTGGCGGCAAGCCATCGCTCGCTCCAAAGTCTGGATTGAAACCCGACTCGCCGGTTTTTCACACGGCCAAAATTTGGCGCTGCTGCGCGGCCTGCTCATCGGCGAGCGCGATGAAATCTCCAAAGAAATCACCGACGCTTTTGCCCGCACCGGCTTGGTTCACATTCTCGCGGTTTCAGGATCGAATGTCGGTTTCATTGCGATGATCATTGTCGCCGTGCTCTATTTTGGGCAAGTGCCGAGGCGATGGCATCCGAGTTTTTTGTTGGTGGGCATAAGCTTCTACATGTTTTTGACCGGCGCCCAACCGCCGGTCGTTCGCGCCACCATCATGGCGGCGGTGATCATCGTCTGCGAGTATCTCGAGCGCGATGCCGATATGTACAACAACCTCGGCGTTGCCGCCATGGCGATTTTATTGTGGCAGCCGTTGCAGCTTTTTCAACTTGGCTTTCAGCTCACTTTCGTTGCGGTTCTCGGCATTGCCTACCTTTACCGGCCGTTGGCTCTGCTTTTCAGGCGGATGCTGCCGCTGCGCTGGCAGCTCGTGCGGTTGACCATTTCATTATTGGCCGTCTCGTTTGCCGCGCAATTGGCGACGCTGCCGTTTTCACTCAACGCGTTTGGCCGTTTGCCGCTCACCGCGATCCTGGGAAATATGTTCGTGATTCCCGCAGCTTTGATCATTGTCACAACCGCCACCGCGGCGTGCGCATTCTCATTTTTTTCCCCTCTGTCACAAACGATCGGCTCTGTAGCCGATCTCACCACCGCGGAGATGATCGCATTCACCAAATGGCTCGCCGACGTTCCACTCGCTTATGTGGACGGTATTTACGTTTCGCCGTGGCTGCTGCTCTTTTACGTCATTCTGATCGTCACGTTCGTGGAATGGCGGCGTTCTCGCCTCGCCAGGCCGTGGTTGGTTGGCGCCGGACTTTTGGTTTTGAACATTTTTGTTTGGCAACAAACTTGGTCTGCGGGCCCGAAATTGCGTTTGACTTTTTTCGACGTCGGGCAAGGTGATGCGGCGCTGTTGGAATTTCCCCAAGGAAATTTGCTCATTGACACGGGGCCGTTCGACGAAGAATATGATGCGGCCTCGTGGGTGCTGCTGCCATTTTTCAGGCGCAGCGGCGTTCGCCAATTGGATGCGGTGATAATCACGCATCCGCACGCGGATCATCTCGGCGGCTTGCCGGCGCTGTTGCGCGAGATCAAGATCAAAAAAGTTTTTGTTTGCGGCGTCGAAACCAATGCTCCTCTCGAGCAGCAATGCGAGAAACTTGCCGACAGCTTGCGCGTGCCGTTGTTGGCCCTGCGCGCCGGCGACAGTCTTCCCGATTTTGCTCCGGCGCAAGTGTGGGCCTTGCACCCGCGCCGCGACGAAGCCGGATTTCGCCGCCTCAACGACGCTTCCGTCGTCATCAAAATAGTTTTCGGCCAACATGCTTTTCTGTTTCCCGGCGACGCCGAGTTTGAAAGCGAAAGCCATCTGCTCCAAACCGCGCCTGTACTGGACAGCGACGTTTTGAAAGTCGGCCATCACGGCAGCATCACCTCGAGCCTGCCGCAGTTTCTCAATGCCGTAAGCCCGCAGTGGGCGGTGGCTTCGGTCGGGCGATGGAATCGCTTCGGCCATCCTGATCCGGAAGTGATCGCACGCTATGACTCGTTGGAAATCCCATTTTTGCGCACGGATCAAAACGGCGCGGTGATTTTTGAAAGCGATGGCAAAACGCTAAAGCGAATTCGCTAAAGTTAAAAACTTGCTTCTTTCGGCCAATCCGAGATTTTTAAAAAATTTCCCCAACGGATAGATTAAGACCAACTGATGTTTTTATCAGTTGGTCTTAATCTATCCGTTGGCGGCATAAAGCTTTCAGAATTTCTTCTGAGTTTCGATGCAAATCAATTGCCCCAACTGCTAGATGAACCCAACCGCTAAGGCTTTATCAGTTGGGTTCATCTAGCAGTTGGGAAAGGTGTCTTAAGCTCTTTGTACTTGACTGGTTGACTTGAAAGGAACTAACAATCACAGCATGAAAATTCTCCTTTTCGACATCGACGGCACGCTCGTTCACACCGGCGGCTCCGGCAAACATGCCATGGAAGTTGCCTTTGAAGAAGTTTATGCAATTCGCAACGGACTCGAAAACGTTTTATTGGCCGGACAAACCGATCCTAAAATTTTCCTCGATGCTTTTAAAATTCATGGTCTCGTATGGAATGATGAGCAAGTCAAACGTTTCAAAGAACGCTATTTCATTCATCTCGCCGAGGATATGCAACGGCCACGGCCGAAAAGACGCATCATGCCGGGCTTCCCGCAATTGTTGGAAGAATTGCGCCAGATGTCCAGCATGCACCTTGGCTTGCTCACCGGCAACTGGATTCGCGGCGCGGAAATTAAGCTTGACCATTTCGATCTTTGGCAGTATTTTGAATTTGGCGCGTTTGGTGATGACGAAACCGACCGCAATAAGCTGGTGCCGCACGCGCTGCGCCGCGCCAAAGAAAAATTCAACATTCAGCCCAATCACGACGCGGTGTATGTGATCGGCGACACCCCGCGCGATATCCATTGCGCCCGGCCGCACGGCGCGGTAGCTATTGCCGTTGCGACTGGAGAATATTCCGTCGAAGAATTGCGCGCCGAAAAACCGGATTTTCTGTTTGCAGATCTGAGCGAGGTGGAAAAAGTTGTGGAAATTTTTCGATGATCGAAAGAACCAGAAGACGCTGCCATCGCATCACTTGGGCGTTGCTGTTGATATTTTGCGGTTTCGGTCAACAGCATTGTGGTCAAGCGACTAACAACAATCCATCCGATTGGCTGGCCGTCGCCCAAAAACTTGCCGAGGACAAAATGAATCCATCTTCTGAATATACCGCCCGCATGCTCAAAGCGGGCCATCATCCCAATCGTTTGGTCAACGAGAAAAGCCCGTATCTTTTGCAGCACGCTTTTAATCCGGTCGATTGGCATCCGTGGGGCGAGGAAGCGTTTGCGAAAGCGCGGCAGGAAAACAAGCCGATTTTTCTCTCCATCGGTTACTCCACCTGCCACTGGTGCCACGTGATGGAGCGCGAGTCGTTCGAGAATCCGGACGTCGCCAAAATTATGAACGAGTATTTTGTCTGCATCAAAGTCGATCGCGAAGAACGGCCCGATGTGGACAAAGTTTATATGACCGCGGTGCAGGCGATGACCGGCAGCGGCGGCTGGCCGATGTCGGTTTGGCTCACGCCGAATTTGCAGCCGTTTTTCGCCGGAACTTATTTCCCGCCGGACTCACGCTATGGCCGGCCCGGTTTTCCGGATTTGCTCCAACGCTTGCATACCGCATGGATGGAGCAACGTGAACAAGTGCTGCAATCCGGCGAGCAAATTATTAAAGCGCTGCAAGAGCACACAACTGTCTCTGCCGTGCCGGACTCGGCGCTGCTCTTCACGCCGATTTTGCGCACCGCATACTCGCAGTTTTATAGCAGCTTCGACGAGCGCCTCGGCGGTTTTGGCAATGCGCCCAAATTCCCGCGGCCGGTGGCGTTCAATTTTCTCCTGCGCTATTACGCGCGCCACAACGAGAAAGGCGCGTTGGAGATGACGCTCTCCACGTTGCGAAAAATGTGGGCCGGCGGCATGTACGATCATCTCGGCGGCGGTTTTCATCGCTATTCGGTGGATGCCTACTGGCGCGTGCCGCATTTCGAGAAAATGCTGTACGATCAAGCGCAACTCGTGTGGTCGTATCTCGAAGCTTATCAAATTACCCGAGACGCTTTTTTTGCGAATGTGGCGCGAGATGTGCTTGACTACGTGCTGCGAGACATGACGCACCCCGAAGGCGGATTTTATTCCGCGGAAGATGCGGACAGCGCGCCCGGTCCGGCGCATCCGGAAGAGAAAGAAGAGGGCGCGTTTTATCTTTGGCGCCAACAAGAAGTCGTCGATTTGCTCGGCAAAGAAAACGCCGAGATCTTCAATTATTATTACGGCGTGAGCGATACCGGCAACACCATCAGCGACCCGCAAGGCGAGTTTCACGACAAGAACGTGTTGTATGCCGCGTACACCGTCGCCGATGCCGCACGCCGCTTCAAACGTTCGGAAGCTGAAATCGCCGCGATTTTGGACGAAGGCCGCAAGAAACTCTTTGAAGTTCGCAAGACGCGACCACGTCCGCATCTTGACGATAAAATCATCACCGCGTGGAACGGTTTGATGATCTCGACGTTTGCCCGCGCGCATCAAGTGCTCGACGAGCCGAAATATTTGCAAGCCGCCGAACGCGCCGCGGGTTTTGTGTTGAATAAACTTTACCATGCGCAAACGAAAACGCTGACGCGCCGTTATCGCGACGGCGAAGCAAAATATCCCGCGCATCTCGATGACTACGCTTTTCTCACGCAGGGACTGCTCGATCTCTACGAAACGGCATTCGACATCAAATGGCTCGAACGCGCCGTTGCGCTGACTGAAACGCAAAATCGCCTGTTCTGGGATAAAAATGGCAGCGGCTTCTTCGATACTTCCGGCGAGGACGAAACCATCTTGCTGCGCACCAAAGAAGATTACGACGGCGCCGAGCCTTCGGGCAATTCGATTGCGGCGTTGAATCTGCTGCGACTCTCACAGATGCTCGACAAAAAAGATTGGTGGGATATGGCGGAGCAAACGCTGCGACTCTTCGGCAGCCGCCTGCAAAGCGCGCCGCACGCCATGCCGCAAATGCTCGCCGCCATCGATTTCAGCCTCGACAAGCCGAAGCAGATCATTATTGCCGGCAAACCGAATGCGCCGGATACACGTGCGATGCTCCGCGCCGTACACGAGCGTTTCATTCCCAGTAAAATTCTTTTGCTGGCAGACGACGACAAAGGACAAGCTTATCTCGGCAAGTCTCTGCCGTTTATCGAATCTATGGCGAGGCTTGGCGGCAAAGCCACGGTGTACATTTGCGAGAATTATGCCTGCCAGTTGCCGACGACGGAGGTGGAGGTGATGGTTGGACTGTTGGAGGGGAAGAAGAGCGTGGAAGAGAAATCCAGTAATTGAACATATTGCTTGACTTTCTCCAGCGATTGACGTATTTTATGCTTCAACGGGGTAAGTATCCTCAGCTTCGTCAAGACATCTACCGTTTGCAGCAATAACATGCTTTTCATGAAGCTTTTTTAATAGTTTTGTCCCCAATGGTTTTGCCGTTTTTGAAAACCTAAATAGTTGAGAAATATCTCGGTGGAATTCCAGAATATTAAGGCTCAAATCACTCAATAAATAAAACCTATTCACTCGGGAGGTTAAGAAGCTGGACATGAGCGAAGTGAACCCGACCCACTTCCCTGAGGATCAGCAGCACGAACCTAACAACGGGGATGCGGAAAAATCTCAGTACCGAACAACCGCAAAGTTCATCGATCGTGGCCCGGAAATCGCACAAGTTGAAAGCGTTTTAAGCCGGATCGTCGCCGTCGAGCCGCCGTTTTATGAGGGTTGCGTTTACTGGGGCATTTCCGGCATCGGCAAATCCAGACTGTTGCGCCGCGTTGAGGCGGTTTGTCGGGACACCGCGCTCTCTCCCGCCTGGGTTGATTTTGAGACGCCCAATTTGGGCACCCGCCTGGACTATCTTTTTCATCTCGCCGACGTGTTGGATCGGCGCCGCAACGGCCGCCGCTTCCGCGATTCGCTGCAGGATATCGCCAATGAGTTTGACGATCCAAGCCAACAGGAAGAAGAAGTTTTGAAAGCGTTCGCACACGGGGTGAAACAACGCCTGCAACGCGATCCGTTGGTTTTGTTGATGGATCATTGTGACTTTTGCTCTTCGCTCGTTTTTGATTGGATCGGGCAAGAGTTCCTCACCCATTTTAATAACGCACGTCTCAGCCCGATTGCGCTTTTTCTGGCCAGCCGCGGTCCGCGGGTTCCCGAGAGCCGGTGGCCGGCTGAAATCATTCGCGCCACCCGCTTGCACCACCTCCCGCCTTTTGAGTTCAAAGCTACTAAACAACATATAGCCGCAATCGACGATAATCCGCCGCGCTGCAAGGGCGGCGAAAAAGATATTCACGCGCTTTCCGCCGGCCACCCTTTCAGCACCGAAGCCGTGGTTTATTTTTTAAAAGCGCTGAACATCGAGGTGCGGGATTTTCCACAACATCGCGAGACGCTGGCCCGGCGGCTTTACGACGAGGTGATCAAGCACTATCTCTGCGCCGGTGTGGAATGGGATATGACGATTTTCGAGGTGGCGTGTATGCCGCGGCGCTTCAATCCCGATTTGCTCGAAAAAATTGCGCCGGAGCATCTGGCGCAGCAATATGCCGTGGGCTTGCGGGATTTGCAAAGGCCGGATATTCATTTGGTCGAGACGGAGCATGGCATGTTGGGCTTTCGTCTCGAAGGCACACTGCGCCGGCTGCTGCACACCGCCGTGTCGATCCTCGAACCGGCGCGTGCTCTGCGATGGAATGAGCAGCTCAAAGCTTTTCACGAAACTGAATTAGTCGCCGGCGCGAAGATTGGCCGGCCCAACGCCACCGCGCTGTTGGAGTTGCTCTACCATCAGGCCCAGATTGAGATATTATCCAATCGTCCGCCGCAAAACGCCGTCAAAAATTTGCTCGCGGCCAAGCTCGAGGCGCATTTTCACTCCGACCAGCACGATGACTCCGTGCAACTGGAGCAGTTCCGCGCCTTGCTGCACGACGACGCCGACTTGCGTGAAATTTTGGGAAGGCCGGGGCTTGACCGCTTGGATCGCGCCGTCGAGCGCTTTCTGGATTCACCCAGTTCTTCCCGCGCGGTGACGCATTTGATCGTTCGCCACCAACCGCCGGCCGCTTATCAAATCGGTTGTTATTCCGGCAATCCGGCTTTGATCGACGTGCAGACGATTCATGCCGGCGTCAAGTTTACCATGCAGCAATGGCGTGACGATCCGAGAACACGAGGGGTGACGGCGTTCCGCAATTATTTGCCCCCGCAGATGCAAGAGTTCATCCGGCGAAGGAGCCAACACGCCATCTGGCTCACCACGGACACGATGGACATCCCTTTTGAATTGTTGCACGACGACAAACAACACCTTTGTCTGTCCCGCCCTTTCAGCCGCCGGCTCGAATTGAAAGCGACGCCCAAAAAATTTGTTGCGCCCAAGCCGAAAGTGTCTCGCGCCCTGGTTGTGGGCAATCCCACCGGCGATTTGGAACATGCCGAGCAAGAGGCCAGGGCGGTTGCCGATTTGCTCGAAACCGCTAAGTTTCAGGTTGATCGTTGTATCGGCCGCGATCCTGATAATTTGAATCAGGTGGTCACATTCCTGGCAAATAACAGTTATCATCTCATTCATTTTGCCGGCCACGGCTTTTTTAACAAACGCGAGCCGAGCTTGAGCGGTTTGCTCTTTGATCGTAATAAAAAAATGATGATTGCAGCGGACGAGCTGGAGCGCATTCTGCAAGGCCCGGCCTTCATCTTTTTCAGCGCTTGTTGGGCCGCCGCGGCGCATCCCAAAACCACCAAAGTCAATTTCCAGGGCAAATTCATTCAGAATTTGGTCATTGCGGCTTTAAAGGGCGGCGCCTGCGGCTGTTTGGGGCCGATGTGGGAAATTGGCGACCGTGTTGGGAAAGATTTCACGCTGGCATTTTATCAATTTCTTTTGCAAGGTTCCAATTGTGGCGAAGCCGTCTTAAAGGCAAGACAAAAGGTTCGCCGCCGCACGCCCGACTGTTGGGCAAGCTGGGTGCATTTTGGCGATCCGTTTTTTGATCCTTTGGCTTCGACCAGGGCGGACATTAAACAATGAGGGATTATCATGGCAAGACCATTTCAGCCGACTGAGAGCAAAAAATTGTTCGTCGGTCGCAAGCGCGAGCTGGAGCAGATCGACGGCGTTCTCGTTGGCGGCCAGCCGCAGTGGGTGATACAAATTCACGGCGACGGCGGCATAGGCAAGACGCGCCTGTTGGAGTCGTTGCGGGACGAAGTGCGAAAAGGCGGCAGAAAAAAAACGTGGCGGTGTACCGACCTCATCGACTTCTACAAGACCTCCAATCGCACGACGTTCGGCCTGTTGGCGGAGATTGCCCGGCAATTGGGCCGCGAATGTTTTCCCAAATTTGAAAAGCAGCGTGAAGCTTCCTGGGAAGTGCTCACCACCAACCCCGACCCAAGTTTGTATCAGGATGCGGTGCATCGGGTCACCAACGCTTTCTTTGAGGATTGGCGGCAACTGCTCAAAGACGGCGCGCACTTTCTCTTGCTCTTCGATACCTGCGAGGAAATGCACGATCTGGCTGGCTGGGTGATGCAAACGCTGCTGCCGGAGTTGTTAAAAATTCAACAGGAAATTCAAGCCGAAAACGGCGCTGCTGCTTCCGCTGATTTTCATCTCCAAACCGTGACCGTATGGGCCGGTCGCGACCCCTTGCCGTTCCCCGCGGAGTGCGAAAAATATCTCCTGTCCATCGAGCTTTCGCCGCTCAGTCTCGCCGAGGTGAAGGAATTTTTCAAGCTGGCGCAGTGGTTTCCCCGCAAGCTCAAGTTGGCGCAATTGGAGCAGCTCAACATTCGCTGCGGCGGCCGCCCGCTCTACGTGGCGTTGAGTTGTGACTGGCTGAAAAACGGCGTCGGGGTCATCGACGATTTGCTCGGCAATCACGTTCCATTTGAAGAAAAGCTGATTAGTTGGATTTCACCTTTAAAAAATCCGCAAAGCGATGCGATCCTGAATGCGGCGCTGGCCTGGCAGCGCATGGAAGCGGGATTATTGGCCAAATTGCTGGCGATTGCTGAAAATGACGCCAGGTCACTTTTGCACGAGCTCGGGCAATTCAGCTTTGTCAAATATCGCCCGCCCGAGAAGAGCTTTGAAGGCAGTTTTCAGTTGCACGACGAAATGCGCGATTTGGTCAAACAGCGCTTTTGGCTGCTGGCAAGTGATTTGACCGTTAAGAAAAGATTGCAAGAAATTATTGAGTGGTACAAAACCCGCATCGGCAAACCCGATCTGCTCGAAGGCAAGGAACGGCCGAAAACGGACGAAGAACGCGCTTTGTTGGCGGAGTACGCCTACTACGAATGCGAGCGCGACCCCAACGCCGGCTCGCAGGTGGGGGAGCGTCTTTTCAAGCGCAGCATCCATTACATCGATCTGGCGTTCTGCGAATTGTTGAATCACGAAATCAGCCGTTTCGAGGACAAGCTGTCGAACGCGCGCAAAGACCAATTGCGTTTTCAGCAAGCGTTGGTGGCCTTTCGGAAAGATGATTATGCCTGGGCCAACCAGCTCTGGCACTCGTTGCTCCGCCGGCGGGATTGCGACCAGAAGCTGCAGGGAACCTGCCTTATGATGTTGGTCGAATCGCAAAGTTATACCGGCGATTATCAGGAAGCCCTGGCGCACGCGGAAGAGGCGGAAAAAGTTTATCATGCGTTCTTGCAACAGAACGATCTGGAGATAGAACGGCGCAACTTGATCGTCAAGGAACTTGGCCAGTTGTACCACAACTGGGGTTATGCTTATCGCGTCAAAGGTCAGCTTGATGAAGCGCTTAAATATTATGAAAAGGCGCTGGCGCAAGGCGGCACGGAGAAAAACATCGCCCGCATCCTGAATAATATCGGCTACGTGTATTTTCTCCAGGGCGATACGGAGAAAGCCGCCACCTACGTCGGCAAAGCCCTGCATATTCGCCAACAGTTGGGAATCGCTTATGAGCTGGGACTCGGCAGCAATACGTTGGGCATGATCATGGAAGGCATGGGACGGATCGAAGACGCTGCCGACCTTTATCGCAAAGCCTACAATTGTTTCGAAGCCGCCGGCAGCGATCGCGGTTTGGCGCTGGTGCAAATCAGCCTCGGCCGCTTGATGCGAATTACCAATAATTTTGACCAAGCATTGGGCTATTTGCAAACAGCCGCCAGGGTGCTCGAAAAGAAAGGCGACACCGCCTACCTGATCGTCGCGCTCAATGAAATCGGCTGCGCTTATCGCCAGCAGGCCACTGCCGAGGCGCAAGCGGAAACGGCAACGCGCGCGAAAGCGGCAGATTATCTCGAGCAAAGCCTGAAACTGAGCAAGCAAATCAATAACTATCAGGCCATCGCCGACAATCTTGATGATCTGCAAATTTTGCACTCTCAATGGGCGCAGGCGCTCAAAAAACTGAGCCGGCACAAAGAAAGTGAGAGCTGTTTGAATCAGGCGATAAAATACGGCCGCGAAGCCGAAGCGATTGCCAAAGAGCACGGACTCAAAACGATTTTGGCGAACATTTTGGCGAATGTCGAGCGCGCGAGCGGAGAAAGCGATTTTGAAAAGCAGGATTACGAGAAAGCGTTCAAGCATTTTCTCAATTCCTGCCACTTGATTGCGGAAGCCGCCACGGATAGAGGCCGTTTCGCGATGCAATTGCAGCAGCGCTTGACAGATAACGCCAACCGCTTGCAGCAAAAGCTGCACGCGCTGCCGGCGCAGGAAGAAGCAGAATATGCCAAGAAAATACTGAGCTGGATGAATGGTTTCTCGGATGAGGCGAATTCTCAGCTTGCGGTCTTGCGCACTTTTCTCCAAGAAACTATGCGCCTGAGCCAACTCGCTTTTACGGCTTTTTAAATTGGGACGAAGTTTTTTTTATGAACCGCTAATTCACGCGAATGTACGCTAATTGTGTCTTTATTCGTCTTGATTGCGTTAATTCGCGTGCATTGGTGGGTGCAATGTTAAAAACACAAGCTTTGACAAATGCTTGTCTAAAAGAAAGGCTGAGGGAATGACAGAATTGCTTGAAAAAGATTTGGTCTACCGAATCATCGGTTGTGCCATGGCAGTCCACAACACGATTGGTCACGGCCTGCGAGAAAAGACTTATGAAAATGCGCTTTGCGTGGAATTCCGGCATCAGGGGATCGAGTATAGCCAACAAACCCAATATCCGGTCTACTATCGCAACGAGCTTGTCGATGAGTTTGTCCCTGATCTCGTGGTTGAACAACGTGTGATTGTTGATACCAAGACCGTAGAAACCATCAACGATGATCATCGTGGGACGATGATAAATTATCTCAAGATCACCGGTTTGAAAGTAGGTGTGATCATCAATTTCAAAAACCGCAAGCTGGAATGGGAAAGGCTCGTTTTGGATGAAGCGCGTTGATGTTTGTAAAAACCGCTAATTCACGCGAATGTACGCTAATTGTTTTTTATTCGCGTTGATTAGCGTTAATTCGCGGTTGACGGTTTAGGGCTCCAATTTTACAATTTTATTGTTCCCGGAGGAAAAGAGGAAAACATGCTATTGCATCACGCACCCATTCCACGCGTGATCGTTGACACGGAAAGACTGCGCGGGCAAACGGCAGCAGTTGATGGGGCCGATTGCGCCTGCCCGCTGTCGATTTCGCCGCGTCACCGATCAGATTATTTAGCGCCATTAAATTTCGATCAGCTTCTCCATCAGACGCCGGCGGCCCAATGGCCGGGGCCGGAGGAGTACACCACATTCGCTTCAGCGCAGGCCGAGGCCGGCATTGCCCTGCTGAATGCGGCGGCGTTGAATTTTTGGCGGCAATTTCAAGAACCATGCTCTCCTGCGACCGCGTTGCAGCGGCTCGGAATCAACGTTTGTAGTTACGCCTTCTCCGCCCCGCATCTTTATGAAACAAGGAAGGCGGAGCGGGGTAGGCGTCGTAATCACAGCAAGCAAGAATGCCTGAAGGCATCACTACAAACCTTTCCGTCATTATCGGGTATCCAGGCGAGCATGGATAGTTACCAAGAAGCTCTTGCCGATTTATGCTGGAGCGGATTTTTGCGCGACGCGCCGAACGCGCCCATCCCTTTCGCCCGCGAAGACACGCTCATCGCCTGGCTGCACACCACCAACGCCTGCAATCTGCGCTGCAATTATTGCTATCTCGCTAAAACCAATGAAATGATGGACGAGCAAATCGGGCGTCAATCCATCGAGGCGATTTTCCGCTCGGCTCGCGCGAATGACTTTTCGAAAATCAAAATCAAATATGCCGGCGGCGAGGCGACGCTGAATTTTGCGCTGGTCACCGAACTGCACGATTATGCCCGACAGTTGGCGGACGAGCACTTTCTATCATTGTCCGGCGTGGTGTTGAGCAACGGCGTGCGGCTCACACCGGAGATGATCGCGAGCATGCTCGCGCGGCAATTGCGCTTGATGATTTCTCTCGACGGACTCGGCGCGGCGCACGACGCGCAGAGGCATTTTGCCAACGGTCGCGGCTCGTTTGATGCTGTGGCGCGAGGCATCGAAATGGCAAAGGACAGCGGACTCACGCCGGATATTTGCATTACCGTCTCCGGCCGTTCCGCCGCGGGATTGCTCGATCTCGTTGGCTGGATTCTTGAGCGCGACTTGCCGTTCAGCCTCAATTTTTATCGCGAGAATGAGTTGTCAGTCTCTTTTGCGGAATTGCAATTGGATGAGGAGCGAATTATTAAAGGCATCTTGGCCGCTTTCAAAGTGATCGAAGCTAATTTGCCGCGACGGAGTTTGTTGGCTTCGCTGGTCGACCGCGCGAATCTTTCCGCGCCGCATTCTCGTCCCTGCGCCGCCGGGCACAATTATTTGGTCATCGACCATTTTGGCCGCGTCGCCAAATGTCAAATGGAGATGAATAAACCGGTCACGAATATTGCGGTTCGAGATCCGTTGGCTGTCATTCGCGCCGACCAGATTGGCGTGCAAAATTATTCCGTGGAAGAGAAAGAAGGCTGCCGCGACTGCGAGTGGAAACACTGGTGCGCCGGCGGCTGCCCGCAAGCCACGTTCCGCGCCACCGGCAGATATGATATTCAATCGCCCAACTGCCGGATTTATAAAACGCTTTATCCGGAAGTGGTGCGGCTCGAAGCGCTGCGGCTGTTGAAGTTCTCATAACCATCGATCAAAGTTTCGCTTGAAACTAAAAAGTATTGAAAGGCTAAGTCCCCCCACTGATTGAAGAAGCCCACTGATAAAAGCATAAAAATTATCAGTGGGGTTCTTCAATTCGTGGGGGAGCAAAACTTACTCTGTTTGTAAAAGATAATTCGAAATCTTTGGAGAAACGGATATGCAAGAACTTTTATACGAAGACCCAACGCGGACGAGCCGCAACCAAAATGAAGGCGCACAAAACTGAAAGACCACAAAATATTATTTTTTCTGTGATTTCATTTTTGTGTCCCAATTTTTTTATTTTTTTTACAAAGAGTTCACTTGTAATGGCTTAACCCGGACGAGCCGGAACCAAATTATAGGCTCACAAAATTGAACGGTCACAAAATAAAAGCATTATAAAAAGTTTTTGCTTTTTTGCAAAGATTTAACTCTAAAGAGACTAAGGTTCGCCATAAGACCATGCATCTTTGAAGTTCATAATGACGTTGGGGTAGGTTATGATGAAGAAACTTATCATCAAGGACTGAAGCGAAGATTTGCTCAGTAGTATCTTTTTAATTATTTTCCCTCAAACGATTTTGCCATTGTTGCAAAATTTTCTTGCATTTCAATTTTCTTCTTTTATATTGAAATTCTGTGTACTTGAACCAAATCATCATGCTTTGGGGCAGGACGCTCATTTATGGAAACTCGCGCGAATTAACTTCCGTTGCTAACCGAACACACAGCTCAGGGAGGGAGGTCACTATGTTCGGGAACACTGCTTGGTTTTGCTTTCGCGAGCGTGCCCCGTGGTTTCTCCTGTTGCTTGGAATGATTGGCGCCCCGCTGCTCTTGGCTGCTGACTCCAACCACTCGCCGTTGTTAAATGTTTCTTTTGGGACAACCCCGCGACATTTCGAAGCTCTCCTGACATCTTCCACCGTGGCATCGCGTTCCGCCAACTTCTCCGCGCCGGCGCCGCGAGCCGATACCGTGCGCGGCGTTGGCCTTGCCCCCGCTGCCATCGACCGCGAAGCCGCGGCCGGACATGCATTGTATTACACCTTTTCCATTTCCAATTTGGGAAATATCGAGGACGAGTACGCGCTCGCGACCTCCGGCCATCGCTGGCCTGTGACTCTGCTCAGCGCCGATAGCGCCGTCAAGATTTCCAAAACCGCTGCCGTGCCGGCGGGGAAACAATTTCAATTCGTCATCCGCATCGACGTTCCGGGCAATGCCCCCATCGGCGCGAGCGATACGGCCCGCATCTTTGTGCGTTCCCTCGCGGCGCCGGCGGTGAGCGACGTGTCGTCGTTCATCACCATTTCACTCGGGCCCACCGGCAGCCTGCCGTGGATCGAGCCGTTTGCAGTGGAATCACGCAAGCAAGTGCCCTGGCGTTATCAAACGCGTTTTCCCTTCAATTTCGGCCCGGTCGAGGTCGACGACGAGGCCGTGAACATTCCGAGCGCCAGGTTTGCCTTGCACTTCGATGGCGATGCGAAAGGCGGCGACGAGGTGCGCTCCCAACCCATCAATCTTCTCGGCAAGAGCGACGCGGTGCTGCAATTTGTCTTCGAGCGCGGCGGGGCCGGCAACGCCCCGGAAAACGGCGAAGATCTGTCGTTGGATTATTTCAACGCCGACGGCGAATGGATCAATCTGCTCGTTTTGCCCGGCAGCGGCCCGGTGACGACGAATTTCGGCATGGAATCCGTGATTCTGCCGCCCGATGCCTATCACAGCAGCTTTCGCTTCCGCTTTCGCAACGTCGCCTCCGTCGGGCCGTTTGACGATTGGTACGTCGACGATATCAGGGTTTTTGAAGTCACCCGCGGCCGCATACCTTTCATCGAAACGTTCCCCCTGTTGACGCTGGACGCCGACAGGTGGCCCATCGGCGCCGGCGTGCGCGTCGATACGCTCGGCCGCAACGAGCTGAGCCGGCCGTTTTCGGCCAATTTGCAGGGCAGCGGCTTGCTGCAAACCCAGCCGCTCGATCTCTCGCGTGAAAGCGCCGTGTCAGTGCGATACTTTTTTCAACAAGGCGGCTTTGGCGACGAGCCGGAGGCGGGCGACGATCTCTTTGTGGAGTTTTTTGATGGAAGCGGAATCTGGCGGCCATTGGCGCAACACTTGGGCGTCGACGGCGGCTTGCCGAATTTTACCCGCCAGGAAGCATTTTTGCCGCCCACCGCTTATCATCGCGATTTCCGGCTGCGCTTTCGCAGCGACGGCGACGCCGGATTTGACGACTGGTTCATCGACGACGTCGCCATCGAAGTCTTCTCGCCGCCGGAGGTCGAGGTGACGCCAACGGCGCTCGCCGCCAGGCTGTTTGCCGGCGATTCCACCACGAAAGATTTGGCCATCGCCAACGCCGGACCGGGCGAGCTGTTTTTTCGCTTGCGCGTCGCTCCGCCAATAAGCGCGACGAGCAACGCCAAAGGTTTTGCCACCAATGCTTTCTCCGCCCAATATCCGCAAAATTTTTATCAGCTCGCTTTGCAGAAAAACGCGCCGGACTGGCGCGCCGGCCAACGCGTGATTCTCGGCAGCGGCGGGCCGGATAACTTCGGCTACGTCTGGCGCGACAGCCGCGAAGCCGCGGGCCCGGCATTTCAGTGGACGGACATTTCCACCACCGGCAAGCTTATCCCGGGATTGGGCGACGACGACAACGTCGGGCCGTTTCGCCTCGGCTTCGCCTTTCCATTTTATGATTCCGTTTTCACCAGCTTTCAATTTTGCACCAACGGCTTCATCTCTTTCACCGGCGCCGCGGCGCCCTTCACCAACGATCCGCTGCCGAGCGGCGGCGTGGCCAATTTGGTGGCGCCGTTTTGGGACGATCTCGACCTGACCGGCGGCGCCGCCTACTATCAATCCAGCGAGAACCGGCTCATCGTGCAATGGACCAACGCCCGCAGCGTCAGCGGCGACGGGCTGTTCACTTTTCAACTGATCCTGACGCCGGGAGGCAACATCATTTTTCGATACTTGCGCATGGCCGGCGCGGTGAATTTCAGCACCGCCGGCATTCAAAACAGCGACGGCTCTGAGGGTCTGGAGATTGCGTTCAATACGGATTTCGCGCGCGACAGCCTGGCCGTGCTGATCGAAAGGCCGTCGAGCTGGTTGAGCTTTTCGCCCAACAACGGCCGGCTAACGGCCGGCAGCAGCGCCACGTTGCAGGTCAAGTTCAACGCCGCCGGCTTGAGACCCGATTCGACGTATCACGCCGAGTTGCGGGTGGAGAGCAACGACCTCGATGAAAATCTCGTGCCGGTGCTCGTGAGCTTCGAGGTGCTGAAGCGCAAAGACGTGCCGGAGCACTTCGATGATTTCGACACCACCAATATCAAGTACGTCGTCAATATCGACCAGGCCACTCTCAACAGCCAACCGTTGGAAGCCGGCGACGAAATCGGCGTTTTCACTCCGGGCGGTTTGCTTGCGGGCGCCGCAATTTGGAGCGCTGCCGGGCCGGCGCGGTTGATCGCGTATGGCGATGATTCCACGACACAGAAGGTCGAGGGTTTCACGCCCGGCCAAACCATGTTCTTCCGCATTTGGGATGGTGCCGGCAATCGCGACTATCCGGCGACGCCGGCCTACAGCCGCGGCGACGGCCGCTTCGGCACTGGTGATTCGGCGCGCATCAGCTTGCTCGCCGCCCAAACACGCTTTGCCCGCCGCCTGTCGCTCAACCGCGGCTGGAGCTGGATTTCTTTCAATGTTATGCCGGACCAACTCGATGTCGCCCAGCTCATGGACAGCGTGGCGAATTTGGCCATCATGGTCAATGGCGACGGCGGCTTTTTCATCCCCGGTCAAATCAACGGCATTGGCGCGCTCGACGTGCGGCAAGGCTACAAAGTTTATTTAACCGCGCCGGACTCGGTGAAATTCACCGGCGAGGAGGTGTTGCCGAACACGCCGATGCCGTTGCGGCAAGGCTGGAATTTCGTCAGCTTCCTGCCGATGGCGCCGATCGCTGCCGAAGCCGCGCTTGCCGGAATTTCCCAACAATTGGCGCTTGCCAAAAATGACGCCGGCGGATTTTATATTCCCAATCTCATCAACACCCTCGGCAGCATGCGGCCCGGACGCGGCTACCGGCTCTACATGAACGCCGCCGGCACGCTGGTTTATCCGTTTGGCGCGCGGGCCCCGGCGAAAGCCGCCACGCGAAGCGTGACAGCGCTCCCGCTCGCGCCGCAACATTTCAAGCTGCCGGGAAAAACCGGCGAGAGTTACAGCCTCGTCATCCTCTCGGCCTCGGTCCATGGCAAGCCGCTGCAATTCGGTGACGAGATCGGCGTATTTACCCCCGCCGGAAAATTGGCCGGCGCCGGCGTGTGGCCGGAAAACGGGCCTTTGGGTCTTGCCGTTTGGCGCCGGGATGATGACACGTTGCCAACAGCGTACGGTGAACGCCACGGTTTCGTGCCCGGCGAAAAAATGATCTTTCGCGCCTGGCGCCGCGGCGGTTTTGTGGAATCTGCAGCCGCGGAAGAAATCGCCATGCCGGCGAAATTTTTGCACGGCAGCGGCGCCTTTGATAGCGAAGTCTTTGCCCTCGTGGAATTATCGGCAAGCCCGCTCCCGCAAAAATTTCAGTTGCACCAAAGCTTCCCCAATCCCCTGAGGGCGGCGCAAACCGTGATCCGCTACGAATTGCCGCAGCCGGGTTTCGCCGAGTTGCGCGTGTATAATCTGCTCGGCCAGGCCGTGCGCACGCTCCACCAGGCGCCGCTGCCCGCCGGCTTTCACGAAATCGCCTGGGATGGCCGCGACGACCGCGGCCGCCTCGTCGCCGCCGGCATTTATCTCTATCGCCTGCACGTGCGCGGCGAGCGCCAGGAAAATGTCTTCACCGCCGTGCGCAAAGTCGTCGTCGTCCCGTGAGCAGCAGAAAGCTATTCGGCGAGACCCGGTGCTTTCGGCGCCGCTCGGCGACAGAGCTTTTTCGCCGAAGTCACCGAGTGTCGCCGAAAGACTCTGGCAGGATAATTTATCGGCAGCATCATTCCAAATCGTTCTGCCGAAAAATTATTCTGCCTAAAACTTTCAGTCCCGCCGCGGCGGGATGTTCTGAGCTGGAAAAGCTAAGCGCTTAATCATCTTGCCATTATTATCTTGCTATACTCGTTTCGGGTGAGAATTACAGTATTGGCATTTTGCCATAATTATTTTGCATTTTGCTTTTTTCGTTGCGGTTCCCTTTTCGTTGCAAGAATATGAGCGCTTTTTTCGTTGCGGTTCCCTTTTCGTTGCAAGAATATGAGCGCTTTTTTCGTTGCGGTTCCCTTTTCGTTGCAAGAATATGAGCGCTTTTTTCGTTGCAAGCCTTTTCCAGACATGCTGTCTGGGCTACGTTGCGCAATAACCCAGCGAGGGAGATTATGCGAACTTTACATGGACGTTGGTTGCACCGGGCCAAGCCGGCCTCGTTGCGCGCCGCCGTCATCAGTTTGATGTTCCCGATCATCGCCGCCGGACAAACGCCCACCCAACACTTTCGCTTCACCAACAACACCGGCGAGAACTACGCGATTCTCGTTCGCAGCGCCACGCTCAACGGCGCCTCTCTCGCCGCCGGCGATGAAATCGGCGTGTTCACGCCGGCCGGATTATGTGTTGGCGCTACGGTGGTCGACATGCCTGGCAAAATCCCATTGGCAGGGTTCACCGCCTGGCAGGATGATCCGCAGACGCCGGCAGTGGATGGCTATAATGACAACGAGAGCATGAGCTTCCGTTTTTGGCACGCCGCCACCCAAACCGAGCTGAGCGCCACCGCCACTTATCGCATGGGAAACGGCACGTTCAACTCCGACCCCTTTGCAGACGTCGATCTCGGTGTCGCCTTCAATTTTGCCCCGCAAATTTCCTCGCAGCTCGACACCTTTCGCTTTGACGAAGACACCCGTTTTGATTTGATCTTGGACGCCAACGTCAACGACCCCAATGACGCCGGCGCGCTGCTCAATTGGCAAGTCGAATGTGGCCCCAATCTGACGGCCACGATCACCAGCCAGCGCGTTCTGCAACTCACGCCCAAGCCGGATTGGTTTGGCACGGAAAACTGCACGCTCATCGTTGCCGATCCAGGCGGCGCCGCCGACACCGCCCGCGTAAAAATCGTCGTCAACAACGTTCAAGATCAGCCCACCGCGCCGGCCTTGCTCGATCCCATTGCCGGCGTCGCCATCAGAAGCCTCAATCCGGTTTTGCGCTGGCGCGCCGCAACCGACTTGGATGGCGACAAACTGCATTACACGATCGTTTACAGCACGTCATCAACCTTCGCCGCTGCCAACGACACCATTCGCACCGATTCCACTGCGGCGAGAGTGCCAAAATTTTTGGCGCGCAACAACCGCTATTATTGGAAAGCCATAGCGGCCGATGGCCAAACCGCGCCGGTAGCCAGTGGCGTCGAAAGCTTCGTCGTGGCCAATGACGCCGTCAGCGTCGCGCAGCGTGAAACGCTGCCGCTGGATTTTGCGCTCGAACAAAACTATCCCAACCCCTTTTCGTTCGCCCGGCCCGCGGCGGCGACGCAGATTCGTTTCGCCCTGCCGCAGCCGGCGCGAATTACCGTGCATATTTATAACGCCCTCGGCCAATCGGTGCGCGCGCTGTTTGACGGCGCCAAATCCGCGGGCGTCCACCATTTGCTTTGGGACGGCCGCAACGACCGCGGCCAGCGCGTCAGCGCCGGCTTGTATTGGCTGCGCCTGGAGTCGGAAGCGTTTGTGGCGACGAAGAAGATGGTGGTGACGCCGTGAGGAGTAAAGCGCAATGCCTCACGGGTGGAGAATGTCATTAAACTGAGGGCTTACAACGCGTGACATCGGAAAATTTTTGAAAAGTATATTTTTCTTCTCACGCTAAAAACACTTGCATTATTGCGTAAAATTCACTATAATGTGCCAGGCAAGTCCAAAGAGTTAAGTTTCTATTTTTATTGTTTGGTTCACTGAGCCTCATGACCCAGCGCGTCGCCGGAAAAGACTCTTTTTTCAATAGGGTGAACAAGAATATCCTCATAGGAACTATAAAGAAATCAAACTATTGCGCTAAAAATTTCCGTACACCACCGGCTGGATTTTTGTTCACACCAATAAAGGAATGACAGAGTTAACGGAATTTTCTCAATTAAGTTTATACTTTTCTGGATTTTAACATGTTAAGATTTACGACACATTTAGTTAGCCTCCGAACAGATTTGATGAGAGGCCTTTTTGATAGGCACAAAATCCGGCTAAATCCGCGCTTATTTTCAAATAGTTTAAGCCCAAAAGAGTGTACGGGTGGTTATGACAGAATTGTCACAGGCGATTTTAGCGAGATTAACCCTTGATTATTTTAACCTTAAAGCATAATATGGTGACAGGTATTTGATTTTACAGTAGATAGGTTATTGAAAATTGTATGTTATATTATTTTGTGTTATACAAACAAGGGGGTGTACGAAACCGGTTAAAACGGCATAATATAAATAGTAGTTTAAAGTGGCGGAAATTGACCGCGGTGATCACGAACCCCAAAGCACGAAGTGCATTGAAACTTTCGTCCAGCCGCAGTCCGTCCAAGTTGTTCGTGTGATCACGAACCCCAAAGCACGAAGTGCATTGAAACTAACACTCTTTGTACCATCACACAACGACAAAAGTGATCACGAACCCCAAAGCACGAAGTGCATTGAAACGAGCGATGCTTTCACACAGTAAGCACCTCACCACAGTGATCACGAACCCCAAAGCACGAAGTGCATTGAAACGATAAACCCTCGATGCGAGTGGCCCACAAAGCCAAGTGATCACGAACCCCAAAGCACGAAGTGCATTGAAACTTTTTCTAACGATCTCTTCATGCAGAAGCAGGAAGTGATCACGAACCCCAAAGCACGAAGTGCATTGAAACTGACACTCTCCCCTGACCGTAGAATCGCCTCCGTGATCACGAACCCCAAAGCACGAAGTGCATTGAAACAAGGGATACTCCTTCATCAGGGCAGAATTGAGCGGTGATCACGAACCCCAAAGCACGAAGTGCATTGAAACTTGTCCTCCATCTACAGTGGACCAGAGCGCTCCGTGTGATCACGAACCCCAAAGCACGAAGTGCATTGAAACTAAGAGCGGCACACCCGGCTGCCCGCGTGACCTGTGATCACGAACCCCAAAGCACGAAGTGCATTGAAACTGTTGCGCGCAATGCCTTCTGTGGCGGGTGGGAAGTGATCACGAACCCCAAAGCACGAAGTGCATTGAAACCACAAGCAGGAGCCAAAAGCTCTAGCAATGCCAGTGATCACGAACCCCAAAGCACGAAGTGCATTGAAACTTTAGTCACAGATTTCGCTGGGGCCGATTTCTGGTGATCACGAACCCCAAAGCACGAAGTGCATTGAAACGATACCCGAGCGGAGAAACTTTCCCCACCGTAACGTGATCACGAACCCCAAAGCACGAAGTGCATTGAAACAATCTTCACGTCACTTACAACTGTGACGTTCAATGTGATCACGAACCCCAAAGCACGAAGTGCATTGAAACTCACAAAGGCCACGCAAAGCGTGCCAGCGCGATAAGTGATCACGAACCCCAAAGCACGAAGTGCATTGAAACAAAAATAACATGACCAGAAACAGTTTGCTTTTGTGATCACGAACCCCAAAGCACGAAGTGCATTGAAACATATAAATCTCACCATCCGGTGCTTCAACAAAGTGATCACGAACCCCAAAGCACGAAGTGCATTGAAACAAACCGATACGTACCAGCAAAAATAGCTGTACCTGGTGATCACGAACCCCAAAGCACGAAGTGCATTGAAACATAAAACGCTGTTCATCACCTTTTGGACGACAGGTGATCACGAACCCCAAAGCACGAAGTGCATTGAAACTTTTACAATCACGACACCTCCTAATTGGTGCCGAGTGATCACGAACCCCAAAGCACGAAGTGCATTGAAACGACCTTCCTTTCTCCTCCCTTTTCCAGTTCTAAGTGATCACGAACCCCAAAGCACGAAGTGCATTGAAACTCCCTCAATCCCCGTATAGAGGACGTTAGAGTTCAGTGATCACGAACCCCAAAGCACGAAGTGCATTGAAACACTTCAGTAGACGTTACCGACAAAATTGATGCGTGATCACGAACCCCAAAGCACGAAGTGCATTGAAACACATCCGAAACTCGTCCTGGGCCGAAACCACCTCCGTGATCACGAACCCCAAAGCACGAAGTGCATTGAAACTTGAGATTTTTATCGAGGATATAAACGAAGCTGTGTGATCACGAACCCCAAAGCACGAAGTGCATTGAAACTATCAATTATTTCCCACCGACCTGGGTGGGAAGTGATCACGAACCCCAAAGCACGAAGTGCATTGAAACTATTATGCCGTCAAGATGATAAAATCTTCCGAGTGATCACGAACCCCAAAGCACGAAGTGCATTGAAACGATTCCCGTAACGCCATACCGTGATAACTCGGCTCGTGATCACGAACCCCAAAGCACGAAGTGCATTTGCCCATTGTGGATTTCGGATTACGGATTGCGGCGAGAGCGGCATGGTGGGTTGCTGGAGGCAGAAGTCGGCGGGTGAGTTTTGATGCAGCCGCCTGGCGCACCGATTGTTGGTGAAAAAACATGCAGAGCAAGCCGCAATCGCCAATCGCCATTGCGCCATGAGTTCGCCGACCTGAAAGCACGAAGTACATTGCATTGAAACCTTCCTACCCTCACCTCTTCAATTTGGCCATCTTTTCGTGAGGCACTTCCACTCTTGACTTTTTGCGTTAAAAGTGTTAATTTCGAGTACCGTCTAAAATAACCCCAGTGCTTGCCCATAGACCGGAGCCGCCGATGCAAGAAATTGACGATAAGGGTTATCGCAAGCTCTTTTCCAACAAAGAGATTTTTCGGCAGTTGATGGCCTCGTTCGTTCACGAAGCGTGGGTGAAGGAGTTGGACT
>Ga0247727_10002516_pt1 | contig 41805 bp, 35 predicted proteins | sample WisWelCaveWW1625_FD_202498 | JGI IMG/M metagenome (GOLD analysis project Ga0247727, IMG submission 202498) | Biofilm microbial communities from Wishing Well Cave, Virginia, United States - WW16-25 | ecosystem: Environmental > Aquatic > Deep subsurface > Groundwater > Cave microbial mat | place...
CGAAGAAAAGCTCGCGCCCGTCTCGCAGCAGCTGGCTTCGATCTCTCAGTGCTTCGGTGGTGCAATGTGCGACTGTAGCGCTGTAGTGCTAAGCGGACCGGAGGAAGTCCTTTCGGACTTCCCCGGTCCGGTTACCCCGAGGGAGCCAGCGTCCGCGCCCTCGGCGGACGCGGCGAGTCGAGGGGTAGAAGAGTACTCTCTACTCACAATAGAGCGCGCCGCAAGGCGCGTGTTCTTCTACTACTCCCTGCTCTCCACCAGCTACTAGCTACTCTTCCAGTAGAGCATCCGCGAGCAGGCGCGGCACTTGATGATGTCCCGGCCCTTCTTCAGCTCGTTCGCGTCCTGCTTCGTCACGCCGCCGCTGCAGCCGCCGCAGTTGTAGTACGTGATCGACCCCTCGTCCTCGATCACGACGTTGATCTCGACCGGCGCGAGGGCGACGCCGTCGTCCTTCGACTTCAGGATCCGCTCGTAGAGCACGCCCAGGTCCTTGTCGATCGTCGCCGCGGCCTCCCGGCGGCGCCCCTCGACCTCGGCGATCACCTTGTTCGCCTCTGCAATCTCGGCGTCGACCTTCGTCTTCGCGGCCGCGAACTCCACCTCGGCCGCCTTCACTTCGCCGTCGCGGACCTTCTCGAGCTTGCTCTTCTCCTCGACCTGGTACATCAGGTCGAGCAGCCCCTCCTCGACGCGGGCCTTGTCGGCCCGGTTGCCGCTGATCTGCTTCTGGAACGCCTGGTACTCGTCGTTCTTCCGCGCCATGTTCATCTGCGTCGTAAGCTTCGTGATCATGTCGTCGAACTCCTTGACCGAGAGCTCGCGCTTCGCGGCATCGAGCTTGATCGCCCGGATCTCGGCGTGGAGGGCTTCGAAGACCGCCCTGGCGTGGTTCACCTTCTCATCCACCGCGGCGAGCTGGACCGGCTTTTCGTCGCGCGCCACCTTCAGGCGGTGAAGTTCGGCGTCGAGCGCCTGGACGGGAATGAGAGCGTCTACCCTGGGCATCGGGGTCCTCGCAGTCAGTTCAACCATGGGCGTCCTCTGGGGACAAAGAAAAACCCCGCCCTTTAAGGGGGCGGGGCCGTTGCTTGCTGGTTCTTGGCTTCCTCTTCCGCCGCTCGCCGCAAGACTCCTTCGAGGAACCCCTCCAGCTTGCGGCTCCGGATGGGGTGTTGGAGCTTCTTGATCGCTTTCGCCTCGATCTGGCGGACGCGCTCTCGCGTCACCTTGAAGATGCGCCCCACCTCTTCAAGGGTGTAGGTGTAGCCCGTTCCGATCCCGTACCGCAGCTTGATGATCTCGCGCTCGCGGAACGAAAGCGTCTGGAGCACGCTGTCGACCTTCTCCTTGAGCATCTCGTGCGACGCCGCGCTGACGGGGTTCTCGGCGCTCTCATCCTCGATGAAGTCGCCGAAGTAGCTGTCGTCGCCGTCGCCGATCGGGCGGTCGAGCGAGATCGGGTGCTTCGCGATCTTCAGGACGCGCTTCGTCTCCTCGAGCGAGATGTCGCTCTCGTTGGCGATCTCCTCGAGGCTCGGCTCGCGCCCCATCTTCTGCGCCAGCTTTTTCGACACGTTGCGCAGCTTCGTCATCGTCTCGATCATGTGCACGGGAATGCGGATCGTCCGCGCCTGGTCCGCGATGGCCCGCGTGATCGCCTGCCGGATCCACCACGTCGCGTAGGTCGAGAACTTGTAGCCGCGCCGGTATTCGTACTTCTCGACGGCCTTCATCAGGCCGGTGTTGCCTTCCTGGATCAGGTCGAGGAACGACAGCCCGCGGTTCCGGTACTTCTTGCCGATCGAGACGACCAGGCGAAGGTTGCCGCTCGACAGCTTCCGCTTCGTCTTCTCGTACTCCTCGAACCGCTCGCGGATCTCCCGCACGCGCTTCCCGACGTTCTCGGGGCTCTCGAGCGTCTGCATCTCGAGCGTGTCGATCTCCTTCTGGAGCGCGTCGATGCGGACCCGGTTGCCGCCCTGCGAGTGCAGCTCCGCCAGCTCCGCCACGACCTCCTGCATCCGCGAGTTGATCTGCTCGAGGTGCTCCATCATCGGCTTGATCTTCTTCGCCTGGATGTTCATCTCCTCCATGAGGACGACCCAGGCCCGCTGGTTGTCGCGCAGCTTGCGCGCGAGCTTCGTCTTCAGGGCCGGCGGGAGCTTCTCGTGCGCCACCTTGTCGTACGCCTCGTGGCTTTCGAAGAGCTGCTTGCGCAGCCGGTCGATCACGTCCGGAAGCCGCTCGAGCACGTTGGTTTTCGAGACGTCGATGGCGCTGTCCGCCTTCAGCGTGCGGTCGAACGCGAGCTCGCCGTTCTTCACGTCCTCGAGGATCTGGATCGCGTCGACGCCCGCCACGGGCGACTCCAGGACGGCCGTGCGGAACTTCTTCCGCGTGATCTCGATCTTCTTCGCCAGCCGCAGCTCGTCCTCGCGCGAGAGCAGCGGGATCTCGCCCATCTGCGTGAGGTACATGCGGACCGGGTCGTCGATCTTCTCCGACAGTCCGCGCTTCTCCTCCTCGAAGTCCTCGCGGAACGCCTCCTCGTCGTCGACCCCCTCGCGCTCCCCGCCCTCCTCGCCCGCCGCGGCCGGACGGTCTTCGACGACCTCGATCCCGAGCTCGTCGAGCATCTGGAAAATCCCGTCGAGGCGGTCCGGCGGCACGTCCTCCGGGAGCACCTTGTTGAGCTCGTCGTAGGTGACGGAGCCCTTCTTCTTGGCCTCCTCGATGAAGGTCTTGAGCTCCGGCGTCATCTTGTCGAGCGAGATCTCGTCGACGACGACCGGTTCGACTTCCTTTTCCTTTGCCTTGGCCTTTTTCTTCATCCGTTCTCCGGTTCGACTCGGGTGTTAGCCCCGCGGGATCAGTCGCTGATCCTGCGGCCGCGCCTGCTTCGCCTTCAGGATCTCCATCAGCACCTTGTTCTGCTCTTCGTTCGTCGTCGCCGACCGCAGCGCCTGGTTCATCTCGTTCGACCGCACGGCGTACCGCTCGTGCTCGATCCGGTCGAGCAGCTCGTGAAGCATCAGCGGCGCCTTCTCGACGGGCAGCTCGATTTCGGCCGCCTCCGCGGCGACCTGCATGAGCTCCGCCTCCTGCATCAGCGCGATGAGGTCGGACCCGCGCAGTTCGCGCCCCGCGTTGAGGTGCTCGTAGGCCTTCGCCGCGATGGCGCGCGACGCCGCCGACGGGAACTGCTCCGGCGTCAGCTTCGCGCGGAGCTCGACGCTCGTCGGCCCGTGCAGAAGGAGGGCCAGCAGGTTCAGCGCGATCGGGTCCCTCGGGGCGACGGCCACCGGCGCCGCCGGCGCGCCGGGCGACTTCTTCAGCCGCGCCCGCAGAATGTGGTCGGGCATCGAGAACTTGACCCCGACCCGCTGCGTGAGCACTTCGCGCTTCACGTCGTTCGGGATCTGCGCGATGCGGTCCATCAGCTCCTCGACGACCTTCGCCTTGCCGTTCATCGTCGAGACGTCGATCCGGTCGCAGAGGGACGCCACCAGGAAGTCGAACATCTCGACCGGCTTCGCGATGCGGTTTTTCAGCTCGTCCGCGCCGTGCTTGACGATGACGTCGTCGGGGTCCTCCCCCGCCGGCAGCCGTGCGACGAAGAGGTCGATGTCCTCCGCCAGGAGCAGGTCGAGTCCGCGCTCGCTCGCCTTCTGGCCCGCCGCGTCGGCGTCGTAGACCAGGACGACCCGGTCGGCGTAGCGGCGGATCGTCTTCAGGTGGTCGCGCGTCAGCGCCGTGCCGAGCGTCGCGACGAAGCCTGGCACCTTCGCCTGGTGCGGAATGATGACGTCGAGATAGCCCTCGACGATGTAGAGCGTCTTCGTCTCCTCGACGTCCTCTTTCGCCGCGTGGAGTCCGAAGAGCGTGTGCCCTTTGGAGAACGCCGCGCTCTCGGGCGAGTTGAGGAACTTCGGCTGGTCGTCCCCCAGCGTGCGCGCGCCGAAGGCGATGACCTTCCCGCGGACGTCGAAGATCGGGAACATGACGCGGCCGCGGAACGTGTCGTAGAACCCGCCCGACTCGCGCGTTTTCACGAGGCCCGCCGCGAAGAGCAGGCCCTCGGCGATGCCGGCCTTCCGCGCCCGGTTGATGAGGCCGTCCCACGAATCGGCCGAGTAGCCGAGCCTCCACGCCTCGGAGCTCCCGGCCGTGACGCCGCGCTTCTCGAGGAACGTGCGGGCGCGCTCGCCCTCGGGCGATTCGAGCTGCTTGCGGAAAACGCTCGCCGCCCACTCGCAGACGCGGACGACGTCCTCCTTCGACGGGCCGCGCGCGCCGTCGCTTTCGTCGTACGTGATCGGGACGCCGTACTTCTCGGCGAGGATCCGGATCGCGTCGAGGAATTCGACCTTCTCGTGCTTCATCACGAAGCCGATCGCATCGCCGGCGACGCCGCACCCGAAGCACTTGAAGATCTGCTTCTCGGGGTTCACGTTGAACGAGGGCGACTTCTCCTCGTGGAACGGGCAGCACGCCTTGTAGCCGGAGCCGGCCTTCTTGAGGGGAAAGTAGCCGGAGACCACGTCGTGGATCTCGACGGCTCGCTTCACCGCGAGGACGGTTTCATCGGAAAGACGCGCCAAGTTGTGAACCTCAAGGGAACCTGTCCTCCGCCGCTCCCCCTTGGGGAGCGAAGGAGGAATCCAAAGGACCGAGAATTATAGCGGGCGTTTCGCCGCACGCAACTTCTAAAACTATACGCGGCAGAAGGATAGGTCGTTGTTGGCGGCCTCCGGGCCGCCAACGGATGGCGAAGAGAAGATGGTCAGGATAGCCGGAGGGGCTGATTAGAGCTGCGCGGCCAGTTCGAGCAGGCGGCCGGGAGGGAGATCCTCGACGCGCTCGCGCGAGTCGATGCTCTTGCCGGTGATCCGCTTCCAGACGGCCGACAGCATCTTTCGCCGATGGGCGAAGAGCTCGCGCAGCGCACGCTCCGCTCCCGCCACGTCGACGATCTTCGTGCGCCGCAATTCAAAGAGGCAGCTGTCGACGTGCGGCTCGGGCCAGAACAGCTTCGGGCCCGCCCTCCGGAGGAACTTCGCCTTGCACAGGCCGCCGACGATGACCGCCAGCGGGCCGTAGTGCCCGTCGCCGGGGCCGCAGCGGAGCCGCTCGTACGCCTCCTTCTGGAGCATCAGCACGTACCGCTCGATGTCGAGCTTCGTCCCCAGGAGGCGCAGCAGGATGCGGTGGTAGTCCGAGTACGGCAGGTTCGAGACGATCTTGAGCGTCTTGTAGATCCCCGGGTCGATGTGGTCGGCGAACTCCGCGCCGTCGAGGTTGACGAGCGTGACGTTCTCGCGCGCGCCGAGCAGCTCCACCGAGAGCTCGTGCATCTCCGGGTCGATCTCGAACGCCCAGACGTGGCCCGCCTTGTCGGCGAGCCGCTCGGTCAGGTTGCCCGCGCCGGAGCCGATCTCGATGACGCCGTCCTGGGGCCCGATCTCCGCCCACCGCACGATGGCGTCGAGGAAGTTGCGGTCGAGGAGGAAGTTCTGGCCGAGGTGCTTCTTGGTGTGGATTCCGCGTTCGCGGAGGAGGGCAGTGAGGGCGGTGCGGGTCCAGTCCATGCGGAGGAATGTTCGATGTACGAGGTTCGATGTAATGTTCGATGTCGTCCGTTCACATCGTACATCACCTCGAACATCGTACGTCGTACATCGAACATCCCTGTTCCTGCTACCGCATCAGCCGTCGCAGCAGGATCGTCTCGAACTTCTCGCTCTTCTCCTTCCCCATCTCCATCCAGCGGACGGTCACCTTCACGATGAAGGCGCTCTTGTAGGGGTCGCCCGAGTCGAGCGGCGCAAACGTAGCGTCGTACTTGTAGGCCCGGCCGAGCTGCTCGAACGTCTGGTTCGAGATCGGCTGGGGGTTGGGGTCGTAGAGCTTGTCCTGGATCTTCGCGAGGATGTGCGGGGCGATCAGGCTTACGTTCGTCTGGTCGATCCCGCGCTTGTGGCTCGCCGTCCCCACGGCGAAGAGCGGCAGGATCGTCGCCACCGCGAGCACGAGGATGGCGAGCGAGATGAGGACCTCGAGCAGGGTGAAGCCTGCTTCGCGCCTTCGGCTGGCGCTACGCAGGCCCGGTGCGCACTCTCTCCCTTTCTCCCTCTTGCCCTCTCTCCTCTTCTTCTCTCTCCTCATCTCACCGCCTCGCGGAAGGCGGGGATGTACACGTCGCGCACGAACGTCTCGCCGTACCGCACCATCGCGCCGAGATTGTGCTCCTTCGGCGGCGTGCCGCGCTGACCCCGCTTCACGCCCAGGAGCTCGGTGTTCGTCCGCGTCTTGTATTCGATCCACTCGCCGTCGATCTTCACCAGCGCGGGACCGTCGGCGAGGCTCTTCGCGTTCGCCACGCGCACGGACGTCACCTTGTCGTCGATCCCCTCGACGATCCGCGGCCCCCGGATGTCGGGAGCCGTCGATTCCAGCACGACCGTGATCTGCACGATGGCGGGATAGACAAAGTCCGGATTGTCGCGGTCCTCGCGGATCTTCCGCATCACCCAGCGCTGCTCGATCTTCGTCCGCGACGAGTCCCACCAGAGCGACGGCGGCTGCAGCTTCTTCTGGGCCGCGGACTTCGACGCCGGCTCCAGCGCGGGAAGGGTGATCTCCTTCAGCTCCCGGCCGCACACGCGGTCGCCCGTCTTGATCTGGCACTTCCCCGGCCGCGACGCCTGCTCCCGGAGCGCGTGATCCTGCGCCTCGCAGACGAAGCACTTCGTCTCGAACCACGTCGTCGTGTACTGGCTCCAGTACCGGAAGCCGATGTAGAGCAGGCCGTCGTCGACCACCTGCGAATTCGTCTGCACGAAGCGCGACGCCGGGTCGGCGATGTCCTCGCTGTTCAGGAGCGACTCATTCGTCCGGCGGTCGAAGTACCGGACGCAGCGCAGCGGAATGGGCCGGTCCGGCGAGCCGCCCATGAGGTAGGCGATCTCCCAGAGGTCGGTGTAGTAGAGGTCCGCCGTCGGCGGCCGCATCCGCATGTCCGGGCTCGTCTTCATTTCGTCGGGCCGCCCGGATCGCACGAAGCGCAGCCGCGGCATTTTGTTCACGTCGTAGTCGCCGATGAAAAAGGCGTGCTGGATCTTGCGCCCGCCCGCGTCGAAGTGCCAGACGTCGTCCGCCCACGTGTTGCGCAGGTCGTCGGCGACGAGGTCGAGCACGCGCTGCGCGCGGTCGTAGATGTCCTTGCGGTATTCGCCCTTCTGCCAGGTGTCGAGCCCCGCGGTGCCGAGCGCGACAAGGGCCGTCACGAACATCACGAAGACCGTGAAGGCGACGAGCAGCTCGACGAGGGTCAACCCTCCTTCGCGCCTGTGGGTGGCGCTTCGGAGGGCAAGGCCCTTTCTGCTCTCTGCTCTTCTACGCATAGAGCGCGCTCGGGGCGCGCATTCCTCTGCTACTAGCTACTACCCACTAGCTACCAGTAGCTACTTTTCTTCATGGAACAGCACCTTCGTGTCCCGGTCGTACTCGACATCGACCTGCTTGATCTTCGGCGTCCGCTTCCACGAGTGGTTCGGCCAGTAGGAGCCCGCCAGGTACTCTACCTCGAACCGCGCGTCGAGCTGGCCCGCGTCGCGAAGCTGCGCCCGGTAGGTGATCGGGTAGGGCGTGCCGCCCCGGGCGAAGTCCCAGATCAGCGACGTGTCCGTCGCGCCGGGCAGATCGAAGAGGTTGCCCATGCCGTCGGCGCGAAGGATGCAGTGGACGACGACGTTCTGGTCGTTCTGCGAAACTTCATCCTGCCACAGGATCGTCCGCCAGCGGGCGCCGCGCAGCGTCCACGACGCCTGGAAGTAGGGCATCAGGTTGTCCCATGCCCCCGGCCGGTACGAATCGCGGTACCGGAACGGGATGCCGTAGACCAGCGCGTCGGTCAAGTGGCTGTTCCGCGTCGATCCGAAGCAGCCCCGCCACAGGCCCGTGCTGTTCATGTCGGGCGGCATGATGAGCTGGCGCCCTCCCGCCGCGGTCCACTCGAACCCCAGCACTTCCTGGTCGATGTAGACGTACCCGCTCGAGTAGCCCGGCTCGCCGATGAGCGGCTGGCTGATCGAGACGGTGGTGTCCCCCGCCGCCAGGTCGGTCGTCAGTGCCGCGATGGGAAGGAACGACATGTTGAACGCGAGATCGCCCACGTCGTGAACCTGCGGCGGCGAGTTGAGCCAGCCGCGCTTGCACTTGTTGAGGTTGTTCCCGGTGATGTTCACGTAGCCGACGATCTCGTCGCCGATCTTCACCGCGCCGCCGGTCTGGCTCAATCCGCCCGCGCCGTTCATCGAGAGGGCGCCGCCGACGTCGTTGACCTGGACCGTCCCGAAGAAATTCCCCTTGGGCGACCCATAGAACTTCACCTCGTCGACCGTCGCCGCCGCGGGGCCGATGGTGAACTGAGGGTTCGCCACCGTGAGCCAGTTCAGGCCGACGAGCTCGCCGCTGGGCCACTTGCCGACGCGGACGTGCAGCTGGTCCGGGATGTAGTCGCGCAGCACCTGCGAGGCGAGCCCGGCCAGCTGGGTCTCGGCCATGTTGAAGGCGAACGGCCCGTTCGCCAGCGAGCGCCACCGGATGCGGTGCATCTCCTTGTTGTTGGAGGCGTCGGTGAGCGTGATGCGGTCGTTCATGAAGAGGTTGTGGCGGTTCACCGCCATGTCGGTCTCCCGGGCCGCGAAGAGCGGGATGATGTCCTCGACGGTCGAGTGCGCCGACGCGCCGGTGCTCAGGACGCCGCGCATCAGGGGCAGCGGCGCCGTCCCGCTCACGTAGCCGATGAAAAAGGTCGGCCGCAGCGGGTCGCGCACCACCGGCCCGATCCACTCGTTCCCGATCTGGATGATCGTCGGCGAGAGGTAGTTGTTCGTGTTCGTCGTCGGCACGCACCAGAGGCGGACCGGCCGGGGCGTGTTGTGCTGCGCGGCGATGGTGCCGTGCTGCGCGCGGACGCACATCTTGAACTGGTTGGGCACCACCGTCGTGTCGATCTGGTCGTAGTAGATGACCTCCTGGTCGATCAGGATGTAGCCCTTCTGCGGGAAGTCGGTGATCGTCCCGTTCACCGGCACGAAGTTCTGCGCGGCGTCGATGTACGTCGGCATGCTGCCCTTGTCGCCCATCACCGTGCAGTTCGGGTTCTGCCCGAAGTCGTAGTTCACCCTCCCGTTCACGAGCGGCAGCCGGTCGAAGGCCATCACCAGCGTGCCCGTGAGGCCGAACGGGACGAGGTCGATGCTCACCTGGAGCGGTTGGAGCCTCGCCGAGTAGCCGTAGAGCGTGACTTTCGTCCCCCTCTGATGGAACTGCGCGGCGGTGTTGCGCATCCCACGGAGGATCGTGCCCGTCGTCTTGTCGTAGTGCACGACCTCGTTGCCGATCAGCAGCGGCACCGGACCGGGGTCGGGGACCGTCGGGTCGGGAACCCACGTCGGGTCCTTCAGGCTCATCCCCGTCGCCGCCTGCGCGAGATCGGACATGAGTTCCGTCGACTGGATCCGGCCGTCTTCATCCGCCAGGTTCCACCGCTCCAGCGGGTCGCTGAAGCCGTCGATCAGCAGCGCCATGTGGCCGTAGCGCGTGCCCTTCCAGTACGCACCGATGTGGTACCACGTGTCGGTCATCGGCGTGAAGGGCCGCTTGAGCTCCGCGAGCCCCTTGTCGAGCGGAATCGTAGAATCGCCCACGGTGAAGTCGGAGACCGTCATGATGAGCTGGCCGCTCTCGTAGCGCAGCGAGAGGCGGTTCGAGAAGTCGCTCTCCCGGATGTCGATGATCGTCGTCGGGCTCACGATCGCGTCGAGCCTCACCCAGAACTCGATCCCGCCCGCGGTGGCGTCGGGCCGGTTGTTGAGCGGATTCGGATCGGGCGGGTTCAAGACGGTCGTCAGCACCTGGTTCCACGGATACTGGATCACGCCTCCGCCCAGCGGATGGCCTTCCAGCTCGGTCGGGAAATGCTCCGTCGGGTGCAGCAGCGGCGTGTACTGGCTGTAGCCCCTCAGCATGTTCACGTCGGCCAGCTGCACCCACGCCATCTGCGACGAGAAGGTCTTGTCGCTCGGGTTCGGCGGCATGTTAGGCGCCGTCAGCATCCGCGACCCCCACGGAAAGCCGTTGAAGTAGGCCGTGAGCGGCCCGGCCGCGATCACTGACGCGTTCATGCGCAGGTCGAAGTCGTACTGGCTGATCAGCTGCACCGCGATCGCGGCGGGCGGCGAGACCTCGATCACCTCGCGGAACCGCGCCTTCGAGATCGGAGAGCCGGCCGGGCTGTTCGTCACGGCGCGGCCTTCCACGGTCACGACGTCGTGGCTGATGAAGCAGACGCCGACCGTCCCCGAGCCGTTGAGCACGGCGTTCGTCGGGTCGAGCGCGTTGATGATGATCGCGGTCTGGCAGAGTTGAGAGAGCGAGCCGACGCTGACGACGGCGAGCGCCCAGTCGACGAAGTTGTCGTACTGCTTGGCGTACGTGGTGTCGGCCAGCGCCCGCGCGCCGTCAGGCGTCACCGCGTCCGACGCGCCGGCGAGCGTGATCGTCAGGCCCGTCCACATCGCGATCATGACTTCCTTGCGCGCGGTGCAGACGTTGACGGCGTGGCGCGCCTCGACCTCGACCACCCCGTTGATGAAGCCGGTCCCCACCACGTCCTGGGTCTCGACGACGTTGACGCCGCTGCTGAAGAGGTAGTTGACCGTGACCTTCGTCTCCATCACCGTCGTCCCGGCGCGCGTGAAGCGCAGGAGCGAGCCGACGCCGTAGTGCGCGGCGTTGTCGACCTGCACGCCGTTGCTGATCTGGCCGGCGCCGGGGATGGTGATCTGGCCGACCATGCGGACGCGCTGCGGGAAGATCCAGTGCGCGTCGCGGACCGAGTACGTCGTCAGGTAGTCGCGCGGGTCGGTGATGCGCGTGTCGACGAGGCCCTTGAGCGTCGTGATGGCGCGCTCGGGGCAGCTTCGGATGTTGAGCTTCGACTGCTCGTCCTGCATCGCCATGCCGATGAGCGTGCCGGTCGTCGTGTTCGCGTCGAGCGCGAGACGGCCGTCGCGCGGCGGGACCTGGAACTCCTGCATCGAGTCGCAGTAGGGCGTGAGGCCCAGCTCGCGCTCACGCTTGTCGATTCCCTGCATCGCGAGGTAGGCCGCCCAGTTCGTGCCGATTTCGCTGCCGTAGTCGGCCTTCGTGCCGGCCTTGTGCGTCGTCGCGCTCTGCTCCTGCTTGAGCATCGAAAGCACGAACGGCGTGGCGATGATCGCCAGGGCGAGGATCACCGTCAGCACGAGAACGAGGGCGAGCCCGCGGTCGTTGCGTTGGCGTCTCACGTGTCTCCCTCACCTGTCCCGCCGCGCGGCGGAAACGAAAAAAGCGGAATTCTGGTCGCAATGGCAGAATCCCGCTCCGCTGATTACTCTACACTCGACGCCGGGGGAAAGTCCATCCGTGCGTCGATTCCATTCTCTTCCTGGGTGCACATGGTGCGGTATCACGGCGTGCTGGCGCCGCGGTCCGAAGCGGTGCGGCTCCATGAGGCGCTGAAGCCACGAGTGGAGGTCAACCGGCAGTTCTGGATGAAGTACGCGGAGGAGAACAAGCGGTAGGCGAGGTCCTGCAGGAGAGTGTGAGTACACTCGTGACGCGGCGACGCGACGACCCAGCGGGTTCAGCGTGCATCACTTCGGGCCATCGGGGCAGACCTCTAGCTGTGTCCGGTCATCAACGTTCAGGCTTGCTTCGCTTCTATTGGTGGACTTCCAACGCACGGCATGACCGTTTTTCTGCACCTCGATTCGGTAAAGACCCCGTTCCAAGTCGAGGGGCCATTTGCTGGAGGGCACGGCGAGGCCATCAACACTGAACTCCTTTCGATCGTCCATCCTCACGCGCATGAGATCCAAGCCCGGGAACAACTCACTCCTCAGGATGCCCTCGAACTCCCTCGGCTCGCCATCACCCACGAGAGTGCCATGTACCGAGTGCGAAACTGCGGACGGTAGCAACTCGATCTCAAGAGACCACGATGAGACGTCAAGCGATCGCTCCGCCAAGCAAACACCGATGGCTGGATGAAACAGCGCTACCCAGACCGGGCGTCCCGAGAAGGCAGCGGGATCATCGGAATCTGCGATAGCAAGGGTGAGGTCGAAGCGACCCTCTTTGTTGGCCCTGCCCGAGAAGACCCAATGATCCTCCGGCTCGGTAGGATGTTGCTGGATGCGGACAGTGACCAACGTCTCGTCTAAGCTCGCACCTACGCGTGTACGTACCGTTAAGCGCACCGCCGGATTGCGAAAGCGCGTGATCGTGACTGAATAGCGCGAAGGTGCGGGCGCCGCATGGCATGTCGCGCGATGCCTGGCCAAGTTTGTCTCGATGCGATAGCGATAGGGACCTCGCTCGCTGCTCAGTTGTTGAAAACCCAGGAACACCGTCGTCGGAAAGGTGCTCATCGAGAACCGACCTCCGCTGTCCGTTTTGAGACGCAGGGTTCGTTCAGCACCCACCAACGTGTTGAAGATTTGATACAGGGGATCGTCCATGCCCTTCCGCCAACCGAATGTCACGCTGATGGTAGAGGACGGGACCGGTTGCCGATCTTCGAGGAACGCTCCTTCGATGCTGGCCTCGATTGGAAGCGTGATGTTCAAGAGGCCGGTTCTCTCGTTCACCGGCTCATCGGCCCAAAGAAGCCCCTCACCCTCCATTCGCTTGAAGGCAAGCAGTCGAAGCGGCAGTTCTGTTTGGATCCAGAGATCGGCGGACCCGTGCTCATCGGCTTCGCCAAGCGCAATAGGAGTTCGTGCGTCTCCAGGGGCAACGAGCGCATAGCGAGCGTTGGCGCAAACGGAGCCGTTTGAAAGGAGAAAAACGACGCGCAGATGGTCTGCCGGTGCTGGCGTGGTGGGGGGCCCTGGTTTCTGCGGCTCGCTCGTATCCCGGCTTTCACGGACGGGAATTGGCGAGGGCCCATCGTGTCTGAAGAGGATCACCAAGGTGACCAGAGCCGCACCCGCGGCTAACGCCTTGTACCTCACGCGCATCAGTTACTCCAAGACCGTGCTCTAAAGGTCATGGTCAAAGAGGATCGCCCCCTCGCTGCCATCATCATCGGTGCTGGTGTTGTCTGCTCCCTTTCCGCCTGGCCCCCCGCCGACTGAGGCTGGCTGCCCTGTGCCGCCAGCAGGCCCGCCATCGCCTCCCTTGAAGCCCAGCGCTCCTGCTGAGCCACCCATGCCGCCACGGGCGCTCGCCGCGCCGACAAGCGCTACCGCGACAGCCCTACCGCCCTTTCCGCCGTCACCACCCGCCTGCGAATCACCGCCTGTGCCACCTGTCGCAGTCGCCGTAGGTGGTGGTCGGTACCGGCGGGGGAGGGAGGATCAGGTTTGAACTGAGCGCGATGGCTTCGCCACCTGTGCCTCCGGGACCGTTCTGAGTTGTCCCAGCGTTGCCACCGGTCGCAAAGCAGGCAGCCAGACCAGAGGATTGAGCGCGGCCGCCGTCCCCGCTACGCCCGCCGGCCGTTTGGCCACCCGCGCCTCCGTCGGCGTGTGCGCTCTTGAACAGAGCGTTGGATGTGGCGTCGCCGCCCCTTGGTCCATTCGCTCCTACAGAATTGCCGGCTTTGCCTCCAACGGCGATGGCGCCGCTGTTGAAGTACGCAACCGCGATGGCGTCGCCGCCGCGTCCCCCGGCCCCGGCTGGATTGTTGCCTCCGGCGCCCGCTACCGCCTGCGCAATACCATTCCCAGCGCCCACCGCCGTCGCAGCCCCACCGACCTGTCCGTTGCCACCTCCGCCACCGAAGGCGAACGCGTTTCCTGATGCCTCGGCATACGCGCTGCCTCCCACAAAGGCAGTTGTAGCGTTTCCTCCTCCAACAGCGACTGCCCAGGTCAGGCCAATGGGGTTGGGGTTACCCGGCGTAGCATATGCCGCGGCGTCCGCGCCGTTGTCCTTCCCACCGATGGCCCAAGCACTTGTGGAGTCGTGGTTGCTCCAAGCCCTCGCCTTTCCCGCATTGGATTGCGTTGCGAGGGCGACTTCGTCTTTCCCATGCGTGTGGCTTTTCCCACGCCCCCACCGCAACGTAATCGAATTGGCTGCAAAAGTCGGACTGGCCTTGTTCACAGCAGCGGGCGCAGCGCCCATCAGATCGGCAAACGTGATCAACTTGTCCACCGTTGCCGTGATCGTTCCACCCGAGAGAATTGGCGCTTCGCCGCCCGCCACTCCATCGGGATCTGTCACGTCCACACCGGCCTGCTCGAGATTCTGTGTGACGAGTTCCTCTGGGGTGGGTTGCAGACATGCTACGACCAGCAAAGCACCGAGGCTCATCATGTGATCCCCCTAGACAACCAGCAGCAGTAATCGAGCGCTTTGACCAATCACACCGCCAAGCATACCTCGAGAATCGGTCCTCGGCCGGGGCTTCAACCTCTCAGTTCAGTCGTGACCTGGGCGGTGCTACCCCTCCTCATCCTATTAGATGGGAGTCCAAATCGTTGCTGTGCGCCCGGTAGGCGAGGTCGACGATTCGTACGGGTCTATTCCGTACACTACTCGTCCGGCTTTGTCCCGTACAAAAAGGAACGGTCCATGAGCGCGAAGACGGACCGGCTGGAGATGCGTCTCACGCCCCAGCAGCGTCAGCTTCTCGAACGTGCCGCCGCGCTGAGCGGCCAGGTACTCGCCTCCTTCATCCGCTCCGAGCTCGTTGAGCGCGCTCAGGCGATCATCGACCAGCACGCCCAGACGGAACTTTCGGCCCGCGATTTCCGCCGCTTCCTCGACATCCTCGACCGGGATGACGAGCCCGCCCCCGCCCTGAAGGCAGCCTTCCGCCGACACAAGGCCCGCCGTCATGGCTAACGACGCCTGGAACATCGAGCACCTCCGCCGCGAGCACAGGCGCGATCAATTCAGCTGCGGCGAACCGTCGCTGGACGAGTACCTCGCGAAGTACGCGCGCCAGAATGACGACAAGGGGCTCGGCCGGACGTTCGTAGCGACGCGGCCCGGCAACCTCGTCGTACAGGGCTACGCCACGCTGCGCGGCAGAGCCTTGTCGGCCGCCACCCTTCCCGAGGCAGAGCGAAAGCGGCTGCCGAACTACCCCGTGCCCGTCGTCGTGCACATGGGCAGGCTGGCCGTGGACCGCGCCGCGCAGGGGCAGCGGCTTGGGGAAGCACTCCTGGTCGATGCGCTGCGTGGGGCGTACGCGGCATCGAAGGACGTCGCGGCCTACGCGGTCGAAGTGATCGCGATCAACGAGAAGGCGCGAGCCTTCTACCTCAAGTACGGATTCCAAGAGATGCTGGACGACCGGCTCCATCTCTATCTGACCATGAAGATCGTGAGCGGCTTGGCCGAGACGAAGTAACGCGGCGTGATCGCGCTCGCGCGCGCGAAGCCTAAAACGAGCGATGCCGATTGTTCCAGCAGGTTCCTTTCGCAAAAAGGCCGTCATCGAGCCGCCCCACCTCTCATGTAGGGGACGAACCCGGCCGGGGTCTATGAGCCGGGCGGGGTTGGAGTCCGGGTTCATGGGGTAGATTCGTCCGTGGCGGTCGATCAGGAGGTGGAATGCAGGTCCGGGCTCCTGGAACCATGCAACGTAACCCGGCGTTATGGGACGTTGCCGCACTGTTTGGGCCGCTGGAACTTCCTACGCTCGGGCATGAAGTGGTCACGCCACCACGTCCCCAAGATCCTCGCCCTCAGAGTGGCACGCGCGAGCGGCTGGTGGAACCAGTTCTGGCAGGATCAACTCCGCGGTGCCGCGTGACTCCCACTATTCCGACTTACACCCCCTCTCCCTCTTTCCCTCTTCCCCTACCGGTTCACATCCCCCTGCGTGGTGACCGTCACGTTCTTCTGGTCGGTCGGCGACTTCAGCCCGAACGTCACGGCGCTCAGGTGCTTCGACGGGTCGAGCCGGCCCTTGGAGTTGAACCAGAAGATGAAGTAGCGCTGCTCGATGAAGGTCGTCCCCTGCGCGAAGGCGAACTTCGTCTCCGCCGGCATCGTGTAGACGTCGCGGGGGATGATCAGGCTCACCCGCATCTCGTCGATGATCCCGTTGAATCCCTCGCGCGACGAGCCGATCGTGAAGACGCCCTCGGCCGCCCATTCCGCCTTGCCGGCGCGGGTGCCGACCTCGAGGTCGTTGACGAAGAGCTTCGCCTCGAGCGTGTTGTAGACGAACTGCACCGAGTACCACTGGTCGAACTTGTTGAGGTAGTAGTCGCCCGAGGTGACCTGCACGTTGCCGACGCGCCCCGCGAGCCGCCCGTTCCCCTCGATCCAGAGCTCCGCGGGAGTCGCCTTGCCGATCATCGCGATCGTCTGCTTCCCGCGGCCCGCCTGCGTGCGGTAGAGGTGGCACTCGATGGCGATGCCGGGATCCTTCGCGTTTACCGGCACGTTCGTGCAGACCATCGTCGCGCTGCCGTTGAAGCGCTGCGCATTGGAGATGTAGCCCGGCACCGTCTGCACGCCGCCCGGGACCGTGTTGCGGCCGAACGCGCCCCTCTCGTCCTCCATGTGGAACATGAGGAGCGTCTCTTTCGTCAGCGTATGGATCGTGTTGGCCTTCACGTCGCAGACGACTTCGGTCGGCGCGCCCTCCGCCTTCGAGTGTTCGGCCGCGCTGCGCAGGAGCGTCACGACGTGGTTCATCGCCGCGCGCACGCCGAGGTCGCGGTTGGCGTTCCTGAAGACGGCGACGGCGAGCCCCATCAGCATCGAGAAGATGACGATGACGACGACGAGCTCGAGCATCGTGACGCCGGAACGAAGGGAGGAGCTCCGGCGCGGCAGGCGGTGACAGCACCCGCGAACGCTCCTCGCCGAACGGCTCATGCTCGTATCTTCCCGCGCTGGTCTGCGAATTGCAACGCCGCCACCTGGCGTTGCTGCGCCCGGCCCCGGGTCGGCCCGGCCGAGGGTGGAGGAGTCATCCGGGAGGCCTTCTCCTGCCTCCTCCCTACTTCACGATGTCGTCGCTCGTCCCGAACACCCCGTCGCGCCCCGCCGAGATGATCTGGAACTTGTCGGCGTTCAGGTAGGTCTTCGTCGCGGTGTCGTTCACCGGCTTCACCCGCGACTCCGCCCCCTTCACCGCCATCTTCATCCGCGTGATCGACGCGGCCGGCTTCGCGTAGTCCGAGAAATGGAAATAGGCGAGCGGGCGGGTGAAGTAGTCGGTGATCTCGCGCAGCTGGTTGTCGCCGAAGTACCAGTTGTTGATGTTCTTGCCCGCCTTGTCGTCGTCCGTGTTCGAGTAGAGATCCGACTTGTCGGGCGAGAAGAGCGGCCCCCCCATCTCGCGGCTCGACAGGCACGCCGTCAGCGACTCGATTCCGTTGTTGAACTCGTTGAGCCCCGTGCCGCCGATGCTCGACAGCGTCGACGGCGGATAGTCGCCCCACTTCGTCGCGTAGGCCTTCACCTGCGCCGCCATCTGGTTGAGCATCGCGTCCGTCGCGCTGATCTTCGACGAGATGATCGCCGCGTTCACGCCGACCATCGTGAGCGCCGCGAGGATGCCGATGATCACGATGACCACGAGCATCTCGATCAGGGTGAACCCGCGCACCGTTGTCTTCATAACTCCCTGGCTACTCTTCTACTCGAATCGTGCGCGCCACAGGCGCGCGTTCCTCTTCTTCTACTAGCTACTACCCACTAGCTACTAGCTACTTCTTGGTCCTCTCCAGGATCCTCGCGTTGTCCGCGTAGAACGAGTACTCCGCGTTCTTGTCGGTGCGCCCCCAGATCATGACGCGATAGTCGTTCCCCGCGCCCTCAAGGCACTGGAGGTCCTTCATGACGACGTCATAATCGTTCTTCGCGGGATTCCAGACGTAGATGTTCAGGCACTTCGACTGGCCCTGGTTGCCCATGACGCCCCGCTCGATCTTCAACCGGACCATCTTCGGATCGGGCGGCGCCACCTTCGACTCGGTCCCGGTCAGGGCGATCTGTCCGCCGTTCGCGTTGATCGTGTCGCCGTTGTGGTACCGCAGCTTCCCCGCGCTGTCGAAGCCGACCCACAGGCCGGTCCACGACGTGTCAGGATTCGTGTTGGCCCGATTGGTCAGCACCGCGATCCCGTACTCGCACTTCCCCACCTGGTCCGGGACGAGCGTCACCTCGAAGCTCTGGAACGTGCCGCGCGGCGTATCGCGCTCCAGCGACGTCAGGAAGTACGGCTTGCCGATGCAGAGCCCCAGGAAGTGGAGGCGCCCCTTCTCGACCGTGATCTTCGGCCCCTGGTCCTCGAATTCGTACCAGTTCATCCCGACAACCTCGCCGTCGCGGCCCTCGAACCGGTCGTCGAGGCGGACGATCGTCTCCAGCCACTCCTGCACCTTGAGGAGCGCTTCGCCGCAGGAAATCGACCACGCGGAGCCAACCGGGTCGGCCGGATTCTGCGGTACGTTCTTGCCGCGCAGGAGCATGACCTTGGCGTTTTCAAGCCGCGACTTCGGATCGCCCGAGCCGAAGCGGAACTCGATGTAGCCCAGCGCGTAGGCGATCAGCGGATCGGTCTTCTCGAGCTTGCTCTGCGCCGCCTGGAGGATCGCCGTCGCCTCGCCGGCCTTTCCCTGCGCCGCGAAGATGCATCCAAGCGCCACCAGCGTGTTGACTCGGGCCGGATCGAGCCTCTGGACGTTCTTGAGCAGCGTCTCGGCGTTGATGAGGCTCTTCTGCGCCGCCTGGCGGAGTTTCTCGATCTCCTCGACCGGCAGCCCCTCCTTCTTCATCGCGATCTCGCTCTGCCGCGCCGAGGCGAGGTACGTCATCGCCGCGCCGTTGTACGCCGGCAGGAAGAAAAACTCGTCGCGGAGGGCCGCCTCGAAATGCGCGAGCGCCGCCGCGCCGTCCGTCGGCGCCAGGAGCGTCCCCAGCGCGTAGTGAGCGTAGTGATGGGTCGGATCGACCTTGAGCGCCGCCTCGAGGAGCGGTTGGCCGTCCTTCGCGCTGCCCTTCACGATCTGGACGACCGCCTGCCCCACCAGCGCCTCCGCCGAGGAGGGATCGCGAAGCCGCGCCTGCGCGAACATCGCGTCGGCCTGGTCGACCTTGCCCGCGGCGAGGTACATCGATCCGAGATCGAGCCAGGCGTCGATCAGGTACTGGTTCGCCTTCAGCGCCGCGACGAGCAGCGGCGCCGCGTCCTTGGGCGCCCCCTCCAGGATGCAGACGACCGCCAGCCCCAGCTTGGCCTCGGGGCTGTTCGCGTCCACCTTGAGCGCCGCATCGAACGACACGCGGGCGGCTTTCGGATCGGCCGCGCGCAGCGCCAGCAGGCCGCCGACCACGTGGCCCTCGGTCACGTCCGCCGGCGGAGTCTGCGGCACCACGAAGTTCGGGAGCTGCGTGAGGATCGCGCGCGCGTCGTCGTCGCGTCCCAACTCGTACAGCGCCCGTCCGAGCGCCACGCGGCTGCGCACGTATCGAGGCGACTCGTTCGTCGCCAGGCGGTAATGCTCCGCCGCGCCCTCGGTCACGCCCATCGCGCGGAGGCAGTCGCCGCACCGGCTCATGAACTCGGCCTTGTCGAACTGCGTCACCGCCGCCATCTCCAGGTTCAACGCCAGCGCTCCGTCGAGGTCGCCGCGCGAAACCATCAGGTCGTGCAGTTCGCGCGCCGCGACGAGGAAATCGCCCTTGAGGTCCATCCTCTGCTTGGCCGCGGTGATGGCGGCGCGGTAGGACTCCTTCGCCTCGGGGACCATCCCCTTCTCGGCAGCCCACCGCCCCAGCTTCAGCTGCTTCTCGAGATCGCGCCCACTCATCTTCTCGCTCTTCTTCTTCCACCGCTCGTCGTTGGTCCAGGCGCGGTCGATCCAGTATTCTGTCGGGCTCTCGGGATCCTTCGCGAGGATGGCGAACGGGTACTCCGCGGTTCCACCGGTCTTGATGTCCCTGAAGAGCACTCCCTTGGTCGTCTGGACGACGAACCTCCCCTCGACCGGCTTGCTGTCCTTGAGGTGAAGGACGTCGTTCTCGAACTCCTTCTCGTTTCGCCGGTCGGTCACCGCGGGCACCTCGGGCTCGACCAGCGCCTTCAGTTCGTCGAATTCCGCCTGCGACGGCAGATCGGCGTCGGTCATCGACGGCGCGCCGACCGTCATCGGGCGGTACTTGCTGACGAGCGTCGTGTTCCGGTTCAACGCCTCGAACGACGGCGCGGGCCGGAAGTGCGGAACGACCAGGTCTTCCGGACGCGGCTCGGGCCCCTTGATCTCCGGCAGGGGCAGCGTCGACGTCGACGCCCCCTCGAACGGATTGCGCCCGCCCGTCAGGTAGGCGTCGAGCTTCTCGACGACGAACTCCCCCGTGCGCGCCGGCGGACCCTTGTAGGCGCGCTCCGCCTCCGTCGGGAGCTTCACGGGCTCAACCGACGCGCCGCCCGCCGTGCCCATGAAGAGAAGCAGGATCGCCAGCACGATGAACGCGCCGCAGGTCATCTGCTCCTTGTTGAACCGCTTCAAGAACGTCAGGAAACTCATTTGGGTTGTTCCTTCTTCTCCGTCAGCGGCAGCTTCTCGTTCACCACGAGCGCCGCCACTTCGAGGTCGCACTTCCACTGGTCGGCCCGCTCATCCTCCGCCGCCGGCACCGCGCTGAAGCCGAGCAGCGCGACGTATCCTTCGCCCTTCTTCGACAGCCCGTGCACGAGCGCGAAGAGCGACGCCGAGCTCGCGGTCACCGTGAGCTTCACCGGGAGCACGTTGAGGAACTGCTGCCTCATGCTCCCGTCCTGCATCTTGTCGACTTCGAAGTCGGGCAGCGGATTGACCTTCTCGATCCGCGTGACGCGCGACTTGATCGCCAGGTCGACGACGCGGTTCATCACCGCCAGACGCGCGAGCAGCTCGCGCGCCAGCGACGGACTCGCCTGCTGGATGGCCGGGAACGGAGAGGTCGTCTGCATCAGGTGGACGCGCCCCGCCGACGCCTTGATGTTCTTCCACGTGGTCAGGTTCCCGTCGTAGAAAACCTGCGCGGCGGTGGCGTCGGGCGGATTGAACGGGTCCTTCGGAACGTACGCGGCGTCCGCGAGCAGCGACTTCACCAGTGCCTGGGTCCGCTCCAGGTCCTTCTGCCCGCGCGCGATCATGTCCTCCGTCGCGACGCCGCCCGCCATTTTCGCTTCAAGCTCCGTCTGCGCCTGCCCGCGCTCGTCCTTGAAGTCCTGCGCCCCCTTGTTGATCGGCCCCAGCACGAACATCCACCAGAGGCCGACCACCACGAGCACCGCGGCGACCGCGATGATGTAGATCTTGTTCTGCTTCCAGAAATACTCCATGTCTCACGACCTCCGTGTACTCGTGGTGAGCGAGCCGCGCTCGCGCGGCGAGTCGAACCATTCCATATCGATGCCTATTCAAACCGGATCACGATTCGGAACATGCGCCACCCTGGCTTGTCGGCCAGCTGGCGCTGCTCTTCGATCTCCGCCGTCATGCCGCGCGACGCATCCTCCAGCTGCTTCTTGATCTGCTGGAGCGCCGCGCCGGGGCCGCCCGAGATGTTCTCGTCGATCTCGCCGTCGATCCCGATGCCCATCGTCGGTGCGTCCCACTCCTCGTAGCCTTCGCGCGCGGCCTTTTCGTACTTCTCGCCCGACCGCATGATGATGGTCGCGCCGTTCTGTTCCACTTTCGCGATCTCGCCGATCACGAGACCGACGCCCGCCGCGTGGAAGAGGCCCCGCAGGCGCGGCACGCCGTCGCGCCGCTCCTTCGCCAGGTCGAAGAGCTCGAGCTTGCGGACGTTGACGCCCTCGGGGAGCGCCCGTCGCAGCTTCTGGATCACGTCCATCATCGCCCGGCCGTTGCGCTGCCGCGAGAGCAGCTGGTCGGCGCGCCCCGCCGCCTCGCGCTGCGCCTTCTCCAGCTCCGTCATCTTCGCGATGCGGTTGTTCAGGTCCGCCGTCTTCGCGGTGAATTCGTCCCGCGCCTTCTCCTGCGACGACTTCCGGACGTACGCGATGACCGTCACGATCAGCATCGCCGCCGCGACCACCACGCCGCCGACGGCGACGAAGACCGGCCCCTGGTAGAACTTGCGCCGCTTCTTCATCGGCTCCGGCAGGATCGATAGCGACGTTCTGCCGGTCGTCGTCTCCGCGAGCTGCGCCAGCCCGAGCGGGCAGGCCAGGTCGGTCGGCAGCTGCTTGAACTCCTCGACGTCGGCCATGAACGACGTGTCGACGTTTTTGAACGGATCGAGCGCCTCGACCGGCACCTTCAGCGAGCTCTGGAGGTACTCGGGAAGCCCCTTGAGCCGCGCGCCTCCGCCGGAGATGTAGATCTTGTCGATCACCAGGTCCTTGTCGGCGAGCTGCGTCTTCGCGAACTGGATGCTCGAGTTGATGATGCCGGAGAGCTGGCTCGCCGCGGTTCGGATCGCGGGGCGGATATCCTCTTCCCGAGGATCGGCGCCGTCGGCGGCCGGGCCGAGCGTGCCGTACTGGATCTTTCGCGCCTCCGCCTCCTCCGGCGTGACGCCCGCCATGCCCGCGACCGACGCGTCGAACGTCCGCGCCCCCTGCGACACGTTGCGCGCGAAAATCATCCGTCCGCCGTAGACGAGCACCATCTCCATCGTGTCGGCGCCCACGTCCAGCAGCAGCACCGTTCCGCCCTCCCTGCCGTACGAGTTCCGATAGGCGGTGTAAAGCGCGAAGCAGTTCGGCACCGCGTCGCGCACGTCGACTCCGGCCGACGCCGCCATCGCGAGGCGCTCGTCGACGTACGAACTCTTTCCGATCCCGACCATCGCGAGGTACTGGGGCGTATAGGCGTCCGGCTCGCGGAGCGTCACGTAGTCCGCGTAGAGCTGACCCTCCGTGCCGCGCGCCTGGTCGACCTCGTAGAACATCATCTGGCGGTAGTTCACCGCCGTCGTCGCCGGCTGCTGCACGACCCGCAGGTTGATGTCGCGCCCCGACAGGCCGACGACGCCCACGCGCCCCGAGGCACGGCCCAGCGCCTCCGCCAGCATCTTGCCCGCGGTCTTCTTCGCGTCCTCGGGCGTCGGCGCCTTGGCAAGGCGCTTCCGCGTCGCGCCGACGACCTTGAATCCCCGGAGCGTGCGGCGGACCGCGACGACCTTCACCGCACTCGCGCCAACGTCAATGCCGTAACCCATGGACGAAATATCTCCACGTGTCCGTTGTCAGATCCACGCCCGCCGACCTACTGCCGCAGCGACTTCAACAGTTCCAGCGCTTCCGCCGCGGACTTCGTCTTCTGGTAGAGCGACCCGATCAGCTCGCACAACGCGATGGCCATCGTCCGCTGCCCCTTGTCCCGGTAGGCCTTCGCCTGGTCCATCAGGCGCTTCGCGCGGTCCTCGTCGTTCGACGACCCCATCCAGCCGGCCTCGAACTCCTCGCGGAATTTCTGGAGCTTGGTCGCGAACGGCTCGCCCGCCCAGTGCCGCTGGTAGGCGACCGTCGCCTCCTGCAGGCTGGTGTAGAGATCGTCCCGCCGCGAGATCTGCGCGAGGAACGCCTTCGACTGCAGGTCGCTCCAGTCATCCGCCTCGTGCGCGTCGTGCTTGCGGACCTCCGCGAGGAGCTGGTCCCGCTTCGCCGGTTCGCGCTCCGTCTTCAGCGCTTCCATGAGGATTCGCAGCGCGTCTCCGAACTTCTGCTTGGCGGCGAGGGCATTCGCGTCGCCGATCGGATTCTTGCTCCCTTCACTCCCGGAGCCCCGGCGCAGCGAGAGCGCCATCGCGACGTCGCCCGTCGCCGGGTCGACCGGCACGATGTGAACCAGCCGCTTGCCGCCGCGTCCCGCGGGCTCGGCGGTCACCTTGAGCAGCTCCGCGTACTCCAGGACGACGTCCGCGCCCTCCGAGAAGACCGTCACGCGCGGCGTCCCTGCTTCGTTCGCGCCGGGCAGCCCCGAGATCCGGTCCGCGCGCGGCACCACCATCGTCAGCAGCATCCGGTCGACGACCCTCATCCCCTCGCCGAAGCAGCGCGCGCCGACCTTGACCTCGCCCTCGGCCGCGCGGATTTCGATTTCGAAGTTCACCGACTGCATGTCGGCGGGATTCACGAGCCTGCCCTTGATCTCGATCTTCTTGTCGTCGGCCGTGACCTTCACGCCCTCCGCCAGGGCCTGCCACGTCTGACCTTCTTTCGCGGAATCGAGCGCGATCTGCACGTTGGTCAGGACGCGCCGATCCTCGGTGCCGATGATGAGCACGCCCGCCGGCGACACCGCAAAGGTGAACGGTTTGAAGGCGATGTCCTTCGGCGGCGCCCCTCCCTCGCGGGTGTAGGCCTTGACCTCGTCGAAGTAGACGTGCCCCGACCGTCCCACTGCCACGAGCGCGATGGTGAACGCCGCCGCGCCTGGCGGCGCGTTGAACTCCTTGCGCAGCGCCGCCCAGTCGGCAGGCTTCGGCGCGGGGTCGGAGTACTCCTCGAGAATGACCGATCCGTTGGCGCCCGTCAGCCAGTTGATCTTGATCGCGCACCAGCCGGTGAAGCCGTCCACGCGTGCGAACGCCGATGCCTCGACCTTCGTCGCCTTGCGAAGCGGGAACTGCTCCATCGTGACCAGTTCGTAGACGATATCGCTGCTGTCGCCCTTCTTGTCGATGTGCAGCGAGCTCTTCCCGTGGTGCGCCTGCGTCGAGTCGGAGCTGGCGGTGCTCTTGTAGGTGCGCGCGGTGGTCCAGCCCTGCACGCCCGACGCGGTCGCCGCTTCGAAGTCGCCGTACTTGATGAGATTGTCGGGATCGTCGTCGACGGCCGCCCCGCCGGGGCCCCGGAGGACGAGGAACGCCGCGACCCCGATGACGGCGATGCCGACGACCACGCCGATAAGCGCGCCCGCCAACCCGCCGCGGTCGCTGCCCATCTTGCCGTAGTCCTTGATGAGCGCGGCGACGGAGGAGCCCCGGCGCGTCTCGGCCTTGGCTGCCTTCGCGGGCTTGCGGATCTCGCTCTGCGGCTTGGCCGGCTGCGTCGGGATGTCGGCACTGGCGGGGGGCGGCTCCACGGGAGTTGCCTCGGCGCCCGCGGGCTTCGATTCGAAGAAGATGGCGGTCTGGCCGATGACGATCTTGTCGCCGGGGATGAGCTTGTGCTCGGCCACTTTCTTGCCGTTGACCAGGGTTCCGTTCATGCTCCCCTTGTCGAGGACCGTGGCGACACCCTTGGCGAACTGGATTTCGCAGTGCTCGCGCGACGTGTTGGTGTCACGGAGCGGAATGGTGCACTTGGAGGAGCGCCCGATGACGTTCGCCCCCTCGCGAAGGTCGACGGAGTACTCCTGCCCTTGGAACTGGACGATTACCTTAGGCATGGTGTCGGGCCGATCGTCTGGCCATGTTTTGCGGGGGCCGACTTCCAGACGCAGCTCCCCGCTTGAGCGGTGGGTCATATGGCTTCCGCATTCGAATCCCAGCCGCCCGCTCCAACAGGGGTGTGACCTTAACCCATAAGACGGCGCCAATCAAGCAATCGTGCAGGCGCCCTCTCTTTTCGTTCCCTCTTCTCCTCTTTCCCTCTTTCTCTCTTTCCCTCTCTTCGCCGGTTTCGTAATCTATGGGCAGTCACCATGCCGTGCAGAACGCACGGCGGGTTCAAATAGATCGGGCGACCGCAAGCGATTGATGAAAAAGGACATCGAACGATGTCCCGCGATATGAGAGAGTACCGAGGATCCAAGCCCGACCTTCCGGACCCGGCCCGGTAACTTTTCTCCTCCGCCTTCGTCGCTTCTCGCCCGCGGCTTGTCCTGCGAAGCGCCACCTTTGGGCGCGAAGCAGGAGTTGTCCTGCGGAGCGCCCCGTCAAGGCGCAACGCAGGAGTTGGTAAAGGAGCGACCATGGACTATTTGATCGGGGGCGTCGGCGGACTCATCGTCGGCGCCATCGCCGGCTACGCCGTCTGCTTCCGCTATTTCACCAAAATCAACACCACCGCGTTCCGCGACCGCGACAAGGTCCTCGCCGATGCCAAGATCGAGGTCGACAAGCTCCTCATCGAGGCCCGGGACAAGGCGGCCAAGGCCAAGGACGAGGCCGACAAGCAGATCCGCGAGGAGCGCAAGGATCTTCGCGAGGAGGCGCAGCGCCTTCAGAAAAAAGAGGAGATGATCGACAAGCGCGTCGATTCGGTCGGCGGCAAGGAGCGCTGGGTCGAGCAAAAGTCGAAGGAGCTCGCCACCCGCGAGCGCGACCTGTCCACCAAGGAAGCCGACATCACCAAGACCCTCGATGAGGAGAAGAAGACGCTCCACTCCATCGCCGGCATGACGAAGGAGGAAGCGGTCAAGCTCCTCATGGACAAGCTGGAGCCGGAGATCGAGCGCGACAAGGCCGAGCTCATCCGCAAGCGCCTTGACGCGGCCAAGGAGAACGCCGAGCAGGAGGCGAAGCGGGTCATCTCGATGGCCATCCAGCGCTTCGCGGCGGAGCACACGGCTGAAAGCGTCGTCACCGTGCTCGACCTGCCGAGCGAGGAGATGAAGGGCCGCATCATCGGCCGTGAAGGCCGCAACATCCGCGCCTTCGAGCGCGCGACGGGCGTCGACGTCGTCGTCGACGACACGCCGGGCGTCATCGTGCTCTCCGCGTTCGACGGCATCCGCCGCGAGATGGCGCGCCGCTCGATGGAGAAGCTCATCGTCGACGGCCGCATCCACCCGACGCGCATCGAGGAACTGGTCGAGCAGTGCAAGCGCGAGATGGAGCAGCACATCCAGGAAGTCGGGAAGGCGTTCCTCTACGAGATGGACGTCACCAACGTCCACCCGAAGCTCGTCACCCTCGTCGGACGCCTGAAGTACCGCACCAGCTACGGCCAGAACGTGCTGCAGCACGTGCGCGAAGTGGCGCACCTCGCGAGCGTCATGGCGGCGGAACTCAAGATGGATCCGAAGCTCGCCAAGCGCTGCGGCCTCTTCCACGACATCGGGAAGGCCGTCGACCAGGAGATGGAAGGCTCGCACCCGGTCATCGGCGGCGAGCTGCTCAAGCGGTTCGACGAGGCGAAGGAGGTCATCGACGCCGCGGCGAACCACCACAACGACGCGGACGCGCGCTACCTCTACACGGTCATCACGGCGGCGGCCGACGCGATCAGCGCATCGCGGCCCGGTGCGCGGCGCGAGAGCATGGAACGCTACATCAAGCGGCTCCAGGAGCTCGAGACGATTGCCAAGGCCCAGGCCGGCGTCACGGGTGCGTTCGCGATCCAGGCGGGCCGCGAGGTCCGCGTCCTCGTCGACAGCGACAAGATCAACGACGCGCAGGCGCTGATCGTCGCCCGCGACATCGCCAAGAGCATCGAGCAGCAGATGACGTACCCGGGCGAAGTGAAGGTGACCGTTCTGAGGGAGACGAGAGTCGTCGAGTATGCCCGGTAAACTCAAGCTCCTCGCCATCGGCGACGTGGTTGGAACACCCGGGCGGCTGATCATCCGCAACGAGCTCGCGAAGTTCTGCGAGAAGCGCGGCGTTGGCTTCGTCGTCTGCAACGCGGAGAACATCGACAAGGGCGCGGGCGTGAAGCCGTCCGACGCCGACGAGCTCGTCGCGTCGGGGGTGCACGTCATCACCTGCGGCGATCACGTCTGGAACAAGAAGGAGCTGATTCCCTACATCGCGACTCATGCGAACGTCCTGCGCCCGGTCAACTACCCAGCCGACCAGCCGGGTCACGGATGGACCGTCCACGAAGCCGGCGGCGTGAAGGTCGGCGTCGTCCACATCCAGGGCAACGTCTTCATGAAGGAGCCCGCGGCCAACCCGTTCCGCTCCGCCGACGCCGCGATCGAGGAGATCAGGAAGCAGACGCCGATCGTCGTGATCGACATGCATTGCGAAGCGACCAGCGAGAAGATCGCGATGGGCTGGCACACCGACGGCCGCGCGAGCTTCGTCTTCGGCACGCACACGCACGTCCAGACGGCCGACGAGCGCGTCCTGCCGAAGGGGACCGCGTACATCACCGACCTTGGCATGACCGGACCGTACGAAAGCGTCATCGGCCGGCAGATCGACCGCGTCCTGACCAAGTTCACGACCGGCATGCCGGCCTACTTCGAGGTCGCGACCGGCGACGTGCGCCTCTGCGGCGCGGTGGCGACGATCGACGTCGAGACGGGACGCGCCGAGGCCGTGGAGCGCGTGATGTTCAAGTCGGGCGAAATGCTCGGCCTCGTCAAGTAGACTTCCGTCATGCCCGACGCCGCGCCCGACCTCTTCGCGCGCGAGAAGCCGGTCGAGACCGTCTCGCAACTCACCCGCCGCATCAAGCGCGCGATCGAGAACACGATCCGGACCGTGACGGTGAAGGGCGAAGTCTCCGGCTGGCGGCCCAACCCGTCGGGCCATTTCTACTTCACGCTCAAGGACGCGGAGTCAATCCTCCCCTGCGCGCTTTTCAAGACGAGCGCGGCGCGCCTGAAGTTCAGGCCGGCGGACGGGATGATGGTCGTCGCCTCGGGCTCCATCGAGCTCTACGTGCCGCACGGCAAGTACCAGCTCATCGTCGACCGGCTGGAGCCCGAAGGGCTCGGCGCGTTGATGCTCCAGTTCGAGCAGCTCAAAGAGAGGCTCGCGAAGGAGGGCCTGTTCGACGAGAAGCGCAAGCGTCCGATCCCCCGCTTCCCGACGACGATCGCGATCGTGACGTCGCCCTCCGGCGCCGCGCTCCAGGACATGCTGCGAATCATCACGTCGCGCTGGCCGAAGGCGCATGTCGTGGTCTACCCCGTGCGAGTCCAGGGCGACGGCTCAGCCCTCGAAATCGCGGCGGCGATCGGCCACCTCAACCTCGCGCGGCCCGACGTCGACGTCATGATCGTCGGCCGCGGCGGCGGCTCGATCGAGGACCTCTGGGCCTTCAACGAGGAGCCCGTCGCGCGCGCGATCTTCAAGAGCCGGATCCCCATCGTCAGCGCCGTCGGCCACGAGACCGACTTCACCATCGCCGATTTCGTCGCCGATCTCCGCGCGGCGACGCCGACCGACGCCGCCACGAAAGTCGTGCCGCTCTGGAGCGACGTCGAACGCGGCCTCGCCGATCTCGCCTCGCGCCTCGACCGTGGTGTGCGCGGCGACATCGACGCGGCACGCAAGAACCTTGAAAGCCTCGCGCGCAGCGCGGCCCTTCGTTCGCCGGCCTGGCTGCTGCGCCAGCATCTACAGACGCTCGACGACTTCGAAGCCCGCCTCACGGCGTCGCTCCGCTCGACGGCGTCGCAGGCTCGCCTCCGCCTCGACCAGCATGCGCCGCGCGCGCAGCTCTCTCTCAATCGACGGCTGGCGGACGCGCGCCAGCGCATCGAAGCCCTGCGCGCCCACCTCGAGGCGGTCAGCCCGCTGGCCGTGCTCCAGCGCGGATACTCGGTGACGCTTGCCGGAGGCCGCGTTGTCACCGATCCCGCCCAGGTGAAGCCGGGCGATGTGGTACAAACCAAGGTCGCCAAGGGCTCGTTCAAGTCGAAGGTGGAGTGATGACCGGGGTTGCGAAGCTGTACGCGGTTCTTCAGATCGTCGTGGGTTCGTTCATGCTGCTCGCCTGTCTACCCAGCCTCGATCACGGACCCGAGGGGTGGACGGGCGTCGGCTGCTCCCTCTTCCTCGTGTCTGTCTCCGTCGCCTACCTCTGCGGCGTCAACGCCGCGCGCCTCTTCCTGGCGGGCGAGTTCGTGATCGCGTCCCTGCTGATGATCGTCGCCGCGATCTATGTCCTGGTGACCCGCGGAGCCGGACCCGCGATCGTCGTCGCGGCGTGCTTTTTCTTTTCATGCATCGGCGCGTTCGCGTTCGTCAGCCAGGGTTCGCGCGACTCCTGCCGCCGCTAACAACCGCCCCGGGTCGGCGTCTTACTCTTGATGGACGTCGATACGCGCGAATTCGCCCGGGGCGCGACCGGTTCCTGGCGCACGACCGGGGCGCAACTGATCGCCGTGCTCCATGCCCTCGCCGGCGCTATCGGTGCGCTCGGCTGCCTCGCGCTTCTGCTCGGGGGGGAGCGCGCCTACGAGTCGCTGGCGTTCCTCGGTGCGTCGCTCTTCGTCGGCGCGATCGGCGTCGGCTGTCTCTGCAGGGTCGACGCGGCGCGTCTCTTCATCGCCGGCGAGTTCGCCCTCCTCACGCTCGGTTTCGTCGTCGCGTTCCTGGCGCTCGTCTTCGATCGCTTCGGCTGCGCCTCGTTGTTCGTGTTGATCCCCCTGGCCCTCTCGGCGCTCGGGGCGATGATCTTCGTTTCGACGGACGTGCGCGCCTGGTGCCGCCGATCCTGATAGGATGTCGCCCCAATGACGGGCCCCAAGAAGGAGTCGTTCGAGGATTACCTCAAGATCGTCGAGGAGACGGTCCGCGCGCTCGAATCGGAGCAGCTCCCGCTCGAAGAGGCGATGTCGCGGTACGAGGCCGGCATGGTCGCCCACGCCAAGTGCAAGGAGATCCTCGCCGGGCTCGAGAAGAAAATCGAACAGCTCGTCCGCAAGCCGGACGGAACCCTGGCCGCCAAGCCGCTCGAAGCGGCGCCTGAGAAGACGGCCCCTAGGAAGAAAAAGGCGGATGAAGAGATCCCCTTCTGACGCCGAGACGATTCTGGCGAGGCTCTCGAAGGTCGCCGAGCGCGCACTTAATCGATATCTTCCTGCGGAATCCAAGTCACCCTCCCGGCTATACCGCGCGATGCGGTACTCGGTCTTCGGCGGCGGAAAGCGGCTCCGGCCGGCCCTCGCGATCATGACCTGCGACGCGCTGCGCGGCATGCGCGCCAACGTCCTGCCCTCGGCGGCGGCGATCGAGATGATCCACACCTACTCGCTGATCCACGACGACCTGCCGGCGATGGACGATGACGACTTCCGCCGCGGCCGGCCCTCCTGCCACAAGGCGTTCGACGAGGCGACCGCGATCCTCGCCGGCGACGGACTGCTCACGCTCGCGTTCGAGACCATCGCGACGCATACGAACGACGCCCGCCTCGTTGGTGCGCTCGTGAAGGAGCTCTCGATCGGCGCCGGACACGCCGGCATGGTCGGCGGGCAGCAGCTCGACCTCGCCGGATCGAAGCGATCGGGCCCCGCCGAGCTCCAGGCCATCCACCGGCGCAAGACCGCGGCGCTCCTCACCTCCTCGGTGCGCCTCGGCGCCATCGCCGCGCGGGCGACGCCGTCGCAGCTCGCCTCGCTCACGACCTACGGCCGAAGCCTCGGTCTTGCCTTCCAGATTGTGGACGATATACTCGACGAAACGGGGACGGTGGTGCAGCTCGGGAAAACCCCCGGAAAGGACGCCAGGCAGGGCAAAGCGACCTATCCCGCCCTCTACGGAATCGAAGAGTCCCGGCAGCGGGCGGCGCGCCTCATCGACGGCGCGCGACGGGCCCTGCAGTTCCTCGGCTCCCGCGGCGCCGAACTCGACGCAATCGCGCGATTTATGAGCGAACGGACGACATAGATGGCCTGCCATGAGCGAGGGGTGCGAGAGACCGCGCCCGAGTCCGAACAGATGGCTTGCCATGAGCGAGGGGTGCGAGAGACCGCACCCGAGTCCGAACAGATGGCTTGCCATGAGCGAGGGGCGCGCGAAGGCGCGTCCGAGTCGAATGGTTGACCTGGGCCGCTTTCCCTGGATCAGCCGCGCCTCGCAGCCCAACCAGATCAAGGCGCTCTCGATGGCGGAGCTCCCGCTCCTCGCCGAGGACGTGCGCAAGCTCCTCATCGAAACGGTCTACCAGACCGGCGGCCATCTCGGCTCGAACCTCGGCGTCGTCGAGCTCACGCTCGCGATGCACTACGTCTTCGATCCGCTGAACGACAGCTTCATCTGGGACGTCTCGAACCAGACCTACGTCCACAAGATCCTGACGGGCCGCGCCGCGAGGATGGACACGATCCGCCAGTACGGCGGCCTCTCCGGCTTCGGCAACCGCGAGGAGTCCTCGTGCGACCCGTTCACGTTCGGTCACGCGGGCACCGCGCTCAACGTCGGCCATGGCATCGCGGAGGGCAACGCACGCCTCGGCCGCAAGCGCGAGACGGTGGTCGTGGTCGGCGACGGCGCCCTGACCGAGGGCTCCGCGTACGAAGCGCTCAACAACCTCGGCGCGATGAAGCGCCGCTGCATCGTCGTCTTCAACGACAATTCCTGGAGCATCTCGAAGACCGTCGGCGCGCTGAGCGCCTACTTCAACGAGCTCCGCTCCAAGCCCGGCTACGATCACGTGAAGGTGCGCATCCACGACCTGCTCCAGCGCATGCCGTGGGGCAAGAATCTCGACCACGCGTTCGACACCTTCCGCACCGGCGTGCTCGAATCGATCGTGCCGAACATCTTCGCGCTCCTCAACTTCCAGTATTTCGGGCCCGTCGACGGCCACGACATCCCGCTGCTGGTGCGCATGTTCCAGAACCTCCGCTCGTACGACCGGCCGATCGTGCTGCACGTGATCACCAAGAAGGGCCGGGGCGGGCCCAACGTCGACACGTCGCCCGACGCCCTCCACGGCATCAGTCCGAAGTCGAAGGAGACGAAGCTCGAGCCCGCCGCCACCGCCGTGCAGGCGCCGACCAAGGTCAGCTACACGAAGGCGTTCGCCAAGTCCCTCATCAAGATCGCGGAAGGCGATTCGAAGGTCGTCGCCCTCACCGCCGCGATGCCGGACGGCACCGGCCTGGTCGAGTTCTCGAGGAAGTTCCCCGAGCGGTTCTTCGACGTCGGCATCTGCGAGCAGCACGCCGTCGGCGCCGCGGCGGGCATGGCCCACGCCGGCCTCAAGCCCTACTGCACGATCTACTCGACCTTCCTCCAGCGCGCCTACGACATGGTCTTCCAGGAGGCGTGCATCCAGAACCTGCCCGTGATGTTCTGCATGGACCGCGGCGGCATCGCCGGCAACGACGGACCGACCCACAACGGGCTCTTCGACATCGCCTACCTCCGCACGCTCCCGAACATCACCCTGATGGCTCCGCGCGACGCCGAGGAGATGGAGAAGATGCTCCGCTTCATGGCGACGCTGAAGGGCCCCAGCGCCATCCGCTACCCTCGCGCCAACGTGCCCGACTTCTCCGTCTTCAGCTTCCCGGAGCGGCCCGTCGAACTCGGCCGCGGCGAGCTGCTCTTCGACGGCAAGGACGGCGCACTCCTCGCCTACGGCGTCATGGTCGAACAGGCGATCAAGGCCCGCCAGATCCTGCTGCGCGAAGGGCTCGACGTTGCCGTCGCCAACGCGCGGTTCGCGAAACCCATCGACGCCGACCTGGCGGCGTCGCTCGTCCGCAAGCACCCCTGGGTCCTTACGCTCGAGGACCACGCCGCCATGGGCGGCTTTGGCTCCGCCGTGCTCGAAGCACTCTCGCTCCGCGGCGAGGATGCCGGCAAGGTGAAGATCCACGCGGTCCCCGACCGCTGGATCCAGCACGGAGACCGCGACCTGCTGATGAAGCTGCTCTCCCTCGACGCCGAGGGGATCGCCGACGTCGTCCGCATGCTCGCCGCGGGGAGGCCGAAGTCGCCGCTCGACACGAGCCGCGATCGCGACCTCTTCTACGGCCGGTAGCCCGCCGAAACTCGCGAACCTTTCGTCGCCTCAACGCTTCAGGTAGTCGATGATTCCGTCGGACGCCGGCCTGAAGGTCACCAGGTAGCCGGTTTCTCTCTCTAATTCACCGACGGACCTTATGTCATCAACCCACCAACGTGAATTCGGCGCATTGCTGCGCCTCGCCGCCCCCCTCGTCGCCGTCAACGTCGGCAACATGCTCATGGGCGTCGTCGACACGGCGATCGCCGGCCGCATCGACGAACTCTCCCTCGGCGCCACCGGGCTCGGCGCGACCATCATTGGCGTCTGCGCTGTAGCCGGCATCGGCGTCATTCTCGGCATGGATCCGGTCGCCTCCCAGGCGGTCGGGGCCAACGACCGTCGCCTCGCCCGGCGCGCGCTGTGGTCCGGCATCTACGCCGCACAGCTCGCCGTCATCCCCGCGGTCCTGATGACGCTCGCCATCGCGCACTCGCTTGAGTGGATCGGCGTTGAGCCCGCACTCGCCTCGAAGGCGCGCGAGTACATCCACCCCCGTCTTCTGCAGTTCGCGCCCTTCTTCGCGCTCGCCGCGTGTCGCTCCTACCTCCAGGCGGAGCACTGCACCTGGCCGATGCTCGTCTCCACGATCGCGGCGAACATCGTCAACGGCTTCGCCGGCTGGGGCCTCGTCTACGGCTCGTTTGGACTTCCCTGCCTCGGCGTGGCCGGCCTGGGCTGGGCGACCGTGCTCGCCTCGCTCCTCCAGCTCGCCATCACGTCGGCGGGAGTGCTCTCCGTCCGCGTGGACGCGACGGGCGCCCGCGCCATCGATGGCGCGCTGATCCGGCGCATCTTCCAGCTCGGCTGGCCGATCGGCCTCCAGCTGCTTGCCGAGGGCGGCATCTTCTCGCTCGTCGGCCTCCTGATCGGCCGCATGGGCTCCGTCAAGATGGCGGCCCACAACGTCGCGCTCACCGTCGCGAGCATGACCTTCATGATCCCTCTCGGCGTCAGCATGGCGACGTCGGTCCGCGTCGGCAACGCGATCGGCCGCGGCGACGCTGCCGGCGCGCGCCGCGCAGGGCTTCTCGGCATCGGCCTCGGCGCCGCGTGGATGGCGATTATGGCCGCCGGGCTCATCCTCTTCCCTGCGGCCATCGCGAGTGCGTTCACCAACCAGCCGTCCGTCATCGCGGCGACCATCGGCCTGCTCCAGGTCGCCGCCGCGTTCCAGCTCTTCGACGGCGTCCAGGTCTGCAGCGCCGGCGCGCTTCGCGGCGCGGGCATCACGCGCTGGCCGTTCGGCGTCTACATCGTCTGCTTCTGGGCGATCGGTCTCCCGCTCGGCCTGGTCCTCTCGCGGTCGCAGGGCGCGCAGGGCTTGTGGTGGGGCCTGACCGTCGGCCTCGCCGCGGTCGCCGTCGCCGGGACGCTCAAGTTCTGCGCCGTCAGCCGCGGCGCCATCAAGGCTGTGCTACCGCCCGGCCCGGCCGATCCGCGTCCCCATCTTGACGAACGTCTCGAGCTCGGTGCGGCTCGCGTCGACTAGGTCCTCGTCCAGGACGAGCCGCCCCGGCGGCGCGACGATCATCACCGTCGAGCCTCCAAAGCGGAAGTAGCCCTTCTCCGCCCCGCGCTGCACCGGCCCGGCCCGAAACGTCTGCACGATGCGTCCCACGCCGAGCGCACCGATCTCGAGGAGCAGCAGCGCGCCGAACGCCTTCGTCTCCAGCACGGTCACCTGCCGTTTGTTCTTGAAGCTCGGGGCCCCGGCCTGCAGCGCGATGGGGTTCACCGAGTAGAGATGCCAGCCGATCTTCTCCGCCTCGCGCGCCTCGCCCGATTCCGGAAAGTGGAACCGGTGATAGTCCGGGGGCGCCAGCCGCACGACCACGGCCGATCCGCCGTCGTAGACCTTCGCCCGCTCCGCGTCGCCCAACAGCTCGCGCAGGGTCACCCGCGAGCCCTTCACGCTCATCCGCCCGTTCTCGATGCGCGGATAGACGAGCACGCGTCCATCCGCCGGAGAGACGAAGTGCGCCGGGTCGGCGTCGAGGGGTCGCGCGCCCGGCTTCAGCCGCCGCGTGAAGAAGTCGTCGAGCGAACGGTAGTCGCCCGCGGGGCGCTCCGCCTCGCTCGCGTCGATCCCGAGCGACGCGATGAAGGACGGGATCGCCCGCTTGCTCCTCGCACTCCGCTGGTAGAGTCCGTAGAGCAGGTTGGGGGTGAGATGGCGCAGCACCAGGTCGGTCAGCTTGCGCCCCTTCGGATGCACATGCAGGAATCGCAGCGCTTTCTCAGCCATCACGACCTCGGTGCGCACCTCGCCCGTCTCGCGGTCGCGGAAGCGGATGACGTCGTCGGGTTTCCGGCCCATCGCTACTTCGCCGGCGGCTTCCGGTCGGCGTTGAAGTAGGCACGCCCCGACTTGTAGACCACGCCGGGCAGGAACCACGTCGCGTCCTCCATCTCCTCGATCTCCTCCACCTTCACGGTCGGCTGGAGCTTGGGAAACGGGAAGTTCGCGACCAGGTACCGCTTCGCGGCGTCGGCGCTCAACTCGATGACGTGGAAGTTCTGGTAGAAGGGCCGCCCGTCATTGGCCGTGACCAGCACGTTCCACTTTTTCATCGGGGGCGGCGGCAGCGCTTCCATGGCCGCGCGATGATACCGCCGCCCCGGGCGGCCCGCTACTGGTTGGCGAGTTCGGACCAAGGCCGCGACGGCGACTGGCGGTCCGCCAGCGGGACCTTGTAGATCCGCTCGTCGCGCACGACGACGACCCACCACTGCTTCCCGTCGAACACGGTGATGGCGCCGTTGGTGCCCGCGAACGAGCCGACGTCGTTGGCGCTGCCCGCTTGCGCCGGCGCGGCATGCGCGGCGCCCATGCGCTCCGCGGCGAGGAAACCGAGCGCGACGAACGCGATGGCGACGAGAACGCTGCGAAAGTCGATGCGTGTCATGAGATCCTCCGTTCGACCTCTAACGACGCGTTGTCGGTGCCCGCCGGGACTTTCTCTTGAACGGATGCCGGGCCCACCTATAATTGCCGCTCCTCCTTCGCGCCTGGTGAGGCGCTTCGGAGGACAAGTCCGAAACGGGGGCGCGTGGCGGAATTGGCAGACGCGTACGGCTCAGGACCGTATTGACGCAAGTCAATGGAGGTTCAAGTCCTCTCGCGCCCACTTCGACTCCGTGCGGCTCCGCCGCACTCCGCTCAGTGCAAGCACGCCGGTGATTTCCTGCGATATCGCTACTGTCTCCTTGGCGCGGAGTCGAAGTGTGTTGTAAGGGCTGCGTGAGCAGCCCGCATCGAACCACGAATCATCCTTTCGGACTTTTCTTCCGACTCCTTCTTCTCCTGCGTAGAATAGTCATGTTGCCTTGGAGTCACTCATGAAGCACGTCGTCGCGTTCATCATCTGCCTCTCCCCTCTCGCGGCTCTCGGCCAGGACGAAGCCCCTGCGGGCCGTACCCCCAAGCCCAAGCCGAAGCCGATCGGCACCTCGCAGCCCGGTTCGGGCGGCGGCGGAGCCACGACGGGCGGCGGAAGCGGTACCACCGCCGGCTCGGGCAGTTCCACACCGACACCCGCCCCCGTCGCGGCGGCCGTCGATCTCGACTGGCGCGACACCCACCGCGTCAAGCTCCGCAACGGCATGTACGTCGACGGGGTCTACGACGAGAAGGAAAGCTCCCCTGAGATCGTCATCCTCAAGTACTCCTCCTCCACGGAGGTCTCCATCCCCGTCGAGGACATTGCCACCGACACGCCGCCCACGGACAAGGAGCTGCTCAAGACTTACAACGACCGCCATCCCAGACCGGGACTCCAGATCGTCAAGATCACCATCCGCAACGTCCGCGATGACGGGGGTCTCGTGCCGCGTGATCCTGGACCAGGGCCTGGGCCAGGACCCAACGAGAAAGCCAAGCTGATCTGCGCCAAGTGCAAGAAGGAGAGCCCTGCCGGCTCTGAGAAGTGCGCCGCGTGCGGCGAGGCCTTCACCAAGATCGAGGTGCCGCCGCCGACCAAGTTCGGCCCCGAGGCGAGGGCCAAGGTCAATGCCCTCATCGCCTCCCTCCAGAAGGAATCCAACAAGCAGCCCTACATGGAGCAACTGGCCAGGTCGGGACAGGACTGCCTCCTCTACGCCGTCACCCTCGTCCCCGACCTCGACGACAGTACCGCCACGTGGTGCTTCGCCGCCTTCGGCAAGGCCAAGGATGACCGCATCATGGCCGAGCTCCGCAAGCTCCCCGAGAAGCTGAAGAACACCAACACCCTCGTCGCCCTGCTCAACTTCTTCGGCGCCTTCGAGGACAAGCGCGCCGCCCCGATCATCGCGAAGCTCGCCGGCCATCCCGACGAGGGCGTCCGCTACTCGGTCGTGGACAACCTCAACCGCGTAGGCGACGCGAAGTCCATCGAGGCGATTGCGGGACTTACCGTCGATGCCAACAAGCAGGTGCGCATGCGGGCGGGCGAGGTAATCGTCGAGCTCGCCAAGCGCGTCAACGCCCAGCGGGACGCCCTTGCCGCCCTTCGTACCGTGCTGCGCAAGGCGAAGCCCGACTCCATCGAGACCGTCGCGGTCGTCATGGGCGAACTCGGCCAGCGGGAAGCCTCCCAGCCGCTCACGGAGATGACCAACAACCCGGCGCCGGCGGTCCGCCTCGCTGCCGTCACTTCCCTTGGAAAGCTGAAGGCGACCGAGGCGCTCGACCGCCTCCTATCCATGCTCAGCAACGAGAAGGAAAAGGAGATTCGCGCCGTCGTGGCGGAGGCGATCAAGGAGATCGGAGACCAGACAGCGATTCCCCGCCTCATCAATGCCATGAAGACGGAGAAAGAGGACTCTGTGCTCTTCACCATCCAGCGGGTGCTGCGCCAGATGACCGGCCAGAACTTCGGCCCCAAGTACGAAGAGTGGAAAGCATGGCTCGATTCGCGCCCAAAATAATCTTTCGCGATTTGCGAATTTCTACTTGCATTTCGCAACTTGAGGGGTAGGATAGTGATGATGATGAGAGCAGGACGCAGGGGCAAGCGGGGCACATCCCTTCTGGAAGTCGTCATCGCCTTCATGGTCTTGGCGCTGGCGATCATGGGAACGATGTCCCTGATGCTCGTGCTGGAGACCCACAACGCCTCCCGCACAGACGCGAACTACGCCTACAAAGCCTGCCAGGACACGATGGAACAGCTCATGGCCATGGACTGGGTGACGATGAATGGCCAGAACAACGTCAAGTTTGCGGTACCCGCCATCCTCGACAACAAGAACAATCCCGCCGACCCGCGAATCCTCATCGGCACTGTCACCGTCACCAACATCAATCCGAACAACCTGACCGATGCCACCGCGACCAATGACACGACGGGCGCCGGCGCCGGCACGATGGTCCGGGTCACCGTCACCGTCCAGACCAACATCACCCGCCGCCCGATCAACGTCAGCGTGACCTCCTGGAGGGCCAACTAATGAAAGCCTCCCAGCGCGCCACGAAGGGCATCACGCTCATCGAGATCATGGTCGCCATCTTCATCCTCATGCTCTTCCTCTCGGCGGTCTTCATGGCCGTCATGTCCATGCAGAAGCAGTATGAGAGCGAGGTCGTCCGGCGCACGGCACTGCTGCGCATGCAGAGCTGTCTGGACATCATGCAGCGCGACTGCCGCGAGTCGGGTGCCGGCCTGGTTCGCGTAGTCAGCTTCAACGACACGGCGTTCACCACGACCACCCAGAACCTGATCCTCATGCCCAGCGCCCGCAACATCACGACGGGCAATTTCGTGAGCACGAACGCCGCCCCCGTGTGGCAGGCGCTCATCATCTACGCGCCTTACTTCAACACCTCGAGCAGAGAGGGCGAGATCCGCCGCTACGTCATGACCGGTGCGCCCGCCCAGTACTTCGCCCTCGCCAGCGTGATCACGGTCACGGTCAATGCGACCAACATCGTGCTTGACGGTGTCAACGTGGCGCGGGACGGCACGCGGGTCGAGCAGGAATTCCAGGTCGGCTACATGCAGGTGTGCAACAACAAGGTCGAGTACTTTACGGCCGTCTCCAACGCGAATCCGCCGACGGTCTCGGCCTCCATCCGTTGCCGGGGCGACCTCCAGAAGATCATCAACATGGATATGAATACTGGATTCAAGGGCCGGAACTAGCCGGCACTAGAAGGAGAAGCGAGCATGAGAAACCACGAGCGTCGGGGCAGCGCCATGGTAGTCGCGCTCATTGTCATCGTCATCTTGATGGGCATGGGCATCGCGCTGGCGACCTTCTCGCATCCGTTCATCCGCCGCACGGCCGAGATGAACCTCCCGATCAAGGCTTCCTACGGCGCCGAGGCGGCGCTGGAGAAGTGCTGGTACGAGATCTCCACCAGCAACTACAACGTCAACGGCAACATGTGGCTCATCGCCAACTCGGGCGCGGCCCCGAACGGCGTGCTGGTCATGAGCAACGTCCCCGTCGGGACCGACCCGATGGACCCCAGGGTCACCGTCCGCGGCTATGACATCGGCGGTCTCTTCTACCGGTTCGAGGCGACCGCGACCTGGATGGATTCGAGCGGCAAGACCCGCAAGACCACCGTCGCCCAGGAGTACCGTGCCCGCGACAGCTTCGCCCGCTACATGTGGTTCGTCGACGACGACTCGATGAACGTCGGCAACGCCACCGTCAAGGGCTACGTCCACGACAACCAGGGGATCAACTTCTACTGGGGCGGCGCCAGCTTCTACAAGGAAGTCGTGGCCGTCAACGGCTTCGGCTACTTCAACGGCGCCACCACGGGCAACACGTCGTTCTACGACGGCAGCGACCCCTCGGGCAACAACGTCCCGATGCCCAACGTCAACCAGATCGCCCAGCTGCACGTCAACGCCGCGACCGGCTACAAGTTCATGGGCCAGAACGACAACGTCGACGTGACGTTCATCAACGACCAGGTCCACCTGGTCGCCACGAGCCAGACGGGCGTGCTTCTCTCCGACCAGACCCTGCCCCTCCCGAGCAACGGCCTGATCTTCATCCAGGGCAATTTCACGGTGACCGGCCAGATGTCCGGACGCGCCACGATCGCCTCGATGGGATCGGGCACGATCAAGAACGACCTGATCTACACCGACAACTCGGGCAACCCCCAGTACCAGCTCTCCCTGAACGGGACCGCCATCACCAACAACGACGCGGTGACCGCCCCGTGGACCGATCCGGGCTATGCGTACGGACCCAACCCGAACTTCACCGGCGATCCCAACAATCCGCCCGCTCTCGGGATCATGGTCCAGAACGACATCTTCCTCCGCGGCCAGGCCGGGAACACCGCCGAGTTCAACAAGGAAGTTCACGCCGCCATCTACACCGCCCAGGGCAGCTGGCAGTCCGACCTGATCGACGCGAAGGGCACCCTGCTGGTGAATGGCTCACTGGTCAGCGACAACCGCGGCTGGCGCTACTCGTCCAACGGCTCGCAATACTGGGGCTGGGGCGCCGCGGGCATGTACAACTACGACAACAACCTGCTTAACAAGCCGCCCCCGTTCTACCTCCAGGTCGACCTGCCCGTGAAGGGGTCGCGCTGGATCATGAACAAGGGCGAAATCACCAATCCCGCGGACAAGCAGTAGCTCTCGAGGAACCACGAGACGCGAGGCTCCCGCAACGGAGCCTCGCGTTTCTCTTGACGGCCTTGCGCTCTGCGCGAGGGAAAGGATAGAGTGACGAGTATGAACCAGAAGAACGGCGCCTCCCTCCTCCGCAGCAAGGCCGTCGTGACGACGATGGTGATCGTGAGCGTCCTCTCGGTCGGCTTCATCGTTTGGGCCGTCGCCTCCACCCCCAAGGAGCCGAACCCCATCGAGGAGCGGAACGAGCTGAATGCCGGGGGCAAGGCCGGCACCACCAAGCCTACCCCCCCACCGGCCGGAGGGTCGACCTTCGACAACGGCAACGTCCGCGTCCAGTGGAACAAGGGGAGCCGCAACGAAATCGAACACGGAAAACACGCGACTCCGCCCCCCACCGGCAAGTCGGGCAAGATGTACTAACGAACGCCTCGTCGAGACCCGCCCCGTTCAAACTGGGCAGCAGTTCCGTAGATAGGCTCGGTGAGATCGCTAAGCCGATGCTGAGCAGATAGATCGACCGGAATTCCCGGACCGAAAGACCCGCATCAAATTCGCGTAAGCTGATGGTGGTTTTTTGCTTGC
>Ga0247727_10002517_pt1 | contig 41794 bp, 35 predicted proteins | sample WisWelCaveWW1625_FD_202498 | JGI IMG/M metagenome (GOLD analysis project Ga0247727, IMG submission 202498) | Biofilm microbial communities from Wishing Well Cave, Virginia, United States - WW16-25 | ecosystem: Environmental > Aquatic > Deep subsurface > Groundwater > Cave microbial mat | place...
TCCGCCGCAGCGCCACCCCCGTTGCGGCCGCCTCCTCCGTCCCCGCGTCCAGCATCAACCCGAAGCCGTCCGCCCCGTCTCCCCTTGTCATCCTGAGCGCCACAAGCACTCGGAGCCCACTAACTTTACCCGCGAAGGGATCTGGCGGAGGGGCGGCGTGTGAACGGCTCCCGAGGGGCGAGATACAGTCGCTCTCGCCTCAAGAACTCCGCCGCAGCGCCACCCCCGTTGCCCCAGCCTCCTGCGTCCCGGCGTCCAGCATCAACCCGAACCCGTCTGCCAGCCTCGTCAGGTAATTGAATATCCCCACGATGTGCCCAACCTCCAGGCACGCCTCATCATCGAACCCCAGCCGTCGCAGCGGCGCCCAGTCCTCCTCCACCATCCGCGTCGGCGTCGCGCTCAGCTTCTCCGCCACAGCGCACAGCGCACGCTGCCGCTCCGACATCCCGGCGACCTCGCGCCAGCGCTTCTCCTTGATCGCCGCGACGAGCTCCGCATACACCGCCTGTCCTGAGCCTGTCGAAGGGCCCTCCACACGCAGAAACTCTGCGTGAGACTGTGTTCAGTAATGGCAGTCCTGAGCCGCCGACGCCACCGCCGCCACCATCTCCCGCTCGTCGCGCGTCAACGCCCCCGGCTCGAACATGATCTGCCGGAACAAACCCCCAAAAAACGGCGCGATCCGCATATGCGAGGACACCAGCCGCGCCATCGCCGGCAAGAACCCAAAGTCGTACGGATGGCCCGACCCCATATACGCGCGCACCGTCCCCTCATCAGGCATCGTCACCCACGCCTCGGGGATCGTCGTCTTCGCTGCGTCCGTAGTCATCGATACCTCCGTTCATCCCGCCTGCCCGCCTCAAAGAGGGAGCTAAGCACGCGTTTTACTTGTCCCTTGTCCCCTGTTCCTTGTCACTTGTTCCTTGTTACTTGTTACTTGTCCTTGTTACTTGTTCCATGTCCCCTGTTCCTTGTTCCTGGTCTCCCGAAGGGCTTGCGCCGCGATTCTACACCCGATTCCCGCGCACAACAACGGGGCGAGCTCTTATATCATGCGAGCGGAGGTATTCCAATGGCCGATACGCCAGATTTCGAACAGCGCTTGGAGCAGCGGCTCCCTGTCCGCCTGCGCCGCCCCCTCGAATGCCTCGACGACAGCATAACGGGATTCATGGAAGCTCACGGCGTCACCATCCTCCGCGTCGCCGTCGCCGTCGTATTCATCTGGTTCGGCGCCCTCAAAGTCATCGACCGCAGCCCGGTCGAGGCCCTCGTCAAGGACACCGTCTACTTCCTGCCGGAGGACCCGTTCTTCGTCATCCTGGGAGTCTGGGAGATCGCCGTCGGTTTCGGCCTCCTCATCCCCGTCGCGCTCCGCCTCACCCTGCTCCTCTTCTGGGCGCAGATGATCGGAACGTTCCTCGCCCTGATCGTCCTCCCCGGCCGCTCCTTTCAGGACGGCAACCCCCTGCTGCTCGACGTACCGGGCGAGTTCGTCGTCAAGAACCTCGTGCTCATAGCCGCAGGACTAGTCATCGGCTCCACCGTCCGCCGCCGCCCGTAAGGGCGACCCGGAGCCCGCCCTGAGCCGGGTCGAAGGGTGGTCGCCCTCCCGTATCCCGCTCGTCTACAAGTCTCAGGTCTTAAGTCTTACGTCCTAAGTCCTCCCCGTCCTCCTCTTCATCCAGCCCCAAAAACTCCCGCATCGCCACCCCCAACTGCGCCCGGTGCGACGGATTCCCTAGCACCAGCCCGTAGTGATTAATAATCCGCGCCGACTGCTCCCGCCACTCCGACCAGCACTCCGCGCACACCTCCTCCAGCACCCGCTGCCCCATCGCGCCGCCCATCGGCGCGCTCTCCAACCCCGGCTTCTCCCCGTCACATCGCGAACAAACTACGATCGTGGCCATCGCGCCCGCCATTATCGCACGAGCGCCGCAGGGGCGACCCTCGCGGTCACCCTGACGCCAGGCCGTCGATCCACACGCCTTCCGTTCTTGGAGAGGTTTGCGTACCACGAGCGGGGCGACCACGCCGCCTCGCCCGTACCTCGTGCGCTGCCGCGGAGATATAATCCCCATCATGAACCAGGGCGAATTCGTCCAGAAGTGGGCTGCATCACGCGGCACCGAGCGCGCGACCTCCCAGTCGCACTTCAATGACCTCTGTGCTCTTGTAAACGAGCCCGATCCCAACACAGCAGACCCCAGCGGCGACTTCTACGCCTTCGAAAAGGGCGCGACCACTCCGGGCGGCGACGGCTTTGCCGACGTCTGGCTCAAAGACCGCTTCGGTTGGGAGTACAAGGGCAAGAGGAAAGACCTCACTGCCGCCTACAAACAGGTCTGCGACTATCGCGAGGCGCTGGGCAACCCGCCTCTCCTTGTCGTCTGCGACATAGACCGCTTTGAAGTACATACCAACTGGACAAGCACCGAGAAGTGGATCTACCGCTTCAGCAACTATGATCTCCTCAGCGACAAGGCGATCGAGGTTTCGACGGCGTCGGCTCCAGCGAAGGATGCGCCAGAACTCACAGCTATTCAGGTTCTGAAAGCCCTCTGGGAAGAGCCGGAGCGACTGAAACCCAGGCGCACGACCGAGCAGATCACGAAAGAGGCGGCCAAACTCTTCGGTAAAATTAGCGAAGAGCTCCACAAGTGGAAGGTGGACGACATGCGCATCGCGCGCTTTGTCACCCGCGTCCTCTTCTGCATGTTCGCCACAGATGTGGGACTTCTGCCCAAACAGACCTTCTCCGAGCTGATCACGCTTTATCGCGGCGACGCCACGAACTTCCGCCGCCACCTTGCTGCTCTCTTCCTCGCGATGAACACCGGCGGGGAGATCGGCATCCACCCAATCCCTCACTTCAACGGCCGCCTCTTCGACGACAACGACGTTCCCGAACAAATCAGCGCCCAGGAGATACTGATTCTCACTGAACTCGATGCCCTTAACTGGGCCGACGTGGAACCGTCTATCTTCGGGGCGCTCTTCGAGCGCATCCTCGACCCCAGGATGCGCAAGAAACTGGGTGCGCACTACACGTCCCGCGCCGATATCGAGCTCATTGTGGAACCTGTCCTCATGGAACCCCTGCGGCGGGAATCGCATGACCTGAAGCGGGACGTGCTCGACTACCTCAACTCCGCCACGATCAGGAACACAACTGAAGAAACGCGTCGCAACCACATCCGGTCGACCTTGCTCTCCTTCCGCGACCGCCTGGCCTCCGTCCGCGTCCTCGATCCGGCCTGCGGCTCCGGCAACTTCCTCTACGTCTCGCTCGCGCTTCTGAAGGCGCTCGAAAAAGAAGTCAGCGCCTTCGGTGCCATCCATGGCATAACCGACCTCCAGCCACGCGTGCACCCGCGCCAGCTCTTCGGCCTCGAGATCAGCCCCTACGCCGTGGAGCTTGCTTCGGTCGTGATCTGGATCGGCTACCTGCAATGGAAGCACCGCAACGCCATGCCCCTCGATGATGAAGAGCCTATTCTCCAGCCGCTGGACCAGGTGCAGCTAAAAGACGCCATCGTCGACATGTCGGATCGAAATCAACCGCGTGAGCCTGACTGGCCGCACGCGGAGGTGATCGTCGGCAACCCGCCGTTTCTTGGCGGGAAGATGCTCCGCCGCAACCTTGGGGATGAGGAGGTCGATGCCATGTTCGCCGTCTGGGATGGCCGTGTCGCTCGTGAGTCTGACCTTTGCTGCTACTGGTTCGAGAAAGCGCGCGCCGCCATCGAGTCGGGCCATGCTAAACGCGCAGGGCTTCTCGCTACGCAGGGCATCCGCGGCGGCGCCAACCGGCGCGTCCTGGAGCGGATTAAGGACACCGGCGACATATTCTACGCTCAGGCGGACCGCAAGTGGATCCAGGACGGCGTCGCCGTCCGCGTATCGATGGTCGGCTTCGATGACGGCTCGGAAACCCTGCGTCGGCTCAACGACCTGCCGGACGACACCCCCGCGGGGGCGCTGAATCGGGCATTGCCCGTCGAAAGTATCAACGCAAACCTCACTTCGCGGGGAGACCTCACCAAGGCACGCCGTCTCAAGGAAAACCTTGGGATATCGTTCATGGGTGATACGAAAGTAGGTCCTTTCGACATTCCAGAATCAATGGCCCGCAAGCTGCTCGCAATGCCGAACCCGAATGCCAAGCCGAACAGCGACGTTATCCGTCCTTGGGTCAACGGGATAGACGTTACTCGCCGCCCGCGTGAAATGTGGATAATCGACTTCCCGCCTGGCACCACTGCGGAAGACGCCGCGTTATATGAGGCTCCATTTGCGTATTTGGAGTTCAATGTACGACCGATGCGCGCGGAGGCAAAGTCAGGCGACGCCACCGGCGTTCCATGGTGGATACACCAGCGTCCGCGCCCTGATATGCGTAGGGCGCTTGCGCCACTGAAGCGGTTCCTCGCCACACCCAACCTGACGAAATATCGCTTCTTCGTGTGGCTTGGGCAAAGCGTGCTTCCGGACCATCAGCTCATCGTTTTCGCCCGCGACGACGACTACTTCTTCGGCGTCCTCCATTCCCGCGCCCACGAGGTCTGGGCTCGCGCCACTGGCACGCAGCTCCGCGAAGTTACTAGCGGCTTCCGTTACACACCCACCACCTGCTTCGAGACATTTCCGCTCCCCCAGCCCACGAATGAACAGACAGAATCAATCGCCGAAGCGGCGCGTGAACTCAATGAACTGCGTGAGTGCTGGCTGAATCCGGAGCCTGTGGACGGCCTCCCGCTTCCCGATGCCGAACTCAAAAAGCGTACCCTCACCAGCCTTTACAACCAGCGCCCCACCTGGCTCGCCAACGCCCACTCCGCCCTCGACACAGCGGTCTTCGCCGCCTACCGCTGGCCCGAACCTCCCGGCCAGCTGTCAGACCAGCACATCCTCGCCCGTCTCCTCAAACTAAACCTCGAACGCGAACCCGCCTAGCGGCACCTCCCAACTCACGTGCCACTTCCTCCTTCCACCTCTCCCCCAAAAGCGCTACACTGGTACTACTCACGAACCTTAACAACCGGTCTCCAGACCGGGCGAAGAACCTCCCCGATCAACTCGCCGGTAGAAACGATCAAGCGCAGAACAATCAAGATTCGCCTCCGTATTTCTTGGACCTCCAACACGGGATCCCCCGAGAAATAAAGTTTTCGCAAAATACTAACAAGTCTCCGGTCGCCACAATCAAGCCGTCGCGCAAGCCCGGCCGTTCCTCCTGGGTCCCTCCTCCTCCTTCCCACGTCCAAAGCCCAAAATCCCGTACACTAGCCCCATGCGCCTCACCACCCGTCTCGACCGCTTCCTCGGCGTGGGGCTCCTCGCCGCCCGCGTTTACCTCGGCTACAAGGCCATCACCGTAGCCGAGCAGCGGCTGCGCATCAAGGACGCGCCCGGCCGCCGTTCCCGCCACCACGCCCGCTCCGCCCAGGGCCTCTACGACCTCGCCGTCCGCCGCCAGGGCCTCCTCATCAAGTTCGGCCAGATCATCGGCTCCCGCCCAGACCTCATCCCCGACGAGTACATCAACGTCCTCTCCCGCCTCCAGGACCAGGTCCCGCCCCGCCCCTTCGACGTCATCAAGCGCCACGTCGAGCGCCAGCTCAAGCGCCCCCTCGACGACGTCTTCGCCGCCTTCAACCACGAGCCCATCGCCTCCGCCTCCCTCGCCCAGGTCCACAAGGCCACGCTGCACGACGGCCGCGTCGTCGCCGTCAAGGTCCAGTACCCCGGCATCGAGGAGCTCGTCCGCAACGACCTGCGCAACGTGCGCTTCCTCCTCCGCATCCTCTCCCGCTTCGAGCGCAACCTCGACTTCACCCCCATCATCGAGGAGGTCTCCCACAACGTCCCCCTCGAGCTCGACTTCATCAACGAGGGCCACAACGCCGAGCTCATCGCTAAAAACTTCGCCCAACGCAATGACGTCATCGTCCCCGAGATCTACTGGGAGTACAGCACCCGCCGCGTTCTCGTAATGGAGTACCTCGAAGGCGTCAAGATTACCGACCTCGAGGGCATGCACCGCGCCGGCATCGACCCCCAGGCAGTCTCGCAGCTCGTCACCGACGCCTACTGCGAGCAGCTCTACCTGCACGGTATGTTCCACGCCGACCCGCACCCCGGCAACCTCTTCGTCCTCCCCGGTCCGAAGCTCATCATGCTGGACTTCGGCCTCTGCCGGCAGCTCGACGACAAGTTCCGCCTCGGCTACGCCCGTCTCGTCAACGCCATGCTCACCTGGAACGTCGCCGAAATGATCCCCGCCTTCGCCGAGCTCGGAGTGAAAGTGAAGCGACCGAACGACCCCGGCCTCTATCTGGAGATGGGCCGCGCCATCATGGAGACCAGCCGCCCCGGCCAGGCCTACGCCGACCCCGACCTCGTCGCCGACGCCAACGTGCGCCTGGGCCAGGCGATCCGCGCTAACCCGCTCACCGATATTCCGCGAGAGCTGCTCCTGATCGGCCGTGTTTCGGGCCTGCTCAGCGGCCTGGGCAAGCACCTCGACTCCCGCGTCGACTTCGTCAACACGATTCTTCCCTACACCCGCGCTGCCCTCGACGGCGCGAAGTAAGCGCCAGCGAGGAGGATTAAGTAGAAGCGGGTCTCTAGTATCAACATCCGCCCGTTGACAACCCATAGACTCCGACCTAGAATCTGTGTCAGAGTCATAAACGCCCCAACGATTTGCATAATTTAGTGAGGTTCGCCGTGAGTGCTGCTGCTGCTCGCTATCGAGATGAACAAGAGCCCACCACCCGCTGGATCACGCTGGGCCAGGCCTGCAAGCTGCTCGGCGTCAACGAGTCCACGCTGAGGCGCTGGGCCGACGCTGGGCATGTCCAATCGTTCCGCACGCCGGGCGGCCATCGCCGCTTCTCCGAAGAGGGCGTGCGCGCCATGATGGCCGGCGAGGCTCAAGCGAGCGATGAGCCGTACACTTCCATTGGCAGTCTCGCCATCTCACGTATTCGCCGCCGCCTCCAGCGCGGCCGCAGCCAGGCGGCGCCCTGGTACGCCGGTCTGCGCGAACAGGACCGCGTCGAGATGCGCCCCCTGGGCAACCGTTTGGCCTCGCTGGTGTCGGACTACCTCACGCGTGGCTCTCACCGCGCGCACATCCTGAACGAGGCCCGCGAGATCGCGCGTGATTATGGCTCGTTGCTCGTCCGCGATGGCTTGAGCCTGCGCGACTCCGTCGACGCCTTCACCTTCTTCCGCAAGAGTCTCGACGAGACCGCCATGGAAGAGGCGCAGAAGAACGACATCACCGCTGACAAGGCGATGGAGCTCTGGGACCTCCTTTCCAATCTTGAGGACCAGGTGCTGCTTTCGATCGCTGAGTCGTACGAGGAAGCGCAGTATAGAGCACCCATCCGGGCCTGATATCGCCCCCGCCGGCCGCATGCGCTACTATCCGATCTTCATCGACATCGCTGGCAAGCCCGTAGTCGTCATAGGTGGCGGCAAGATCGCCCACCAGAAGATGGAGAACCTCCTTAAAGTGGGCGCCGTAGTGACTGTCATCAGCCCCGATCTGAACGACGAGATGACAGACCTGCTGGGCGACGGCCGTTTCCGCCACGTTAAGCGCGACTACCAGCCCGGCGACCTCGAGGGTTATGCGCTGGCCTTCGTGGCGACTGACGATCGCTCGGTGAACGCGACCGTTGCGGCCGAGGGCAAGGAGCGACGCGTCTGGGTCAACGCGGTGGACGATACTCCGAACTGCGACTTCATCATGCCGGGCATCGCCCAGCGCGGCGACATTACACTGGCGATCTCCACTGCCGGCCGCAGCCCGGCTATGGCCAGAAAGCTGCGCGAAGAGCTGGAAGATTTCCTCGCCAATGGCTACGTGCCGCTGTTGGAACTTGCGGCCGATGTACGCTCTGAATTGCGAGAACGAGACATCATCGTAGACGCCGACACCTGGAATGCCGCCCTCGATGACGAGCTAAAACAGCTCCTGGCCGGAGGCCGTCGTGCCGAAGCGAAAACGCGATTACTGGCAGCCTTGAAGCAACCGGTGACCAACGCATGAAATCAGACCTTCCCACCGTAACCTGCGTCGGCCTGAGCCATCAGACATCGCCGGTGGAAGAACGCGAGAAGCTGGCATTTTCGCCGGACGAGCTTCCTCGGGTCGTCCGCGGCTTCGGAGATGAGTTGCGTGGCGCCGTCCTTCTCTCGACCTGCAATCGCACAGAACTCTACGCGACCGTGCGCCCGGGTGACCTGGGCAACCTGGTCGCTCTTCTCAACCGAACGAAACACGCTGAAATCGCTCCCTCTCACTTCTACGTGCACCAGCACGAGGATGCGGTTCGTCATCTCTTCCGCGTAGCAGCGGGGATCGACTCGATGGTGCTGGGCGAATCGCAAATCCTGGGCCAGGTACGGGACGCCATGTCGGTGGCCACTGAGGCAGAAGCCCTAAACGGCGTGCTCACCAAACTTTTCCACGCTGCCATCGGCGTCGGCAAGCGCGCCCGCAGTGAGACACACATCGGGCGCAACGCGGTGTCTATCGGGTCGGCTGCCGTGGCGCTGGTCCGCAGGACACTTGGCGATCTCGCGGGTAAGACGGTGCTGGTCATTAGCGCGGGCAGCATGGGTAAGCTCGCCGCCAAAAGCCTCGCCGATAACGCCGGGACTCACGTAGTGGTGGCGAACCGCACACGACAACGTGCGGTCGACCTCGCTCGTGAAATCGGTCCAAACGCCGAGGGCGTCGCGCTCTCGCACCTCGACGAGGCGCTCGTAGACGCCGATATCGTGATCAGCGGGACCGGTTCTGGCAGCTTTATCCTTCGGGCGGAGGACATCAAGCCGGTCGTGGAGAAACGCAATGGCCGCGGGTTGCTCTTCATCGACATCGCCGTGCCGCGAGACATCGATCCCGCCGTTAGCGAGATCCCGGGTGTTCACCTCTTTGACATCGACGATATCGAGGAAGTGAGCGAACGCGGGATGGCGGGGCGCCGTGCGGAACTGCGCAAGGTGGAACAGATCATCGAGGAAGAATTGGCATCCTTTCTCGACTGGTGGAAGTCGCTGGATGTTGTCCCGGTCGTGGCAGCCCTGCGTGAACGCGCTGAAGACATCCGGCGGTCTGAGCTCGAGCGCACGCTGGGCCGTCTGCCGGACCTAGATGACCAGACGAGACTCCGCATCGAGGCGATGACCGAAGCGATCGTTAAGAAGATGCTCGACCGCCCGATTGCGCGTCTAAAGAACGGCTCCGACAAGGGTCTGTACATGGAGGCCCTGCAGGACCTATTCGGGCTGGACGTCTCGATCAGCGGGTCCGGCTTCAGCACGACCACGCATCGGCAACAGGGAGGCGGCTGAAATTGTGTCGCGCCCGCTCGTTATCGGTACCAGGGGCAGCCGTCTAGCGCTGCGCCAGACTGAAATCGCCCTCGAATCGCTGCGATCTGCCAATCCCGCCGCCGAGTTCTCCGTCCGCACCATTCGCACGGAAGGTGACCGCACCGCCGCCTCGCTGGCCGAGATCGGCGGCCGTGGCGTGTTTGTGATCGAGATCGAGCGCGCTCTGCTGGCCGGTGAGATCGACATCGCGGTGCACAGCCTCAAAGACCTTCCGAGCGATGAGACGAAAGACGTGACGATTGCGGCGGTGCTTCAGCGCGAAGATCCGCGCGACGCGCTAGTCTCGCGCGAGAACACAAACTTGAGCGAACTAAAGCCGGGCGCGTCCGTGGGCACCGGCAGCCCGCGCCGGGCGGCGCAGATCCTCGCGCTCAGGCCTGACCTTCGCATCGCCGACATCCGTGGCAACGTCGATACCCGCATCCGTAAAGTCGACAAAGGCCAATACGATGCCGTCGTCCTCGCGGTCGCCGGTCTGGTTCGCCTCGACAGCCTCGATCACGCTGCGCAGGTCTTCGACGTGGACGAGATGCTGCCGGCGCCCGGCCAGGGCGCTATCGCAATTCAGGTCCGCGCCGACGATGCTGAAGCGATCACTATAGTAAAAGCAGCAGACCACTCGGAGTCGCGTACGGCGGTCATGGCCGAGCGCGCGTTCGAGCGTCGCCTCGGCGGCGGCTGCCACGCCGCGATTGCTGCGCTGGGAGAGGTCGCCGGTTCAGTGCTCCTTCTCCGCGGACTCGTCGGCGACCCCACCGGCCACCTACTCCGTGCAGAAATCAAGGGGCAGCCCGCCGACGCCGAATCACTCGGAACGACCCTTGCCGAGCAGCTCCTGGCGCTGGGCGCGGCAGCCCTCATGGAGGTCGCTCCTTGAAAAAACGCCTCGCTCACTCAATTCATCCCGTCTCGCTCGTCGGCGCCGGTCCCGGTGACCCTGGCCTCATCACTGTCGCCGGACTCGAACGGCTGCGCGTTGCGGAGGTCGTCGTCTACGACCGGCTGGTTGCACCCTCGCTACCCGCCAACGCCCAGCCGGATGTCGAGCTGATTTACGTGGGGAAGATTGCGGGCGACTCTCATGACCAGAACACCATCAACCGATTGCTTATCGACAAGGCCCGCGAAGGCAAGCGAGTCGTCCGCCTAAAGGGTGGCGACCCGTTCGTTTTCGGCCGGGGCGGCGAGGAGGCTCAGGCTCTACGCGCCGCCGGCGTCCCCTTCGAGATCGTCCCGGGCGTTACGTCCGCCGTGGCGGTCCCCGCCTATGCGGGGATCCCGATCACTCATCGCGGCGTCGCCTCCACCTTCGCAGTTATCACGGGGCATGAGGACCCGACGAAGGACGAGACGGCGATCGACTGGAAGAAGATGGCCACGGCAGTCGACACCCTCGTGTTCCTCATGGGCACAAAGACGCTAGCCGAAACTACCGAGAGACTCATCGCTAACGGCCGTTCACGTGAGACACCCGTCGCAGTCATTCGTTGGGGCACGACGCCTGAACAGCAGACCGTCGTAGGGACCATCGCCGACATCGCCTCTCGAGTTGATGCTGCCGGTCTTAGGCCGCCTACGATCGCCGTCGTCGGCGAGGTTGTCCGCCTGCGGGAGACACTCGCCTGGTACGAGAACCGCCCTCTCTTCGGCAAGCGAGTTCTCATCACCCGCACCCGGAAGCAGGCCAGCGTTCTCGCCCGCCTCCTCGCAGCCGAGGGCGCCATCCCGATCGAGCTTCCCGCCATCGAGATCGAACCAACCGCCGACCCCGCCGCAGTCGACGCCGCGCTCACCGACCTCACCGCAGGCCGCTACGCCTGGGGCGTCTTCACCAGCGCCAACGCCGTCGACCTGTGGTTCCGCCAGATGCGTGAGCATGGGCTCGACGCCCGCGCGTTCGCTGCTACGAAGATTGCAGCGATCGGCCCTGTCACCGCGCAAGCGCTCAACGACCACGGTATCAGCGCTGACCTCGTGCCCGACGAGTACGTCGCCGAAGCGTTGGCTTCAGCACTCAGCAGTAAGCGTTCGATAATCGGGACTCGCGTCCTGCTCCCGCGCGCCGAAGACGCCCGCCCGGAGCTCGTTGACGGCCTCCGCACCGTCGGCGCCGAAGTCGATGAAGTCGCCCTCTACCGCGCCGCCGTCCCTCAGACCTCGCCCGCTGAAGCCCTTTCGCTCCTCCGCGGCGGGGCCATCGATGTCGTCACCTTCACATCGTCGAGCACCGTCCGCAACCTCGCGGTTATGCTGAACGGGGATCTGTCAGCCCTAGCCCCTTCCCTCGTCATTCTGAGCGCCGACCACGCCCCCGCGCAGAAGCGCGCATCGTCGCGAAGGAATCTGGGAAGCGAGGCTGCAACCGCGCGCGGGATGGACCCCCCGCGCGGGCCCCTCATCGCCTGCATCGGCCCCATCACCGCCGCGACCGCCGAGGAAGTCCTCGGCCGTAAGCCGGACGTGGTGGCGGAGGAGTATACGGTGGAGGGGCTGGTGAGGGCGGTGTGGGAGCATGTCTCAGCGAACGGAGGTGTCGATGTCTAGCCACTTTCCCGAAGTGATGGTCAAGAACCGGAACGCTCTGAACGCGATGATCTACCGTGACGGATGGATGTACGTGGGCGGTGTTGAGCAGCGGCCCTTATACTTTGCGCCGTACTACATCCAGGAATCTGTTAAAACAGTGGAGAGGATTGATAGCGAGGGCATAAGCGTATGTAGCGTCGTTCTAGCGTTCCAAAACATGACCGCAGCAGTCTTAAAGGGAGATATCCAAGAGCTCGCGATTGACCACAAGATTCTGCATCACTTTTCACAATGGCTCACCTGGGCGAACCACTGAAATTATGACCACCACCACCCGCACCCTCCCGACCCCCTTCACGCGCTTCCGCCGCCTGCGCTCCTCCGAACCGCTGCGCGCCCTCGTGCGCGAGACGAGGCTCTCCCCGAGGGACTTCGTCTACCCGCTCTTCGTCACTCATGGTGAAGGTGTTCGGCGCGAGATCGAGACGATGCCCGGCCAGTACCAGCTCTCGCTCGATCAACTGGCGCGCGAGGCGGATGAACTGCGCGCACTCGGCGTCCCGGCCGTGCTGCTCTTCGGGCTGCCCGCCGCAAAGGACGAGGCTGGCTCCGAGGCATACTATCCTGATGGTATCGTCCAGCGCGCCGTCCGCACGCTCAAGCAGGCTGCCCCCAACCTCGTCGTCATCACCGACGTCTGCCTCTGCGAATACACCTCGCACGGCCACTGCGGCGTCATCAACGCAGGCGAAGTCGACAACGACGCCACGCTCCCACTGCTCGCGCGCACTTCCCTCTCCCACGCTGAGGCGGGAGCGGACATCGTTGCGCCGTCGGACATGATGGACGGTCGCGTCGCTGCCATCCGCTCGGCGCTCGACGACGCTGGCTACGGCCACACCCCGATCATGGCCTACGCCGCCAAGCAGGCCTCCGCCTTCTACGGCCCCTTCCGCGTCGCCGCCGAGTCCGCGCCGCAGTTCGGCGACCGCCGCGGCTACCAGATGGACCCTGCCAACGCCCGCGAGGCGATGCGCGAGATCGAATCCGACATCGAAGAGGGCGCCGATATCGTCATGGTTAAGCCCGCTCTCCCCAACCTCGACCTCATCGCCCGCGCCCGCGACCGCTTCGACCTCCCGCTCGCCGCCTACAACGTCAGCGGGGAGTACGCGATGGTGAAGGCAGCGGCGGCCGCCGGCTACCTCGACGAACGCCTCGTCACGCTGGAGATCCTCACCGCGATCAAACGGGCGGGCGCGGACCTCATCCTCACCTACCATGCAAAAGAGGCGTCTCGCTGGCTTCAATAACGTCGATTCCCGCCTTCTCGGATGTCGATGCGATCGCCTTCGACGGTTACGGTACGCTCTTCAACTTCACCGAGCCGGACTTCATCGCCACTATGGCCGAGATATGCGACCAGCAGGGGTTGGAGGCCGACGCCGCTGATCTCTGGCGTCGTTTCTTGCGGGCGGCGCTGCACTTTCGCTCGGAGAACCACGATGCGCCTGTCTATCGCCGCTACGATGAGGCCTGGGCGATCCAGTTCGAGCGCGTGTTCAAGCAGCTGCGTTTCGCAGGCGATGCCTGGTCAGCGGCTTCGCACTTGAAACAGCGGCTGGCCGGCGCCGATCTCTTCGACGAAGCAAATCCGGTTCTCGAGGCTCTGCGGCCGCACTACAGGCTAGCGCTGCTCTCCAATGCGGACGACGACTTCCTGAACGCTTGCCTCGATCGCAACTCTCTCCAATTCGAGACCACCGTCACCTCCGAGCAGGCCCAGGCGATCAAGCCCAGTGCCGAAATATTCCACCACCTCGCACGTCTTCTGGACCTGCCGCCGGAACGAATTCTGTACGTCGGCGATAGTCCCGTGCCCGACGTACTCGGTCCCGCGAACGCCGGCATGAAATCCGCCTGGGTAAATCGCAGCGGCATCCGCCGGTCTCGTAAAGTCCCGCGGCCTGATATCCGCGTCCGGTCCCTCACCGAGCTGCTTCCATACCTAGTGTCGCGATGACTGACTCTTCCCGCTCCCGCGAGCTATTCGCCCTGGCGCAGGAGCTCATGCCGGGTGGCGTCTCCAGCCCAGTGCGCGCCTGCCATGCCGTGGGCATCGACCCGCCGGTCATCGCCTACGGGCAGGGCGCCCGTGTGGTAGATGTCGACGGGAAGGCGTACATCGATTACGTCTGCGCCTACGGGCCATTGATCCTGGGGCACGCTCATCCTGACGTGGCGAGTGTGATCGCCGCTGCGGCCGAGCGTGGTACGGCCTTCGGCGCGACGAGCGAACTGGAGATCGAGCTAGCCCGCTTGATCTGCGAGGCGATCCCCTCCGTCGAGATGGTGCGCTTCGTGAGCTCGGGCACCGAGGCGACGATGTCTGCGATTCGACTCGCACGTGGCTTCACGGGGCGGGATAAGGTAATCAAGTTCGAGGGCGGGTATCACGGTCACGTGGACGGCTTGCTCGCGCAGGCGGGTTCCGGCCAGGCTACACTCAGCCTGCCCGACAGCCTGGGCGTCCCGGCATCGTTTGCCGCCGAGACGCTCCTTGCGCCGTACAACGACTCGGTCGCCGTCGCCGCCCTGTTCGGGCACCACGAAGGCGCGATCGCCGCGGTGATCGTCGAGCCCATCGCGGGCAATATGGGCGTCGTCCCATCTGCCGCCGGCTTTCTCGAGTCGCTGCGCGAGATCACCGCGTGCCACGGGGCGTTGCTCATCTTCGACGAGGTGATCACGGGCTTTCGCCTTCACTACGGCGGCGCCCAGACGCTACTCGGTATCGAGCCGGACCTTACCTGCCTCGGCAAGATCATCGGTGGCGGGCTGCCCGTGGGCGCCTACGGCGGGCGGCGCGAGATCATGGAGATGGTGGCACCATTGGGTCCGGTCTACCAGGCTGGCACGCTCTCGGGCAACCCGCTCGCAATGGCAGCCGGCATCGTAACTCTGGGGAAGCTGCGAGACCCGGAAGTCCACCAGCGCCTCGAAATCAGCTCGGTGCATCTAGAAGATGGCCTGCGCCGCGCTGCGCAGGAGGCGGAGGTGCCGGTTCGCATCAATCGCGCCGGCTCCCTGCTGACCATGTTCTTCACCGGCCACCCCGTTACAGACTTCGCCTCCGCCAAACGCTCGGATACCGACCGCTACGCGGCTTACTTCCGAGAGATGTCGAATCGAGGGGTCTTCCTCGCCCCCTCGCAATTCGAAGCGATCTTCGTCTCCGCCGCGCTTACAAACGACGACATCGCGGCGACCATCGAAGCGGTGACCAATTCACTGCAAGCGATCCGCTAGCGTCCCTCACCTCCTTCTTTATCACAAATCCCAGTCACAATCCCTCCGTGCTCTCCATGCCATCTGCGGAGCACCGAGACTGCACTTATTGTCTCTTCCGCGCGAGGGCGATATACTACACTCCGATCTTCGCCCCCGTATTGTTAATCTGCCTAAGTAGGTGAACGCTATGAAAGTCTCTGCCCTTCAGGAAAACCTCAACAAAGGCCTCTCGGTGGTCGGTCGCGCGGTCCCCGTCCGCAGCACGCTGCCCCAGGCTTCGCATGTCCTTCTCCAGAGCGACGAAGGTCGCCTGAAGCTCGTGGCGACCGACCTCATGATCGCCATCAGCTGCTGGATCGGCGCGCAGATTGAAGAAGAGGGTTCCGTTACAGTCCCGGCGCGCCTCCTCACCGATTTCGTCGCCTCATTGCCTAACGAGCGCATCGACCTCACTGTAGGCGACCGGGGTCGCCAGTTGCAGATCTCGTGCGCTCGAAACGAAGCTAACATGGCCGGCATGGAAGCGGCCGACTTTCCTCCGGTTCCGGCGGTGGGCGATGGGCTTTCACTGAAGCTAGACCCGGCGACTCTGCGCAAGGCGATCTCCCAGGTGCAGTTCGCAGCGGCCGTCGATGACACGCGACCCGTCCTCACCGGAATTCATGTGCTGGCCGAAGACCGCCAGTTGACGCTTGCAGCCGCCGACGGCTTCCGCCTCGCGGTCCACAAGCTCTCCCTCGATCAAGAAGTGCCGGAGCGTGTTGAGGTCATCATCCCGGCGCGCGCCCTGCGCGAGATCGAACGCCTGATCGCCGATGACCAGGATCCGGTTGAAATGTCGTTCAACGCCAACCGGTCGCAGGTGCTCTTCCGCCTGAAGGCTGTGGAGCTCGTAGCGACGCTCATCCAGGGAACGTTCCCCAACTACGGACAGCTCATCCCGCAGTCGTACACCACAAGAGCGACCGTCGATATGAGGCAATTGCTCCAGGAGACCCGAATTGCGGCCATATTCGCCCGCGACGGCGCCGGGATCGTCCGTGTTCAACTTGATCCGGGCGAGGGATCGGCGCCCGCCAAGATGACCGTCTCCGCGCGCGCGGAGGAGATCGGCGAGCACCGCGGCGATATCGATGCCAAACTGGAAGGCGAGGCCTCGAAGATCGCCTTCAACAGCAAGTACCTCCAGGACGTCCTCCAGGCGCTGGACGACACCGCCGAGCTCGCACTCGAGACGACGACGCCTTCAAGTCCCGGGGTGATCAGGCCCATCGGCTCGGATAACTACGTGCACGTGGTGATGCCGATGTTTGTACAGTGGTAGCCGGGCGCCGCGCGGCGTCCTCCTAAAGCGTGAGCCAGTTCGCGACCCGTGTGGTATACTCCCGCCGCCTACTGGCAGGAGGTCAAAATGCGACTGTCGCAACCACGAGTTCCACCCCTCGCCGACGCGGATCTGGACGAGGAAGGCCGAGAGTTCATGCAGGCCGTCGGGCGCGAAGGGCGAGTGCTCAACATTTACCGAACCCTCGCCGCGCACCCAAAGCTGCTGAAGCGCTGGGGCGTCTTCGGCACCCACGTACTCTACAAGAACACACTCCCGGCTCGGGAAAGAGAGCTCCTGATCCTGCGCACCGGCTGGCTCCGTCGCTCTGAATACGAGTGGGGACAGCACGTCGTCATTGCCCGGGCGTCCGGCGTCACGGACGAGGAGATCGGGCGGGTGAAGGAGGGTCCCGACGGCGGCGGATGGGCGCCTGCGGACGCCGCCTTGCTCCGCGCCGTCGACGAGCTTCACGACGACGCCTTCGTCAGCGACCCGACCTGGAGAGCGCTCTCCGAGCGTTTCGATGTCACGCAGCTCATCGATGTGATTTTCACCGTCGGGCAGTATCATGTCGTCTCGATGGCACTCAACACGCTCGGCGTGCAGCTTGACGAGGGGATCAGGGGCTTCGATTAGTGAGGCTCGAAGGCAAGACGGCAATCGTCGTCGGCGCGGGCCAGACGCCGGGTGAGACGATCGGAAACGGCCGCGCGACGGCCATCGTGTTCGCCCGCGAGGGCGCAAAAGTTCTGCTTGTCGACCGCAACCTGGCGTCTGCCCGGGAGACGAAATCGATAATTGAGGACGATGGCGGCGCGGCCACGCCGTTCGAGGCCGATGTGACGCGCGAGGTGGACTGCATCTCGCTCGTCGAGGCGTGCCGCAAGGAGTACGGCAGGATTGACATTCTCCATAACAACGTCGGCATCGGCCTCGGCGACGCGGGGCCTACGCATCTCAGCGAAGAGAACTGGCAGCGTATCTTCGATGTCAACCTCAAGAGCGTTTTCCTTACCTGCAAGCATGCGCTGCCGGTTATGCGGGAGCAGGGTAGCGGCGTTATCATCAATATCTCGTCTATAGCGGCCGTCTGCGCGGTCGGCATGGTGGCGTACAAGACATCGAAGGCTGGCGTGAACGCGCTGACACATTCGCTCGCGCTGGGGAATGCCCGCTACGGGATCCGTGTGAACGCGATAATGCCCGGCCTGATGAACACGCCGATGGCGATCGAGACGATCTCGCGGGTGAGAGGGGTCCAGAGGGATGAGTTGGTCCGGGAGAGAGACGCCCAGGTTCCGCTCGGCGCCAAGATGGGCACGGCCTGGGACATCGCCTGCGCAGCACTTTTCCTCGCCTCAGACGAGGCGAAGTTCATTACGGGCGTCGTGCTGCCCGTCGATGGCGGCCAGAGCGCTCGAATCGGCTAAGGTCAGACACACGCCGGCATCCAAGTTATAGGCTGAGTCTGCAGGACCGTCACCCGCAGCGATGGGCCCACCCAACATGGGCGTCGTGGATGCAGTCTTCGTCAGTTTCTATACGATTTAGCTGATATCGGGCGAAATTCCGCGAATTAGCCAGCATCCCGATAATGCGTCGTAGTTGTTGCCCGTGCTCGTGATTTGCTCGCGCACGTATTAGTTAGAGTTCTCCTACAAAGTAAGAAAATGTAGGTAACAGATAAGAGGGTAGTCTTAACTGAATCTTGACAAACCTCAAGCTGGCAATCTATGCTCGTTGCTACCGGTCAACATTTTCCACAGTAGATGTTGACCGGTTACTAAGTGAAACACCGCTCCAGACGGTGGGAGCGAGCGATATACAGAAGGAGCCCGGTGTTGCGCCTATCTCATACAGCCCTGCCCTTAGATCGCCCCGCGTCCGCTAAGGCCTCGCCGTCGCTGGTGCTACGTCGCCGCTCTACGAGGACGTTAGTTATTCGGGAGGAGTCGTCGTCATGATTCGCTGGATTATCGAACGGAGCCTGGACGCGCGGATCCTCATCTTCGCACTGGCGGCGGCGCTGGTTGTTTTCGGTGGTACGAAGGCCCAGGACATGTCTGTCGACACGCTGCCGGAGTTCCAGCCGACGACGGTGGAGATTCAGGCGGAGGCGCTGGGGCTATCCGCGGCCGAGGTAGAGCAACTGGTGACGGTCCCTCTGGAGCAGGACCTGCTCAGCTTCGTGCCGTGGGTCGAGGTCATTCGCTCAGAGTCCATCCCCGGCCTGGCGTCTCTCGAGCTGATTTTCGAACCGGGAACCGACCTCTACCGAGCCCGGCAAGTCGTGCAGGAGCGGCTGTCTGAGGCGGCGATTGCGTTGCCCGGCGCATCGAAAGTACCCGAAATGCTACAGCCCCTTTCTTCGACCAACCGCGTGATGATGATCGGGCTCACGTCCGACCAAGTATCCCTGATTGACATGTCCGTGTTGGCCCGTTGGACGATCAAGCCGCGCCTGCTTGGTGTGGAAGGTGTATCGAATGTGGCTGTGTGGGGTAATCGTGAGCAGCAACTTCAGGTGCAAGTTGACCCCGAGCGAATGCGAAAGCACGACGTCTCGCTCGGTCAAGTAGTCGAAACGACCGGCAATTCCCTGTGGTGGTCGCCGCTGGGCTTCGTTGAAGCATCGACGCCTGGAACCGGTGGGTTCATCGAGTCGCCACAGCAGAGGCTCACAGTCCAGCACGTGCTGCCGATCTCCACGCCGGAAGACCTCGCTAAGGTCACGATCGAGGGCAGGCCGGACGTGCGTCTGGCTGACGTGGCAGACGTCGTGGAAGGTCATCAACTGCTCATAGGCGACGCTGTCATCAACAAAGGCCCCAGCCTGCTCCTGGTGATCGAGAAGCTCCCGGAGGCCAATACACTCAACGTGACGAAGGCTGTGGAGGATGAGTTAAAGGCGCTTAGCCCAGCCCTTTCAGGGATCGAGATCGACCCGACTATCTACAGGCCGGCCACCTCCATCGACCGCGGAATCGACAACCTTGGCACCGCGGCGATCGTCGGCCTCGTTCTCGTCATGCTGCTAATGGCCCTTTTCTTCTTTGATTGGCGAAGCGTGCTGATCAGCTCCGTGACAGTGCCCCTTTCACTCGTCGCCGCTGCTGTTGTGCTCTACGTAGCCGGCGCGAGCTTCAACGTGATGGTATTGGCGGGACTCGTGATCGCCTCTGCCATCATCGTGGATGAGGCGGTGATTGACGTGGACAACATCAGGCGCCGACTCAGGGAGCGTCAGGCTCTGGGCGGCAGCCCCCCCGCGACGGTCATCGTTGACGCCCTGTCGGAGATGCGAGGCTCGATGGTGTTAGCAGCGCTGATCATCTTCCTGTCCGCTCTGCCGCTCCTGTTCCTGGACGGGCCGTCGGGTGAATTCTTCCCGCCAATGGTACTCGGCTACCTGGCCGCCATAGCAAGTGCAATGATCGTCTCGCTGACCGTCACACCTGCGCTGACAATGGTCGTCATGTCAAGCGGCAAGGTTTCCGAAAGCGAACCTCGACCTATCGTGCAGGTAAAGGGCAGCTACGCTGGCGTACTGAGGCCGGTTGTCGAGGCGCCGATGATCCCTTTGCTTGGCTTCGCGCTCATCGTATTGCTCGGCCTTGCCGCTGCTACCCAACTCAGTCAGCCATCCCTCCTCCCGGAATTCAAACAGAGGGACCTGTTGATCCACTGGGACGGCCCGCCGGGCACATCTCAACCGGAGATGAGCCGGATCGTCAGCGCCGCAGCAGCCGAGATGGACGCTCTCCCGGGTGTCCGCAACGTTGGTGCGCACGTTGGCCGTGCGGTGGCCTCCGATCAGATCGTCGGCGCCAACGCGGGCGAAATCTGGGTCAGCATCGAGCCGGGAGCGGACTATGGCGCGACGCGAGATGCGATTCAGGACGTTGTCAACGGGTACCCGGGCCTGACGCGCGAAATCGTGACCTTTCCGGAAGAACGAGTTCGAGAGATTTTGGCAGGCGCTAAAGATGACGTAACCGTGCGCCTATACGGCGAGGATCCCAGGATTCTGGGCACGGAGGCAGAGGAGCTACGCAAGGTCGTCGCGGGCGTTGACGGCGTAGTCGATTCGCAGGTGGCGCTTCCTGTCGCGGAGCCGACGATTGAGATCGAAGTAGACCTCGCCGCAGCCGAGAAACACGGCGTCAACCCCGGCGACGTGCGGCGCACCGCTTCTACGCTCGTCTCCTCGCTCTTCGTTGGCGCGCTGTTCGAGGAACAGAAGGTCTTTGAGGTCGTGGTCTGGAGTACCCCCGAGACGCGCGCCAGCCTCAGCAGCATCCAGGACCTCCCGATAGATAAGCCTGATGGCAGTCAGATCAGCCTGGATGAGGTTGCCGATATCCGTATCGAAGGGAATCCGACGGTTATTCAACGCGAAGCGATCTCCCGCTATATGGACATCACGGCGAACGTCAGCGGGCGAGGGCGCGATGCGGTGATCACCGACATTGAGCCTCTGCTGCGGCAGCAAGAGTTCCCGCTTGAGTTCCACGCCGAAGTGCTGGAGGGTAACAACGGCCTCCCGGCGAGCCAGAACCGCGGGGTGCCGTTCGGTGCCGCCGCCATAATCGGCGTGCTCCTCCTCCTTCAGCTGGCGTTTGGGAGCTGGCGGCTGGCGGTCTTGCTGATGGTCACTGCCCCGGCAGCGCTTGCCGGCGGGGCGATGGCGGCGTTCGTCTTCGACGGCGGCGATCTCACGATAGGCTCGTACGCCGGTTTCTTCGCGCTGATCGCTCTCGTCGCCAGAAATTGTCTTGCTCTAATGAGGCGCTATCAGACCCTCCAGGCCGAGGGAGGCGGCGAGGTCACTGTAGAACTGGTGCTCCGTGGCGCCCAGGAGCGCATCGCGCCAACTTTGGTGACCGCGACAGGGACGGCCCTGGCGTTCGTGACGCTTCTGATTGCCGGTGACCTATTTGGCCAAGAGGTGCTCACGCCGATGGCGACTGTCATCCTGGGGGGTCTTGTGACATCGAGCGTTTTCAGTGTTTTCATAGCGCCGGCGATATATCTGTGGTTCGCGCCAGCCAGTGTCGCAGAAACGTCGGCCGTTCAACTGGAGATGAGTCAAAAGGAGGCGACAGCATCATGATTGGCATCGATTGGCTTGGACAGCTCAGCCAGAGATCGATAACAGGGTTAATACTCGGTGGTTTGGTCGCGGCAGCGGCCGTGCTCCTACTTGTGATCGTCTTGATCGATCCATCGTCGAACACCGCATCGGGACTGTCCACTAACGCCACCTACACGATAACGACCGACGAAGGAAGCGGCCTTCAGACGATTACCTTGACTGAGAGAGCGGCGGGGCGGCTGGACATAGAGGTGAAAGAGGCTGGAGACCTAGAGATCCCTTACTCAGCATTGTTGTACGGCCTGGACGGCAGCACTTTCGTGTACATCAGTCCCGAGCATCTCACATTCCAGCGCGCTACGGTCGTGGTTGACCACATCCAGGAAGAAACGGCCGTGCTCAAAGAGGGCCCGGCCGCCGGCATGGCTGTCGTGACCGTTGGCGCGGCCGAGTTGTACGGCCTGGAAACCGGAATCGGCAAGTAGCTACGGGAGATCTGGAGTCATGATGCGTCTAATCATCGGCTGGAGCCTCCAGGCCCGGTTCATTGTGGTCGCCCTGGCGGCAGCCATGATGTTCTTCGGATACCAGGAAGTTCGTAATTCTCCGGTTGACGTCTTTCCCGAGTTCGCGCCGCCTATAGTTGAAGTTCAGACTCCCGCCCTTGGCCTGTCGTCGACGGAAGTCGAAGCCAACGTCACGATTCCGCTCGAGGACTCGCTGAACGGCCTCCCTGACCTTACCCTGATGCGCTCGAATTCGGTTGAGCAACTCTCCTCGATAGAGCTCCTGTTCGAGCGCGGCACCGATCTGATCCGCGCGCGGCAACTGGTGCAGGAGCGGCTGGCTACGGTGGCCCCGACGCTACCGACATGGGCAGCCCCGCCGTTTATCATGCAGCCCCTGTCATCAACCGCGCGGACGATGAAGATCGGGCTTACGTCGGAGAAATATTCGGTCACCGACATGTCGATGACCACTTACTGGAAGATCAGGCCGCGGCTATTGGAAGTCCAAGGCGTGGCCAACGTTTCGATCTGGGGAGAGCGCATCAAGATGCTCACGATCCAGATCGATCCGGAGAGGCTGCGAAAGAGCGGGATCACGATAAACCAGGTCAAGGAGACCACGGCTGACGCCATCGACTCTGGGCTGCTCCAGTTCTCCAACGGCGGTTACATCGGCACCGGTGGCTTCGTGGACACGCCCAACCAGAGGTTGTGGGTTCAGCACGTCGTCCCAATCACAACGCCGGAGAACCTCGCCAGAGTTCCGATCAAAGGGAGCCCGAGTCTGGTCTTAGGCGACATCGCTGAGCTCAAGTATGATCACCAGGCGCTTGCCGGTGACGCGGTCATCAACGACGGCCCCGGGCTCCTGCTCATCGTGCAGAAGTTCCCCTGGGCTAACACGCTCGATGTGACGCGCGGCGTCGAGGAGGCGATCGACGACCTGCGGCCGGGACTGTCCGGAATAGAGATCGACACGACGATTTTCCGGCCGGCCACTTTCATCGAGGAGTCGATCGACAATCTTACATGGGCGCTGCTCGTCGGCTCCATTCTTGTAATTGCGATCCTGATCCTCTTCCTTTTTGAGTGGCGGACCGCGCTGATCAGCGTAGTCGCCATTCCGCTGTCGCTCATGGCGGCAATGCTGGTACTCGACCTGAGGGGGACAACGATAAACGTGATGGTGTTCGCTGGGCTCGTAATCGCCAGCGGAGCCGTGGTCGATGACGCGATTATCGACATCGAGAACATCTGGCGCCGCCTTCGTCAACACCGGCTTGAGGGGAGCCAAAAGCCGATGCCGGCTATCATCCTGGATGCGTCCATGGAGGTTCGCGGCGCGATCGTTCACGCCACGTTGATGGATGTCGTCGTCTTGCTTCCCGTCTTCACCCTGGGTGGGCTATCGGGCGCATTCTTCGAGCCGCTGGCTCTCTCTTTCATTCTTGCCATCCTCGCCTCGATGTGTGTCGCGCTGACGGTTACGCCGGCGATGGCCTTTATCCTCTTTGCCAGGGCGCCTCTCCACGAGAGGCGCGACCCGCTGCTGGTGAGATTCCTGAAGGCGGGCTACGAGAAGGTCCTACTCCAGATCATCCCCAGACCACAGACGGCCTATCTCACCGTGGGTGTCTTTGTGCTGGCCGGCATCATCGTTGCCCCGCGGCTTGGACAGGAATTGCTACCCTCCTTCAAAGAGCGCGACTTCCTGATGCACTGGCTGACGGCGCCGGGCACATCGCTTGGGGAAGAGACCCGAGTCTCGGTCTCAGCATGCACCGAGCTGCGCCAGATACCGGGTGTGCGCAACTGCGGATCGCACATTGGGCAGGCGCTGCTGTCGGATGAGGTGTACGGAGTCTACTTCGGCGAGAACTGGGTAAGCGTCGATAAGTCCGTCGACTACGACAAGACCTTGGCCTCGATTCAGGAGACCGTCGACGGTTACCCGGGTATAAAGAGAGATGTTCAGACTTATCTTAAGGAACGTATCCGGGAAGTCCTTACAGGATCTTCGGAAGCCATCGTCGTTCGCATCTTCGGACCGGACCTTAACGTGCTGCGCCAAAAGGCGGATGAAGTTGAGGAGGCGATGTCTCACGTCGAAGGGGTCGCCGATCTGCACCAGGACCTCATCGTCGACATACCCCAGCTCGAAGTCGAAGTCGATCTGGCGGCCGCTCAGCGCTACGGGCTCAAACCGGGCGACGTGCGACGCGCGGCCGGCATCTGGGTGGCAGGCGAAGAGGCGGGCGACATCTTCCGTGCGGGCAAGGCGTATGACGTCCATGTTTGGAGTCCCCCGAGTGCCCGCGACAGCATCACTGACATCGGTGCGCTTTTGATCGACACGCCGACGGGCGAGAAAGTGCGTCTTGACGACGTGGCTGACATCCGGATCGCTCCCGTTACAAACAAGATCCACCGCGAAAACCAGTCTCGGAGCATCGACGTTGAGGCCAACGCCACAGGGCGAGACCTGGGCTCGGTGGCGCATGACGTCGAAGAGGCGGTCGAGGCGATTGATTTCCCACAGGAATATCATGCGGAGCAGATCGGAGAGTTCGAGGAACGTCAGGATTCGCAGCGACGCCTAATGATCTTCGGGATCGCTGCGGCGCTTGGAGTTTTTGCTCTCCTGTTTGCCGCCTTCAACAGCTGGCGGCTGGCGTTCCTGTCGTTCTTCACCTTGCCGTCGGCCTTGGTCGGCGGAGTGGTGGCGGCATACATCGGCGGCGGCGTGCTCTCGCTCGGCTCACTCGTTGGTTTTCTCACTGTCTTTGGGATCGGTGCCCGCAACGGCATCATGCTAATCACCCATTTCCAGCACCTCGAGGAGCAAGAGGGAGAACCGTTCGGTCCGAATCTCGTGCTGCGCGGGGCCAAGGAGCGGCTCGCGCCGATCCTGATGACGGCGCTGGCCACTGGTCTGGCGATCGTGCCTCTTATCTACGCCGGTAGCGTGCCGGGGAACGAGATCGAGCACCCGATGGCCGTGGTCATCTTCGGTGGCATCATCACGTCGACGCTGCTCAACCTATTCATCGTGCCATCTCTCTATCTGCAGTTCGGCCGTCGATCGCGCCGGGCGGAAGGAGTTCAGCCTGCATGAAGCTCGTCGCAGTACTAGCAGTGACGCTTCTCATCCTAGCAACGTCAGCGTGCGGCGGCGATGACTCGCCGAAGCCGAGCAACGGCTCAGAGACGCCCGAGCCGTCGTCCGGCCCAAAAGAGGCGATCGCGGAGCAACTGGAGATAGACCCGGCCAACTTCGACAACCCAACGACGATTGACAACGAATGGTGGCCGCTGGAGCCGGGAGAGCAGCTTGTCTACGAGGGCTTCAGCCTCCAGGAAGGGGAGCCTATCGCTCATCGCGTTGTCGATACGGTTCTTGACGTCACGAAGGTGATCAACGGAATAACGGTTCTGGTCAGCTGGGAACAGGACTTCCTGGACGATCAGCTCGTCGAGGCTGAACTGGCTTTTCACGCGCAGGACAACGACGGGAACATCTGGCACCTGGGTCAGATACGGGAGAACTGGGAAGAGGGGATGTTCGTCGGTGGCAGCGCCTGGATGGTGGGCCATTTTGAGGGCGCAAAGGCCGGGATCAGGATGCTGGCTGAGCCGAAGCTGGGCACTCCGGGCTACTCGCAGGGCTTCGCGCCGGATCCCTTCTTCTGGACAGACAGCAGCCGCGTGTACAAGACCGGTGAGAAGGTTACGGTACCGGCGGGCACGTACGAGGACGTCCTAGTGATCGAGGAGTGGGACCAGGAGACCGAGGCTGGCGTCTTCCAGCTCAAGTACTACAAGCGCGGACTGGGCGTCGTTCGCATCGGTTTTCGCGGCCCGGACCCAGATGAGGAAGAACTCGAGCTTGTAGAGATGTCACGGCTCAGCGCGGAAGAGCTTGCTGATGCGCGGACGGAGGCACTGAAGATAGAAGAACGGGCGTACATCTACGGTGACACGAGTCCGGCAAAACTTATCGGAGCGGGACAATGACCATGGGATTGCGAGTGAATGGAGGGTCATATGGCAATCGTAGGAAGTGAAGCAACGGTCGCAACGACGGTGTCTGTCTCACAGTCGACGGTGCTATCCGCCACAGACCTTCAGAAGTCTTATGACGGCAGGCCGGCGCTGCGGGGTTTGTCTTTTACGCTGGAGGCCGGTCGCGTCCTTGGCTTCCTGGGGCCGAATGGGGCAGGGAAGACGACCGCGATTCGCATCCTCACGACCATTATCGAGGCCGATTCCGGTCACTTCGAAGTGGCCGGAGTCAGCTCGCGATATCCCGAGCAGATTCGTCGCCGGATAGGAGTGCTTCCTGAGAGCCAGGGCTATCCAGGACAGGTCACTGGACTCGAGTATCTCGCTTATTACGCGCGGCATTATGGCTGGTCTACGTCTGAGGCGAAGGAATACAGCCTGGCGCTTCTCCAAGAAGTGGGTATGCAGAAGCGGGCGAACTCACTTATCGGCACTTACAGCCGCGGTATGCGGCAACGACTGGGGATCGCACGCGCCTTGGTCAATAATCCCGTGGTCGCTTTTCTCGACGAACCCACGCTGGGGCTGGACCCAAAGGGTCAGCAGGAGTTGCTCGAAATGGTGCGGCGGATCGCGCGGGAAAGAAACGCGGGCGTCATTCTCTGCAGCCATCTCCTTTCCGAAATTGAGGGAGTCTGTGATGACGTTGTGATCCTTAGTTGGGGTCAGGTCGCTGCGAAGGGATCGATGACAGAAGTAGCCGGACAAGCTCAACGAAACGGTGTGCGCATTCACGTCCCGTCGCCGTCAGCGGATCAAGCCCAAAGGATACTGGAGGCGATACCTGACGTGAAGGTGACTGGTAACGGTGCCGCGCCAGGCCGGTTGCAGGTGGAATTCGTGAACGGCGCACGCCCGAACACTCGCGAGGACGATGGCCTGTATAACGGAATCTTGGAGGCGCTCATTGGCGCCAAGATTCCAATTCTGGGCTTTGAGGGCCAGGGCAGCCGGTTACAAGACGTCTTCCTAAGGCTGACACAGGAGGAGATTCAATGAGCGACAACCCTACCGCAGAACGCGCCCGTTCCGGCGCACCCGGCTGGTGGCTCGTATTCACGAGGGAGCTCAAGGAGTTATGGATTGGAGGGAGGGCGCTCAACCTCCTCATTCTCTACAGCATACTAATGGGGGCCACATCATTCCTGATAGCGACTAACGCAGAGTTGGAGCTAATACCTCCGAGAGAAGTTGCCTACTTGATGTTATGGCCCAGCATCGCGTTCGCGCTCTTCATCGGCTTGATTATCGGTGCCGACAGTATTAGCGGCGAGCGAGAGCGCGGGACCCTCGAGGCGCTGCTCTTGACCCCGACCAGTCGCAGGCAGATCGTCATTGGCAAGTTCCTGGCGGCTGCTTCGCCCTGGCCGGCGGCCCTGACAATCTCGTTAGTCCTGGTGCGGGTGCTGTCTCAAGGGGATGAGGTATTCGTCAAGGCTGTGTTCTGGGGTAGTCTGATCGGAAGCGTGCTAGCGCTGGCCTTCATCGGCCTGGGGATGCTGGTCAGTTTCTGGTCGAACTCAAACAGGACCAGTCTCTTCGTGAGCCTGCTCTGCTACTTCGGGTTCCTCCTTCCAACACAATTTCCCGGCGAAGCACAGGCGGGGTCTATCGGGCAGCTCATCAAGAAGGTGAACCCGATGGAGGCCGGGAAGGAATACCTGGCCAGGGTGATCGTGAACAATGGAACTCCGGACGAGCTGTGGGTCTGGGCGCTGGCGCCGCTCACCTTTCTGGTAGTGGCGCTGGGCGTGCTCTTCTTCTACGCGGGCCCGGGTCTGCGCCTGGAGGGGGGCAGGTCAAGGCCCAACCTGGCGAACTGGAGCCGCGCCGGCGGAGTCTCCGCGATCGCGGGCCTGCTGGTCGCCGGCCTGGTGACCATTCTCGCCGTATCTCCGGTGGCAGCCCGAGGGGGCGACCGGGCACCGGAATCCGAGCTACCGATCGCGATTACGATCGATAAGGACTTCGCGTCAGTGAAGACGGGAGATAACGTTAAGTTCACCACTGAGGTAGCGTACAGCGGCAACGAAGAGTCCCCTCGCATGGTTGTCGCGATGAACATCATCGACATCGAAGGGGAGGTCGTCGACCCGGAGGACTGGTCGCCGCAGCGGACTCAGGTGGTCGAGCCTTTGCCGGCCGGTGAAACTGCCACCCAGAGCTGGGTCGTGAATGCCATTCAAGAAGGCGATTTCATGGTGTACATGGTCGCGGTCCCAGAGCCTGACAGTGAGGAAGCCACCAGTCAACCCGTCTCCACTTCCGGCATCCATCTAACTGTTGATCCGTTCTACAGGCTCAGTCCGGGAGGAGTGCTTCCATTTGCGATTGGGATTCCGATAGCGTTGATCGCCACCGCCTTCCTTCTGCGCTGGCTGCGGCGTCGCGGCCTCGATACAGGGGCTGCCTAGCGGAGAGCGGCGGTGATGGATCGGCAACAGTCCGGCGCGGCGCGTAACCATCGGTCTGCGGGTCGAAGGATCTCGTTCATCACAGCTTCATCTTCGCTTCACAGTCGGTTCATCGGGTCGATGTACGCTCACGGAAGAGATTCAACCTGAGGTGAGAGTAAATGTGTCATCTTGAAAGAGCAGACTGGCGATGACCGGCAATGGTACTGAAAGAGGACAGGGTGAGGCCGCCCTCCAGGTCCGCGGGCTCTCGAAATCGTACGGCTCTCTCAAAGCCGTCCGGGATCTGTCATTCGAAGCGTTTCGAGGGGAGATCATCGGGTTTCTGGGGCCTAACGGCGCAGGCAAGACGACGGCCATTCGAATGCTTTCGACGATACTGCCGCCGGATGCTGGTAGCTTCACGCTGGGCGGCGTCGCGCACACCGATGCGATCGCCATACGTCAGCGCATCGGTGTCTTGCCGGAGAGCGCCGGGTACCCGTTCCAGCAGACGGGCGATGAATTCATAAGTTACCATGGACGCCTTTTCGGTCACTCGCCGGCGCGAGCCCGCGAGATCGGTGCGTCCCTCCTCCAGGAAGTTGGTCTCGGAGAGCGGGCCTCTTCGCGTATCTCGTCGTATAGCCGTGGGATGCGGCAGAGGCTGGGCGTGGCTCGAACGCTTGTCAATGAGCCGGAAGTGCTGTTTCTGGATGAACCAACGCTGGGCCTAGATCCGGCTGGACAACGGCAGATGCTTCGCCTTATCAGCGACATAGCGCGACAACGCCAGACGACTGTCATATTGAGCACCCACTTCCTGGACGAGGTCGAGCAGATCTGCTCTCGGGTCCTCATCCTGAAGCAGGGTGAAGTCGCTGCTGAAGGCAGTATTGCGGACATCAAGCGGCAGACGGCCCCCAGGGCTGCACGGTTCAGTGTCCCTCCGGAGATGCATGATGAAGCGCTGGCGCATCTTGCGAAAGCGGCCGGGATTGCCCACGCCGCACCCGCGAATAGTGAGCCTGGCTCGATCATCGCCACGTTCGAGAACGGCTGGATGACCGAGAATTCCAGGCTGGGGATGAACAGCGCGATCCGCGCTTTAACCGATGCTGAAGTTCCGATTCTCTCGTTTGAGCTCGAGGGATCGCGCCTGAGTGATGCGTTCCTGTCGCTGACCGAGGAGGAGCCACAGTGACGTCGATGACGAGGCCGAAACGAGCGTGGCTGGTGATAGCCGGGCAGGAGCTGCGTGAGCTCTGGCTGTCGGCGCGCGGCCCGGTTCTTGTCCTGCTGTTCAGCCTGCTCCTCAGCGTGATCACGTATTTGGCGGCCGCGGACAAGGAGCTGAACATCCTCGATCAGAGGCAGACAGTTAACCTTGTGCTCCAGGTCACTCTGGCGATCGGCGTCGCCCTGGCGCTTCTGTTGAGTGCAGACGCCATAAGCGGCGAACGGGAGCGCGAGACGCTGGAGAGCCTTCTTCTCACACCCATCCCGAGGCGCGATATAGCGATCGGCAAGCTTGTGGCGGCGTTCTCTGTCTGGCCCGTGATCATCCTTGTGGCTATACCGTACATATGGATTCTGAGAGAGGGAGGCGAGATCTTCACTGACGCCGTTCTCGTTGCCCCGCTGATTGGCGCCCTTCTTGTCGTAGCCTTCGCCTCGCTCGGCCTCGTCGTTAGCACGGCTTCCAGTTCGAACCGCGCCAGCCTGGCCGTGAGCTTCTTTGCCTTCGTGGCCCTGATGGTGCCGACGCAACTACCCCTGAAAGGATGGACGGGAGACGCCCTGCGATACACAAACCCGGTGACGGCTGGATCGCGCTTCATCGAGAAGGTCGTTGTCGACAACCACTCCTGGGGGGATGAGGTATCGTTGCTCATCGCTCCCGTTCTTGCTGCCGTAATCACGCTGACCGCCGCCGTGGTCCTGGCAACACGCCTGCGCATCTACGGGGGATTCGGACGATGAGACGCTTGGTATGGATCGTCCTCGCGGTTGCGGCTGTCCTTCCCCTTGGCGCCAATGCCCAGGTGTCGGCGCAGGAGGGAAGCGAAACAACTGCCGTCGGCGACTTGAGGGTGTCGGTGAGCCTGTCCGAAGTGGCCGCGCTTACCGGTGAGAGGTTCACCTTCACTTCGGAAATTTCCAACAAGGGCAGCGACCCTTCGCCTGCTCTCATCGCCAACCTGAACATCGTAAGCCTCGACCAGAGCGCCTATATCGACCCGGAGGACTGGTCGCCGCAGAGATTTGCCAATGTGGCCCCGATAGAAGCCGGCTCCTCGGCCGAGCAAACCTGGACGGTCAATCCTGTCTTGAAGGGCAGTGTCGCCGTCTACGTCGTGATCGTCCCCGAGTCGCCCGACCTTGCTAAGGCCGAGGCGCTCGTGTCGAGCTCTGCTATCCACCTCCAGATTGGCGAGCAGAGAACCCTGAACCCCGGTGGTGTGCTGCCCGTGGTGCTGGCCGTCCCCGGGCTTCTGGGGTTGATCTTGCTGGGGCTCGTGATGGCGCGGCGCAGGGGCTAAGGGCGCATCCCTGACGTATACCTCTTGACGACAGAACAAACGTTCTTAATAATGGGACGCGAGACCGTCCCATGCCCATCGCCTGCTTAAGCATCCCCCGCTTTGCTGTTGAGGTTGAGCGCCGGCGCCGCCCGGAGCTCAGCGCCCGCCTCATCCTGATCGGCGACGCCGCCGTCTTCGACTGCTCGCTCGGTGCAGAGAGCGCAAGCGTTGCACGCGGCATGCGGATGTCCGAGGCGATCGGCCTCTGTCACCGCGCCGCAGTGTTGCTCTCTGACATCCCTTATTACAAGCGGCAGTTCGATGAGGTTCTGGACTTCCTCATGGAGCTGAGCCCGGAAGTCGAAGCGGGTGGACTTGGCCTTGCTTACCTTTCGCTGAACGGCCTGCCCGTCGCCCCGGTCGCCTTCGCCGAGGGTCTGGTCGCTTCGCTGCACCGGCGGTTCGGTTTCATGGCGGCGGCTGGAGTTGCCTGCGGTAAGTTTCCCGCGCGCGTCGCCGCTGTTGTAGTGCGGCCCGGCCTGACTAAGGTAATCCCGGCCGGCGACGAGGCCTCGTTCCTGGCGCCACTGCCTGTCTCCCACCTGCCATTCGGGGATGCCCTGCATTGGCGGCTGCACCTCCTGGGGCTGGAGACGATGGCTGATATCGCGCGATTACCTCTGGGGGCGTTCCAGCAACAGTTCGGCCCGGAGGGCAAGCGCTGCTGGGAGCTGGCAAGTGGCCTCGATCTAGAGCCTCTTGTACCACGGCTGACGGAAGAGACCGTTGTCCGGCGCCTGCAATTGCCCGCGCCGGCCGTGAACATTGAAGCGATCTACATGGCGGTCGAGAGGTTGATCTACGCCGCCTACGGTGATCCCGTTCGCGGCGGTCGCTGGGTCCGCAAGGTCATCGTCCGGGCGAATATGGAGATCGGTGGAGCGTGGGAGCTTCCTGTAGCTTTCCGCGAGGCTCTCTCGAACCCGCGTGACGCCTGGTTCGCCGTCAAGACTGCCATCACTCGCCGGCCACCTGACCGGCCGGTCGAAGAATTGGCCGTGGAATTGATCGGCCTCAGCAGCGAATCCGGCAAACAGGCGTCGATGTTCGAGAACAAGGGCAAGCTCTGGCGGCAGATCGAGGAGATGATGCGGCAGCTCCGCGCCGGGCAGAGCGCGGCGTCTGTCGGAAAAGTGGTGGAGGTAGAGCCATGGTCGCGCATACCGGAGCGACGGACAGCACTGGCCGACTTCGAACCTTCGGCGTAGCTCAGGTCAGGCCTCTAAACCGGCCGCGGCCGCTGCGGGTGGAAGCCGATGCGGACGATCATCCCGTCGCCGTTTGGCTCTCCGATCGCCGCTACGGTGTGGAGGCGGTGCTGGAGCGCTGGCGTATAGATGACGAATGGTGGCGACAGAAGCTGGTCTCGCGTTTGTATCACAGGTTGTTGCTGGAGGACGGGCGGACGGTCGACGTCTATCGGGATCTGACGACCGGCCGATGGGCCAGGCAGAGCTACTGATGTGATCAACTACACAGAGCTCCACGCCCACTCCAACTTCTCCTTCCTGGAAGGCGCTTCCCACATCGAGGAGCTGGTCCTGCGCGCCCGCGAGCTTGGCTACGAAGCCCTGGCCCTCACCGACCACGACGGTTTGCACGGCGCGATGGAGTTTGCGCAGTGCGCCCGCGCCTGGGGCTTGCGCCCCATCACCGGCGCCGAAGTGACGCTGGCGAGCGGCCACCATCTCACCCTCCTTTGCGAGACTCCAAGGGGCTACGCCAACCTCTGCCGTCTGCTTACCCACGCTCACCTGGAGCACGAGCGAGGGGAGCCACGCATCGAGCCCGAAGTCCTGGCCCGGCACACTGAGGGGCTTATCGCACTCTCCGGATGCCGCAACGGTGAAGTGCCGTCGTTGACCGCTAGGGGCCGCCATCAGGAGGCGGAGGAGGCGGCGCGCCGGTACAAGCGGTGGTTCGGCCGTGAGAACTTCTTCGTCGAACTTCAGAACAACCTCGTCTACGGCGACGTGGCTCGCAATCGTGCGCTCGCTGACCTGGCAGAGCATCTGCGTCTTGGCGTGGTCGCCACCGGCAACGTCCACTACCACGCCCGTGAGCGTCACCGCCTCCAGGACGTGCTGACCGCGATCAAGAACCGCGCGACTCTGGACGCTTCACACCGGCAGCGTCGCGAGAACTCTGAATACTATCTGAAGCCGCCAGCCGAGATGGTGGAGCTTTTCAGTGATTATCAGGGGGCAATCTCCACCACCGTTCGCATTGCTGAGCGTTGCTCTTTCGACCTCACTCGCGACCTGGACTATCGCTTTCCCGACTACCCTGTTCCCGAAGGCGAGACGCCAGACTCGTACCTGCGAAAGTCGTGCCTGCGCGAGGCCTCACTGCGTTACCCCAGGCTGACGACCGAGATCGAAGAGCGGTTGGATAAGGAGATGGGGCTTGTGGAAAGACACGGCCTCGCGGGCTTTTTTCTCATCCACGAGGAGATCCTCCAGCTGGCCCAGGAGGTAGCACGGGAACTCCGTGGCCGTTCGCACCACGGGCCGCCGGGGCGGGGGCGCGGCTCTTCAGTCGGCTCTCTCATCTGCTATCTGATCGGGCTGAGCCACATCGATCCTATCGCCAACAATCTCTTCCTCGGTCGTTTCCTCAACGAGGAGATGGCCTCTGTGCCTGATATCGACCTCGATTTCTCTCGTGACATACGGGAGAAGCTGATCCTGCGCATCTACGAACACTTCGGCAGCGAACACGTTGGCCTCGTCGCCACCTTCCCCACCTATCGCTTGCGTAGCGCCGTGCGGGAGGTGGGCAAGGCGCTTGGCCTGCCGCCCGCCGAGCTGGACCGGCTCGCCAAGGCGAGCGAAGGAGGCTCAGCACGGTCTATTCGTGAGGAGATGGGGCGTCTCAGCCACTATCGGGATAAAGTGAACGCTTCCCCCTGGCGCCACCTGGCAGAACTGGCGGAGCAGATCGCCGGCTTTCCGCGGCATGTCTCCCAGCACGTTGGCGGTATGGTCATCTCGTCCAAGCCTCTTGTCGAGATGGTGCCGCTGGAGCAGTCCGCCATGCCCGGCCGAGTTCTCATCCAGTGGGACAAGGACTCTGTGGACGACGCCCGAATGATCAAGATAGATTTCCTCGCGCTCGGCATGCTCTCCGCCGTAGACGAGACGCTCGATCTCATCGAGGAGCATCGCGGCAAACGCATCGACCTCTCCCGTATCGATTTCAAGGACGAGCGCGTGTACGACTCCATCTGCGCCGCCGATACGATGGGGGTCTTTCAGATCGAGTCGCGCGCTCAGATGCAAACGCTTCCCCGCACCAGGCCACGCTCACTGGAAGACCTGACGGTGGAGGTGGCGATCATCCGTCCCGGCCCTATTGTCGGCGGCTCCGTGAATCCCTACATCAACCGCCGCATGGGACGTGAGCCTGTCACCTACGACCATCCCTCGCTGGAGCCGGTGCTGGGAGAGACGCTGGGCGTCATCCTCTACCAGGAGCAGGTCCTCCAGGTCTCTATGGCGCTCGCCGGCTTCACTGCCGGCGAAGCCGAGGGCCTGCGACGTGCCATGAGCCGCAAGCGCTCCCGCGAGGCGATGGAGAAGATAAAGGCCCAGTTCATAGATGGCTGCCTCCGCAATGGCGTGTCCAGTCCGGTAGCGGAGAAGGTCTTCAAGCAGATCGTCGGCTTCGCCGAGTTCGGCTTCCCGAAAGCGCACGCGGCCGCCTTTGGTCTCCTGGCCTATCAAACCGCCTGGCTGCGCTTCTACTACCCGGCCGAATCGTTGTGCGCTCTCTTCAACGCCCAGCCCATGGGCTTCTATGGCCCCCATGTCCTGGTCAACGACGGCAAGCGCCACGGCGTGGAGGCGTTGGCCCCGGATCTCAACCAGAGCAGCGCTAATTGCAAGATAGATAACGGCGCTGTTCGCATTGGCCTGCGCTACGTCAAAGGCCTCAGTGAAACCACCGCCCGCGAGGTAGCCACCTCGCCCGACGCCCCCTATTGCTCTCTGTCCGACTTTCTGGAACGCACCCGGCTGAAGCGAGAGCAAGTGGAGAACCTGATCGCCTGTGGTGCTTTCGACTGCTTCGGCCTGGAGCGCCGAGAACTGCTCTGGCAGCTTGGCCTGCTCTTTCGGCCCGAGGGACGCAACGGCCGGCAACGTCAACTCGCGCTGGCCCTTCCAGTTGAGCAGGACATGGTATCCCTGCCGCCGATGAATGATTGGGACCGTATGGTCGCCGATTACGCTATCCTGGGTCTTTCGCCCGGCCATCACCCAATGGCTTATCTGCGCTCTGATCTGCACGAGGGTATCGTTCCTAGCCATATGCTGGAATCGTTGCCGGACGGGGCGCCGGTTCAGGTGGCCGGAATGGTGGTCTGCCGGCAGCGTCCGGGAACGGCCAAAGGCTTCGTCTTCCTGGTCCTCGAGGACGAGTTTGGCGTGACGAACCTGGTGGTAAAGCCGGACCTCCACGACCGCCAGCGCTCGCTCGTGCGTGGAGAACCCTTCCTTATCGCCCAGGGCAAGTTGCAGCGGCGGGACGGGATCGTCAACGTCATCGCCCAGCGGTTCACTCCGCTGCAGGCACACGGAGCGCCGGCGCCTGAGGCTCACAACTTTGGCCACGGCCACCATTGAGCTGCGGCAACCTTTCGCATCCAAGCCGCGTTAGCAATACAGGCGGTAGAGAGTACCAGAGCGTATGCAAGTTCAGCCTGCCCCCAATCTCCCGAAACTTCCCTTCCCGCTTCAGGATGGCGAGCAGGTGATCCAGCTCTGCCGGCGCCACTGGTGGTTTCTCTGGCCGCGCACGATCATCCTTGTGCTGTTCGCTCTCGTGCCGCTAGCCGCGGTGATCTGGGTGCTATCTGCGCTCGATATACTAACCGACCTCGTTATATTCTTCTGGGCGGGCGCGGTCCTCTGGCTCATCTACTGGGCTGTGCGCCTCTTCTTTAACTGGTACCGCTACCACAACGACATCTGGGTTGTCACTAACCAGCGCATCGTCGACAGCACCAAGCCCTTCCCCTTCAAACTTCTTGTCTCGACGGCTGACCTCGTCAACGTCCAAGACATGACGATCGAGAAGTCCGGCATCATCCCTTCGCTCCTCAACTTTGGCGACGTGATCTGTGAGACCGCGGGCGCCAGCGCCCAGCGGTTCCGCATCGGCGGAGTGCCAGACCCCGCCGCGGTTCAGCTCCTCGTCGACAAAGAGCGTGACCGCGAGCGGATGCGCTACACGTAGTTGTTTAGGTCATCACCGACTCAAAACGCCCGCAGTTGACCACTAGTTGTTATCTCCTGCTTCACGCTCCACAGGTGTATCATTAGACCGGTGATCCGACCCGTGCCAAAGAGCTACGAGAACTACGTAAACGGACGCTGGACGGGCCCTAAGAGTGACTCCTTATTTCAGCGCGAGAACCCCGCCACCGGCGAGATCATCGGCTCCTTCCCTGACTCCGGCGCTCAGGATGTGGCGGACGCCGTGACGGCGGCGGTCGGCGCATTCGAATCCTGGCGATTGACTCCGGCGCCACGCCGGGCGGAGATCCTGTTTCGCGCCGCGGAGTTGATGCTCGCTCGCAAGGAGGAGCTGGCGCGCGACGTCACGGTCGAGATGGGAAAGGTGCTGAAGGAAGCGCGCGGCGATGTCCAGGAAGCGATCGACATGACCTACTACGCAGCGGGAGAGGGCCGGCGAATGGCCGGCCAGACGCTACCCGCTGAGCTGCCCAACAAGTTCGCCATGACCGTACGGCAGCCGCACGGGATCGTGGCCGCCATTACCCCCTGGAACTTCCCGACCGCCATTCCCTGCTGGAAGCTCATGCCCGCGCTCATTACCGGCAACACGGCTGTTTTCAAGCCGTCGCCGCTCTCGCCGCTCAGTGCCTCCAATCTCGTACGCATCCTTGAAGAGGCAGGCCTTCCGCCGGGCGTTGTAAACCTCGTCTTCGGTGGCGACCAGACGGGCGCCGCATTGGTCGAAGACCCCCGTGTGTCGATGGTCTCGTTCACAGGCTCGCTTGAGGTGGGGCGAGAGATCGCCGCCCACTGTGGCCGTAACAGCAAGCGCGTCCACCTGGAACTGGGCGGAAAGAACGCCATCATCGTCCTCGATGACGCCGACGTAGACCTGGCGATCGAGGGTGCTGTATGGAGCGCCTTCGGCACAAGTGGGCAGCGCTGCACCGCCGCCAGCCGGATGATAGTTCATGAAGCCGTTGCCGAGCCTTTTACTGATCAGCTCGTCGCTCGCGCTGGAGCGCTACGACTCGGCGACGGTCTCGAGATCGCGACGGATGTGGGGCCTGTCGTCAGTAGCGACTCGATCGCGAAAATTCAGAGCTACATGGAGATCGGCCGAGAAGAGGGCGCCGCCATCGCCTGCGGCGGTTCACGCGCTGCGGGCAATGGACTCGACTGCGGTTATTTCTTCCAGCCCACCGTCTTCACAGACGTTAAGCCCGCGATGCGCATCGCCCAGGAAGAGATCTTCGGTCCCGTGACGGACGTGATCACATGCTCCGATCTCGATCAGGCAGTGGCGATTAACAACGATGTGCCCTATGGTCTCGTTGCGGCGATCTACACGCGGGATATCAGCAAGGCGTTCAGCGCCCTGGAGAGAATACACACCGGGATGGTCTACATAAACGCGGGAACGATAGGTGCGGAGGTCCATCTGCCGTTCGGCGGCACGCGCGCCACTGGGAACGGCCATCGCGAGGCCGGCCAGGCTGCCCTGGATTCTTACAGTGAATGGAAAAGCGTCTATGTCGACTACTCCGGCCGTCTCCAGAAGGCCCAGATAGACCGTTAGCAAGGTGGCGTCCGAGCGAAATTCCGAACCCGCGCAAACCGCAAAAACTGACCGGCTCTGGTATAAAGACGCCATCGTCTACCAGTTGCACGTTAGAGCGTTTCGCGACAGTAATGCTGACGGGGTAGGCGACTTTCGCGGTCTCTGCGACAAACTCGACTACCTGCGAGACCTTGGCGTCACCGCGCTCTGGCTTCTTCCCTTCTACCCTTCCCCGCTGAAGGACGATGGGTATGACATCGCTCACTACACAAAGGTCCATCCGGCCTACGGCACCCTCAGGGACTTCCAGGCCTTTTTGAAAGAGGCCCACCGTCTGGGAATCAGGGTAATCACCGAGATGGTGCTGAATCACACGTCGGACCAGCACCCCTGGTTTCAGCGCGCTCGCCAGTCGAAGCCGGGGAGCCGCTATCGCGACTTCTACGTCTGGAGCGACACGCCGGACCGCTATCCGGATGCGCGTGTGATCTTCAAGGATTTCGAGCACTCCAATTGGTCTTGGGATACAGTCGCTAAAGCGTACTACTGGCACCGCTTCTACTCGCATCAGCCGGACCTGAACTTTGATCACAGCGAAGTACGCCGCTCGCTGCTTGACGTCGTCGATTTCTGGCTCGATATGGGTGTCGATGGGCTACGCCTGGACGCCGCTCCCTATCTCTACGAGCGCGATGACACCACCTGTGAGAACTTGCCGGAGACTCACGCATTTCTCAAGGAACTCCGTCGCCACGTCGATGAGCGCTACGAGGGGCGGTTGCTGTTGGCGGAAGCCAACGCGCGACCCGAAGATACTGTGGCCTACCTTGGCGACGGCGACGAGTGCCACGCCGCGTTCAACTTTCCACTCATGCCGCGACTGTTCATGGCAATCCACATGGAGGACCGGCGCCCCATCTTGTCGGCGATAGAGCAGACCCTCGAAATCCCCGCCAGTTGCCAGTGGATGCTGTTTCTCCGCAATCACGACGAGCTGACACTCGAGATGCTATCGGACGAAGATCGAGAGTACGTTTATCGGGTCTACGCTGAGGACCCCCAGGCCCGCGTCAACTCCGGGATACGGAGGCGGTTGACTCCGCTTCTCGCCAACAATCGCCGGCGGCTCGAGCTGATGTACGGCCTGCTGCTCTCTCTGCCAGGGACTCCGGTCGTCTATTACGGCGACGAGATCGGGATGGGGGACAACATCTACGTGGGTGATCGCAACGGCGTTCGCACACCCATGCAGTGGAGCGGCGATCGCAACGCCGGTTTCTCCAGCGCGAATCCGCAGCGTCTTTTCTTGCCGGTGATTCTTGATCCCGAGTATCACTACGGAAGCGTGAATGTCGAAATGCAGCAGAAGAACCCGCACTCCCTCCTGTGGTGGATGCGGCGCATCGTTGCCTTGCGCAAGCAACACACGGCGTTCGGGAGAGGGTCCACGCACCTCCTGGAACCCGACAACCACCACGTGCTTGCGTATGTTCGGCGCTTCCGTAGGGAGGCCATACTGGTAGTTGCTAACGTATCGCGGTTCGTCCAGCATGTTGAGCTTGATCTCGGTCAATACGCTGGTATGGTGCCAATTGAACTATTCGGAAGGACGAGATTTCCGGTCATCCGCGAAGAACCCTACTTCATTACGCTGGGCCCGCACGATTTCTACTGGTTCGCCCTGGAGCGTCAGCGCCCAGATTGACCTAATTCCCCGCGCCGCTACGTGCGCCAAATGTAACGCCAGCACCGTCGGTCGAATCTTTACTTTCGGGACACCCGAAGTCCCATGGGTGAATTCTCGGAGAAAACTATGAAAGTTCTCGTTGTCGACGATGCTCCAGATGTCATAGAGGTGGTCAACCTCTGCTTCAACCTGCGCTGGCCCGAGGCCGACGTTACTTCTGTCAGCGACGGCGAGCGCGCGCTTAAACTCATCGAGCAAGACCCTCCCGACCTTATCCTTTTGGACATTAATCTTCCCGGTGCCGATGGGTTTGAGATCTGCCGCGAAGTGCGAACCATCTCAGATGTTCCTATCGTGATGCTAAGCGCACGCGACAGCGAGGTTGACAAGGTGCGCGGCCTGGAGATGGGCGCCGACGACTACATCACGAAGCCATTCAGTCACCTGGAGCTTCTGGCCCGAGTCAGGGCGGTACTTCGCCGTTATCAGAGCCAGATGCCCGCCGTCGGCGAGGTGTTTAACTCAGGCGAAATGTGCGTGGACTACGCCAGCCGCCACGTGACCGTCGGTGGAGGCACAGTCAGGCTGACGCCCACGGAGTATTCGCTGCTGTTCCACTTGACACGGAACGCGGGCCGTATCCTCCCACACACGACATTGCTGGCGAAGGTCTGGGGCCGCGAGTACACCGACGAGATCGACTACCTCAAGGTCTACATACGGCGCCTGCGACAAAAACTCGAAATCGGCGCCAGCAGCGTCGGCCAGATCGTCAGCGAGCGTGGCGTTGGCTACAAGTTCGTAGCCGCTGAGCGCACCCCCGCGTCCATCTAGGCCACCCGCACCACTCTCCTCCTACGACCCAATCGCTGCGTCGGCGCGTGTTTACCGTCTCTTAACGCTGGTAAAGGTTTGGTTAACCGGCTCGTTCACCAGGGCTTGTGACAATTGACCAAGCGAACGCATACCAACCGGAGGACTCAGATGCCGAACCGAATCCGAGCAGTGACGACGACCGATGGGATAGCCAAGAGACGCGCTCTTCTGTCCTTTGCGATTCTGGCGGCGATTGGCCTGACGGCGCTCGTGGCCATCGCTCGACCCGCATTCGCCGACGCGGGCGACTTCTCGCTCGATTTCATCGCAGCAGAGGACACGACGTATCACAAGAATGGACTTCTGGAGGGAAATGAGATCGGCATCCTCGAGGGTGCGAATCTGGCATTCGACGATCGGACGATCAACGTCGACGTCGTCGAGCAGCTGGAGGCGGAAGATTTCGCCTGCGAGGACCGAATCGTCTTTTTCTCACAGGTGATTGTTGACAGCGGCGGTGACAATGACCAGACGATCTTCGTCCTCTACGACTTTGATGCCGAAAATAACGGTCAGCAAGGCGTTGGTTACTCTGATGTCATCGATGTCGGCGTGAGCCGAGTTGACTTTCCGGCTCCAAGCCAGACGAGCGAAAGCGGCAACGCTGCGCTTGATGGGACCGAGACAGCAACGCTGGTCAGCGAATCGTTTAGCCCCGCTGGGACAACTTTTGGTGACCCCGTCACCGCCAACCGCGCCGACCACCTGGATGCCACCGTGAAAATTACTGACCTTGATGCGGGCGAACACCTAATCATCCGTATCGATGTCCGTTTCTCCTGCTTCGCCACGCCGGTCACAGGAAACCTGCACGCAGCTATTAAGGCTGCCTACTTCGACGACGGCGACGGCGTGCTCGACCCAGGCAACAAGTCAGGTGACGACTCTATCAGTGTAGGCCAGCAGGATGTTCCGATGCTCAGCCTGGGTGGCAACACGACCCCCACGCCGAGCCCGACGCCGCCGCCCGAGCCCACGCCGAGCCCGACACCTGAGCCGACACCTGAGCCGACGCCTGAGCCGACTCCGAACCCGACGCCTGAGCCGACGCCTGAGCCGACTCCGAACCCGACGCCTGAGCCCACGCCCGAGCCGACTCCGAACCCAACGCCTGAGCCGACGCCTGAGCCGACGCCGGAGCCGACGCCCGAGCCGACGCCTGAGCCGACGCCAGAGCCGACGCCGGAGCCGACGCCCGAGCCGGCGCCGGAGAAGA
>Ga0247727_10002518_pt1 | contig 41777 bp, 32 predicted proteins | sample WisWelCaveWW1625_FD_202498 | JGI IMG/M metagenome (GOLD analysis project Ga0247727, IMG submission 202498) | Biofilm microbial communities from Wishing Well Cave, Virginia, United States - WW16-25 | ecosystem: Environmental > Aquatic > Deep subsurface > Groundwater > Cave microbial mat | place...
GGGCTTGATGATCATGCAGCCCTTGACCGGGCCGTAGTCGGCCATGTCGGCCTTCAGCACGACGTCCAAGTACCACTGCGAGTAGTCTTGCGCCTTGGGCGTGATCTCCTTCGAGACGCGGTCCTGTTCCATGACGGCTAGCTGCCCTCCTGGGGCTTCCTGGGAAAAACCAGCGAGACGGCGATCGACGCTGCGATGGTGCCGATGATGATGGCGAGCGACCACGTGATCGGGAAGTGGCCGCCAAAGAGCCGGTTGAGCAGCGTCATCTTGGCGCCTACGAACACCAGCACGATCCCGAGCCCGTACTTCAGGTAGTGGAACTTGTCGACGGCGCCCGCCAGCAGGAAGTAGAGGTTGCGCAGGCCGAGGATCGCGAAGATGTTCGAGGTGAAGACGACGAACGGCTCCTTGGTCAGGCCGAAGATGGCCGGCACCGAGTCCACCGCGAACACGATGTCGGTCATCTCGAGGAACAAGAGCGCCACGAACAGCGGCGTCGCGTGGAGCCGGCCCGCCTCGCGCACGAAGAAGTTCTGGCCGTGGAAGCCGCCGGTCACCGGCACGTGCTGCCGGAACTTGCGGATGATGAAACGCTCGTGGGGCTCGACCGGCCCCTCCTCGCCCCCGAACATCATGCGCACGCCGGTCACGACCAGGAACGCGCCGAACAGCCACACCACCCACTCGAAGCGCAGCAGGTAGGCCCCGAGCGCGATGAAGATCGCGCGGAAGACGAGAGCGCCCAGGATGCCGAAGAAGAGCACGCGATGCTGGTAGGCGGCCGGGACGGCGAAGTAGCCCAGCACGACCACGAACACGAAGATGTTGTCGACCGACAGCGAGTACTCGACGACGTAGCCGGCCAGGAACTCGAGCGCGGTCTGGAGCGCGGCCTTCTCGGGATCGAAGCCCGGGACCGCCATCAGCCGGGGGTCGCGCGGGAACCGGAAGCGCATGAAGTGGTAGAAGCCGACGTTGAAGAGCAGGGCCAGGCTGACCCAGACGACGCTCCAGCCGGCCGCCTCGTGCATCGAGACGGCGTGGGCCTTGCGGTGAAACACCCCAAGGTCGATGGCCAGCAGCACGAACACGAGCAGCAGGAAGCCCGCATAGAAGGGCCAGTACTCGGCGAACGGGAAGAGCCGCAGGTCGGGGGTCATCGCCAGAACTCGAAACTCTGGAGTCTAGCAGATGCCGCGGAAGCGCCCTCTGGCCCTTGACCTGAACGGCATCGGGCTGCTAAAGTCCGACTGCCTCGCGGGCCGCCTTTCCCCTCCTCTCCCGGAAAGGCGATGTTCCAATGTCACGACGCACGCCGTATCCCATCCCGGCCTTCGGCCTGCTGGCCCTTGCCTGCTTGGCGGCCGCGGCCGGGGCCGATGAGGCCGCGCGCCCATCCACCCGCCCACCCGTGCGCGTCTACACGAATGCCGACCTCGAGCGCATCCACCCGTTCGCCGCCGAGACGGGCGCGAGCTCGGTTCCCGCGGTCCCGGCCGGCGAGGCCGAGACCAACACCGTCGAGCGCAAGCCCACGGCACGAGACCAGGGCGAGGCCTTCTGGCGCCGCGAGGCCGCGGCCGTGCGCGAGCGACTGCGCGCCCTCGAGGAGCGGGCGGCCGGACTGCGGACGCGCATCGCCGAGCGCGAGCGCGCCAGGGACGCCACCGTCTACGGAGGCCGCAGGCGCTCCGGCTCGGGATCGACCTCGGTCGCTTCGCTTCAGGCGTCGCTCGCGGCGGTCGAGCGGCGCATCCGGAAGACCGAGGACGATCTCGAGGAGCGGGCGCGGCGTGACGGTGCGCTGCCCGGGTGGCTGCGCTAGCCAAGCTAGCTGGCCGCGGGGGGCACGACGCCCGGGAGAAGTCCCTCCTGAATCAGCAGTCGACGGAGTGACCGGGAGAACACGTCTTGCGCTTCCGTATTCCAGTGCCCGTCGGGGACGAACAACTGCCGCTGCGCGCATTCCCCGGCAAGATCGGGATTCGCGTCTAGGACCTTCAGGCCCTGTTCTCGGAGGGCGTCGATGAACGGCGCCGCAGGGATAATCGGGCGGCCGTGGAAGCCGGCGCAGCTCTCTTCCCGGTCGAGCACTGGTGCGATGACGATATCGTGCATCTTCCGCTGCACAAGCGTGTCCAGGATCGACGCCTGCGCATCCGCTACGGGCCTGTCGCGGGTGTTCACGCTCGCGTCGTGGTGGCGGAAGAAGAAAAACCGGTCCCCCACTCGCTCGGCCCAGGGGGCACGGTCGCACTCAGCGCCCATGAAGCGAGACACACCCTCCTCGCCGTAAGCACCTCCGAGGGCCAGAAGCGAAGCCCGATACAGCGCAGAACGGCGTCGCAACCCGTAGGCCATCCTCGCCAGCGGCCGGTCGAACTCCGGTCGAATCTGGAAGCAGGGCCAGTAGCTGGGCAGGGCCGGATCGGAGTAGTAGTCCAAGCGGGCGGCGTCGTAGCGCGAGCGGTCAGAGCCCACGCTCGCCCAAACGGACTCGTCCGCGAAGTCGTTGCCGATGAAGAGCACCACGACGATCGGCACATTGAGACCAGCGCGACGAACGGCGTCACTCATCAGCCAGTACTGGCTCGGGCAAGCCCCGCTCATTCCCAGGCCTCCGATGGGGCGGCCCGTCAGTTGCCGGAGCGTGGAGATAAAGCCTGTGGGTTGGAGGCCGCTCAGCACGTACGAGTCACCGACGAATACCAACTCCGGAGCGCTCTGACGCAGGGCTTCAACTTCCTTCTCGAGCCAACCGGAAGGCAGGCCGCTTTGACGCGAGTAGCCCGACCCGCCAGGAACGAGCCACGGGACGGCCCAGCGCATCATTGCTTCGGCCCCGAGCGTTGCGAGCACGAGGAAGCACAGGCTGAGCGCTACGTTTTTCAGCCGCTCGCGGCCCAGGGTCGTTTCTCCTGCTGTCGTCGCGGCCAAGGGGACAAGGAATACCCCTGTCGCCGGGCACTGTCAACATTTCCCGACGCCAACACTTGCGACGGGCGCTGCCCGGCTGGCTGCGCTGATGCTATCCTCCGACCGCCATGATCGACTGGAACGCAGCGACTGTTCGGCGGCAACGACTTGGCTGAGGGCGCTCGAACACAAGGCCCGGGTTCGCTCCGCGTCCTATCGCTGCTCCTCGTCCTTCTGGCCCTGCTCCCCCCGGCGGTCTCGCTGGCGACGAAGAGACAGCTCTTCACGCTGGGAGGACTGACCGACAATTGGATCTACCTGGGCGCGAACCTCCGCGTCTCCGGAGTCCTGGGAGAGGAGCGCCTGCCCATGGTGTTGCGGGCTCCCGGCTATCCCCTCTTCGTCGCGGGGGTATTTGGCGTCGCTCTCGAGAAACCGCCGCGCGTCACCGATGCCTACATGCTCCGCGGGGCCATGGCGGTCTACGCGCCTCAAGCCATCCTGCTGGCCCTCTCGGGCCTGCTGCTCTTCCTCTGGCTCTCTGACTTGGTCACGCGTGCCACGGCCTTTGCCGCAGGCCTGGTCCTGGCCACGGGTCCCTACGCCGTGGTCCTGGTCGGACTCGTTCACTATTCGGTCCTGCATCTCTTCCTCCTTGTGGCCGGCGGGCTGGCCCTGCATCGGCTCCTTTCCGCGGCCACGCCCTCTCGCGGCGCCGTTCTCGCCACGGGCCTCCTCTGGGGATGCACGACCCTCGTAAGGTCCACGACCCTGATCCTGCCCGTATTCGTGCTCGCACTCTTCTGGCTGAGGTCGCGGGACCTGCGCCAGTCCCTGGGCCGAGCGGCGCTCTTCACGGCGGGCATGGGCCTGGTCATAGCACCCGCGACCATTCGGAACTACCGCGTCGCGGACCGCTTCGTGGCCGTCAACCTCCAGGCCGGGGCCGCTGTCTGGGGCTCCACGGTCAAGCCGCTCCCGGCCGATCCCGACTCGTACCGCTGGTATGAAATATCGGACGAGTTCATGCGCATCTATTCCCGCGTGACCGGGCGGCAGGAGTACGACTATGCCCTGTTTGCGCCCTACCATGTGCAGATGGAGGACGCGATGAGGCGTGAGGCGCTCGCGAACCTGCGCAGGGACCCACGCCCCTACCTGACGAACGGGCTCCGGACCCTCAGGACCCTGTACCTGGACACGAGCAGCATCCTGATCCGTGTCTTTCAGTTCTCGCAGCCGCCCCGTCCCTGGGTCGACCAGTTCTGGTTCCGCGGCGACGGGCCGAGGGACGCTCTGCCCGCCGTTCCCGCCCGCGGATACGTGCGTCTCGGGTCCGTCCTGACCGCCTTGGCGGGGATCGGCCTGGTGCTCGCGATCTGGCGCCGCGACGTGCTCGCGCTCGCGCCAGCGGTGCTCTTCTCCTGCCTGGTGGCTGCCCATGTCCTCACTTACATGGACGTGCTGTACCAATACGTGCGACTTCCTTTCGTCACCTTCCTGGCCTTCTACGGCGTGGAAGCGTTGGGCCGGCTCGCCCCGGAGGCCGCCCGCCCCGCGGCGACCTTGGCTGCGCGCGCCGCCGTGCTGCTACTGTCTGCCGCCTCATTGGTGCTGACGGCACAGCTTCTGTCGACCTGAGCTCCTGCGCGTGGGTGCTATGCTGCCGGCCGATGCTGGAGATCCCGGTCGAGCTCGGAGCCCGGCGCTACGTCGTGTCGGTAGGCCACGGGCTCGCTCGGCAGCTTCCCGAGCTGCTCGCGCCGCTCGCCGGAAGGCGCGCGGTCGTGGTCGCGAGCCGACGTGTGTGGAAGAGCCACGGCCGGGCCCTCGTGCGCTCGCTGCGCGGTCTGGGCGCAGTCCACACCTGCCTCGTGCCCGACGGCGAGCGTTTCAAGAGCCGCCGCACGCTCGAGGCCGTCTACGACGCGTTCCTGGAAGCCCGCCTGAGGCGTGACGGCCTCGTCGTGGCACTTGGGGGCGGGGTGGTGGGCGACCTCGCCGGCTTCGCCGCGGCGTCGTGGATGCGAGGAGTCGACTGGGTGGTCGTTCCGACGACTTTGCTCGCCATGGTCGACAGCTCGATCGGCGGGAAGGTCGGGGTCAACCACGCCCGCGCCAAGAACATGATCGGAGCGTTCCACCAGCCCCGTGCGGTCGTGATCGACCCCACGTTCCTGAAGACGCTGCCCGCGCGCGAGCTCCGCTCCGGCGCCTACGAGATCCTGAAGTGCGCCGTGCTCGGCGACGAAGCGCTCTTCGTCAGCCTGTGCCGCGCGCCGGTCGGCCTCTCGGGCTGGGCGCGGCCCGACGTCGACAATGCCATCGCCAGCGCGTGCCGGATCAAGGCCGAGGTCGTGGCGGGCGACGAGCGCGAGCGCGGGCTGCGCCACGTCCTGAACCTCGGCCACACTGTCGGCCACGCCCTGGAGTCGGTGAGCGGCTACCGCCGGTTCACGCACGGCGAGGCGGTCGGCTGGGGACTCATCGGCGCGGCCTGGATCGCGCGCCATCGCACGCTGCTTTCCGAGCCCGCGTACGACGCCATCGCGTCGGCCGTCGACCAGCTGGGGCCGCGGCCCCGGGTCTCCGACCTCGAGCCGCGCCGCATCCTCGAGGCGATCTCGCACGACAAGAAGGCCCGCGCCGGGCGCGTCCCGTTCGTGCTCCCCACGGGTGTCGGCCGCGTGGTGGTGCACGACGACGTGACCCGGGCCGAGATCACGCGCGCGCTGCGGGCGCTGGCCGGGCGGGAGGCACTGCCTATTCGTCGGAGCTCTGGCCCATGAGCGTCACGAGGATCGCCTTCTGAACGTGGAGGCGGTTCTCGGCCTGGTCGAAGACCACGGACTGTGGGCCGTCGATCACGTCCGCCGCCACTTCCTCGCCACGATGGGCGGGCAGGCAGTGCATGAACATCACGTCCGGCCCGGCCGAGGCCATCATCTCGGGTGTCACCTCGAAGCCCTGGAAGGCCGGAAGCCGCGCCTGGGCTTCCGCCTCCTGCCCCATCGAGGTCCACACGTCCGTGTAGACGACGTCGGCGCCGGCGACCGCCTCGTAGGGGTCGGCGCCCACCTCCGGGATCGGCGAGCCGAGCTTCTGCGCCTCGCGCACCGCGCTCTTGAAGATCAGCGGGTTCGGCTCGTAGCCCTTCGGGCAGCCGACGCTGATCTGCAGGCCCAGCTTGACCGCGCCGAACATCAGCTCGTGCGCCACGTTGTTGCCGTCTCCGACGTACGCGAGCTTCAGCCCCTGCAGGCCGCCGCGCCGCTCGCGCAGCGTAAAGTAGTCGGCGAGCGCCTGGCAGGGGTGGAGCAGGTCCGACAGGCCGTTGATCACCGGCACCGAGCCGTGGCGCGCGAGGTCGAGGATGTCCTGGTGCGCGTAGACACGGGCCATGATTCCCTGGACGTAGCGCGACAGCACGCGCGCGGTGTCGGCGATCGTCTCGCCCCGGTTGAGCTGGATGTCGTTGCTGCCCAGGAACAGTGCGCGCCCCCCGAGCTGGTACATCCCCACCTCGAACGAGGCGCGCGTGCGCGTCGAGGGCTTCTGGAAGATCATCGCGAGCGACTGGCCCGCGAGCGCTCCGGAGTAGCTCTCCGGGCTCGCCTTGATCGCGGCCGCCTGCTCGAACAGCAGCTCGAGCTCGTCTCGGGACCAGTCCTTGAGCGAGAGGAAGTGCCTCTGGGCCATCGCTGTCTCCTGAGAACCGGACCCGCGCCCTGCGCATCGGCATGATCCTGCGCATCATAAGGGCCGCTTCGAGAAGGCGTCAACGAGCCCCGCCGACACGAGCCCCGCCGACCCGTCACGGATCAGGGCGTGGTTGAATGACGTGATGCGCGTCGCGGCGATCGTGCTCGCGGCCGGCGAGGGCCGGCGCCTGGGTGGGCCGAAGGCGCTCGTCCGGCTGCGCGAAGCGACGTTCGCCTCGGCCGCGGCGGCGTGCTTCGAGCGCGCGGACGTCGCGGCGAGGGTCGTCGTGCTGGGGGCCCACGCGGAGCGCGTCGCGACGGGTGCCGGCCTGCCGCCCGGCGTCTCGCTCGTCGTGAACGCCCGCTGGGCCGAGGGCATGCTGACCTCGGTGTGGGCGGGGCTCGACTGGGCGGGGCCTCTCGGCATGGACGCCGTGCTGCTCCACCCGGTCGACAACCCGCTCGTGGCCGAGGCCACGGTCACGGCCGTGCTCGAGGCGCTCAAGCAGGGGGCGATCATCGCGGTTCCGAGCCACGGCGGCTGCCGGGGGCACCCGGCGGGCTTCGCGCGCGCGGCCTGGCCGGCGCTGCGCGCGGCAGCGCTCGATGGCGGGGCGCGGTCCGTGCTGGCGCAGCGCCCGGAGTGGGTCGTTCACGTGCCGGCCGGGCCGGATTGTCTCGTCGACATCGATACGCCCGAGGCGCTCGCGGCAGCCCGCGCCGCGCTCTCGAGCGAGGATCGCAAGTTGGCCGTGGCCGTGAGGCCGCGCTAGACTGGTCGGATGCCTTCGCTCCGAAACGTCGCCATCATCGCCCACGTCGACCACGGCAAGACCACGCTCGTGGACGCCCTGCTCCGCCAGAGCGGCGTCTTCCGCGCCAACCAGGAGGTGCGCGAGCGCGTGATGGACTCGAACGACCTCGAGCGCGAGCGCGGCATCACGATCCTCGCGAAGAACACGGCGGTGCGCTACGGCGACACCAAGATCAACATCGTCGACACGCCCGGCCACGCCGATTTCGGCGGCGAGGTCGAGCGCGCGCTCAAGATGGTCGACGGCGTGCTGCTCTTGGTCGACGCCTCCGAGGGCCCGCTGCCGCAGACCCGCTACGTGCTGCGGAAGGCGCTCGAGGCGCGGCTGCCCCCGGTGGTGGTGATCAACAAGATCGACCGCTCCGACGCCCGGCCGAAGGAGGTGCTGAACGAGGTGTACGACCTCTTCATCGACCTCGACGCCACCGAGGACCAGCTCGACTTCCCGGTGCTCTACACGAACGCCAAGCAAGGCTTCGCCCGCACCGAGCCGGACGGAACCGGCGAGGACCTTCGTCCGCTCTTCGACGCGCTCGTCCAGGCGGTGCCCGCGCCCCCGGGCTCCGCCGACGACGTGCTGCAGCTCCTGATCGCCAACCTCGACTACAGCGACTACCTGGGCCGGCTGGCGATCGGCCGCGTCTTCTCGGGCAAGGTGACCGTCGGCGACACCGTGGCTGTCTGCAAGCGGGACGGCGGGCTCAAGACGACCAAGGTGACCAAGCTCTACGTGTTCGACGGGTTGAAGCGGATGGATGCCGACGCGGCCGCCTGCGGCGAGATCGTGGCGCTCGCGGGCTTCGAGGGGATCGAGATCGGCGAGACCGTGACCTCGGCGACGGAGCCGCGGCCGCTGCCGCCGCTGCACATCGACGAGCCGACGATCTCGATGGTGTTCTCGGTGAACACCTCGCCCTTCGCGGGCAAGGACGGCCGCTTCGTCACCTCGCGCCACATCAAGGAACGGCTCGAGAAGGAGCTCTTGACCAACGTTTCGATCCGGGTCGAGCCGACGCCTTCGGCGGACTCCTTCAAGGTGCTCGGCCGCGGCGAGCTGCAGCTCGCGATCCTGATCGAGACCATGCGGCGCGAGGGCTTCGAGCTCGCGATCTCGAACCCCGAGGTGCTGACCCGAACGGTAGACGGCGTCCGGCGCGAGCCGCAGGAGCTGTTCAGCATCGACTTGCCCGAGACCTACATGGGCGTGATCCTCGAGAAGATGGCTCTGCGCAAGGGCAAGATGTCGAAGATGGTGAACCACGGCTCGGGCCGGGTGCGCCTCGAGTTCCAGGTCCCCACGCGCGGGCTGATCGGGGTCCGCACCGAGCTGCTCACCGACACGCGCGGCACCGCGGTGATGAACAGCCTGCTCGAGGGCTGGGTCGAGTGGCAGGGGGAGATCGCGCGCCGCCAGACCGGCGTGCTGGTGGCCGACCGCGCGGGCGAGACGACGGCCTACGCACTCTCCCACCTCGAGGAGCGGGGCGAGCTCCTCGTCGGCCCGGGCATCGCCGTCTACGAAGGCATGCTGGTGGGCGAGAACGCGCGACCCGACGACATGGACGTGAAGGTCGCGAAGCCGAAGAAGCTCACCAACATGCGCGCCTCGACCGCCGACGAGGCGATCCGGCTGACCCCGCACCGCCAGCTCAACCTGGAGCAGGCGCTCGAGTTCATCGAGCAGGATGAGCTGGTCGAGGTCACGCCGCAGGCGATCCGGCTGCGCAAGCGCACGCTCGTGGCCAGCCAGCGCACCAAATGGAAGAAGGAGTAGCGCAGCCGCCGATTCAGTGGCTCCCGTCGCCCGGCGTCCGCCGCCGCGTCCAGAAAAACGCGGTCGCAGCGCCTAGCACCACGAGCGCCGTCAGGGCCGAGACGGCGATCCCGAGGAAAACGGCCCGGGGCCGGTACCGCATCAGGACGTGGTGCTCGCCGGCCGGCACTGCTACGGCGCGGAAGGCGACGTTCGCCCGCAGGACGCGCGCGGGCCGGCCATCGACCCACGCCCGCCACCCGGGATCGAACGAATCCAGGAGGACGACGACCGCCGGCCGCCGGGCGTTCACCTGCAGCTCCAGGCGGTCCGGAAGGAAGGAGACGATCCGGGACTCGCCGGCGGAATCGGCCTCGGCCCGGCGCGGCTCTAGGCCCTCCGCGAGCAAAATCTCGCGGCGGAAGTCGAAGCCGGGGTCGAGGAGCACCTGGATCGCGCCGGCATCCGGCACGATGCGGACCCCCTCGGCGACGTAGCTGCGCGGGAGCGGCTCGTCCACCCGGAACACCCTGATCGGCTCGGGGTAGACGCTCGGGAAGCGTCCGACCTCGGTCAAGGCCTCGAATCCCTCGGCGTGGAGCGCCACCACGTGACTCACGCCCCCGAGTTGGAGGAGCCGGGTCCTGGCGGCGGGAGTGCTATCGAGCGCCCACGGCAGTCGCGTCAGCTCGTCCAGCTCCCGGGGATAGAGGCCGCGCTGGTCCACGTCGAAGCTCCCGAAGATCCCGTAGCGGCTCGCCATGGGAGCCACGAGATACTGCTGGAGGCCGAGGGCCACACCCTCCCGGTACGACCAGCCCCGGGGGAGGAAGTCGACGAGCTGTGACAAGCGGCGCCCGAGGTACCGCTTGCTGCTGCCGGGGACGGTCAGGTAGTCGTAGGTCAGGACACGGGTGGCCGGCGTGGGCTTAAGGATCTCGAGGATCGGGCTCTGCGACGCGAGGAGCTCCGCGGGCGCCGATGGGTGGAGCGTTCGATGCGCGGCCACGAGGCTCATCACCGCCAGCGCCCCCAACGCCGCCGCGCTGCGGCCCGCGGCAGAGCGTCCCGTGGCCGCGAGGGCGGCCGCCACCAGGACTGCGGTCGCGGACAGGGCCGCCACCAAGAGCTGCACGGCCACCGGGGCCCAGATCAGGCGGTACGGGCCGCCCGCCTCTCGCTCGGGTAGCAGCATCGCCCGACCGACCGGCTCGGCCCCGAAAAGGACAATGGCGGCGGCGAGGACCGCGGCGGCCGTGGCCAGACTCAATCCGAGCAGGAAGCCCCGCCGCGACTTCCAGAAGTCGGACCGCGCCCAGGCGTCGAACCCCAGCCCGGCGAGGAGCGCGAGCGGCAGCGCCACCAGGATCATGGTTTTCTGCGGGAAGCGCAGGATGCCGAGCGGTGGAAAGAGCCCGAGCGCCGCGGCATGAAAGAACGAGTGCCGGCCCAGCGCGACCAGGCCCGCGAGGACGGCGATTCCCCCCAGGAAGAACGCGTGCGGGGCGCGGCTCACGAGCGCCGCCGCGGCCAGACACAACGCGGGCAGGCCGAGGTACACCGACTCGAGAAAGGGCTCCCGGCCCTCGAAGAGCTTCTGGCGCCACTCCCCCTGGAGAGGCAGGTCCACGACGAAGAGCGGCAGGCCCAACTGAAGCAGCGACAGCGGATGAACGGACCAGTATTGCTGAGTGGAGGCCGGGAGGTTCCAGCGGATGGAGCGTCTCGCCACCTCGAGCGTCGGTATCCAGAGCATGGCGGACGAGGCCAGCGCGAGGGCCAGGGCGGCGAGCGCCCCGCCCATGACTCGGAGACGGGGCGCAAGCCCACCGCCGGGCGCGACGAGGTGTCGAGCGACGAGGCCTGCGGCCACGAGGGCGGTCATCGCGGCCACGTCGGCGGAGCCCGCCAGCAGCTGGAGGCTCGCCAGCAGGCCCCAGCGCAGGACGTGCCGCGGCCGGCCCAGGGACGAAGCGGCGCTCACCGCCGCCTCCAGCACCCACGGCATCCACGCGGCCCCCGCGAAGTGGTGCCAGAGATTGGCCATCGAGAGGAGCGGTCCCGACAGCATCCAGACGGCCGCCGCCACGAACGCCCCGCTCGGTCCAGTTCCCAGGCAGCGGGCCAGGCGGAACAGTCCCGTCCCGGACAACACGAGGTGCCCGAGCACGAACAGCGTGTAGGCCGTTCCGAGGGGCAAGATCAGGTTGAGCCAGGTGAAGGGGTAGAGCACCTGGGTGTCGGGCTTGGCGAGCATCGGCTGGCCGAACGTCACCCACGGATCCCACACCGGCCAGGAGCCCGCCGCCACGGTCCTGACGAAGGTCTCGACCTGCGAGGCCCAGTAGGTCTGGACGTCCCGCTCGAAGAGCACGCGCCCGAACACGAGGGGCGAGAAGGTGATCAGTATCAGGGGGACGAGGCCCAGCGCGGCGGAGGCAGTCGGGTGCCTCGCGGCGATTCGTCTCCACTCCATGGCCTGGCGGTCAGCTCTCCTCGGGCTGGCGCAGCCGCCGGTTGATCGTCGAGAGGCTCACGCCCAGGCGCTCGGCGGCCAGCGCGCGGTCGCCCGCGGCCTCGCGCATGGCGAGTGCTATCGCCTCCTCCTCGGCGCGCGCGGCCGCCCGCTCCCGGACCTCGGCGAGCGGCCCCGACAGGTCGATCACGTCGGAGAGCAGCGGCCCCGCCCGCGGGCCGGGCTCGAGCCGCAGGTGGGCGGGCTCGATCGTCGTGCCATCGCAGAGGATCGCCGCGCGCTCGAGGCAGTTCTGCAGCTCACGGACGTTGCCCGGCCAGGAGTGCGCGCTGAGCGCCCGCTTCGCTTCCCCCGACAGGCTGAGCTCCTTCCTCCCCATCTCACGGGCGAAGCGCTGCAGGAAGTCGTCGGCCAGGAGCGGCACGTCGCGGCGGCGCCTGCGCAGCGGCGGGATCTCGATCGGCATCACCGATAGGCGGAAATAGAGGTCCTCGCGGAACAGCTTCTCGGCCACGAGCGTGCGCAGGTCGCGGTTCGTCGCGGCCACCACCCGCACGTCGACGCTCAGGGTCGGAAGCCCCCCCACCCGCTCGAACTGCTTCTCCTGCACGAGCCGCAATATCTTGCCCTGCAACGGCAGCGGCATGTCGCCGATCTCGTCGAGGAACAGCGTGCCGCGGTGCGCCAGCTCCGCCTTGCCGATCTTCCTCCCGGTGGCCCCGGTGAAGGCGCCCTTCTCGTGACCGAACAACTCGTTCTCGAGCAGGTTGTCCGGGATCGCGGCGCAGTTGATCGCCACGAAGGGGCCCTTCGCGCGCGCGGAGAGCTGATGGAGCGCGCGGCTCATCAGCTCCTTGCCGGTGCCGCTCTCGCCGAGCAGCAGCACCGTGGCGTCGGTCCCCGCGGCGCGCTGCAGCGCGAGCATCGCCTCCTTGAGCGCCGGGTCCTCGCCGAGCACCCGCGGCAGCCCGAAGCGCCGCTGGTACTCCTCCTTCAGCAGCACCAGCTCGGTGGCGACGCGCCGGCTCTCGACCGCGCGGTCGAGCAGCAGCAGCAGGTGGTCGGTGTCGACGGGCTTGGTCAGGAAGTCCGCGGCGCCCTGCTTCATCGCGCGCACCGCCTCCTCGACCGTGCCGAAGGCCGTCATCACCAGCACCGGGATCTCGGCGTCGGCCTCGCGGGCCGCCTGCAGCACGTCGAGGCCGCTTCCGGCGGGCAGCTTGAGATCGGTCAGCACGACCAGGTAGCGGAAGCCCTGCAACCGGCGGCGGGCCTCGTACGCGTCGCCCGCCTCGTCGACCGCATAGCCCCGCGCCTCGAGCGTCGTCCGCAGCATCGTGCGGAGCGATTCCTTGTCCTCGACGATCAGGATGTCGGCCAAGGAAGGAGCTATCGGTTCCCGGGCGACTCCACCAACCCCCCCCGGCGGAAGTCCTGGAGCTGCCGGTTGGCATCGACGACGGCTTGGCGCGCCGCCTGGAGCTGGCTCTCGGCCTGGCGCAGCTCCTCGCGGACGCGCAGCTCCTCGTTCGCGTCGTTGCTGCCGCTGGCGCCGTAGATGTAGGTGGTGCTCATCGGGTTGAGCCTGGCCGCCAGCTCGCGAATCCGGCCCTCGGCCGCGGTCACCTCCGCTTCGGCGGCCCGGATGCCGTCGATGTAGGGGCGCTCTTGCGCCAGGCGGTCCTCTTCGGGCGGAGTGTACGACTGAACCTCGGCGGGGGCTGGCGAGGCGTCGCTGGATTCGCCGGCGGGCTTCGAGCCCGGGGGCCGCCCCTTGTCGAGGTCGTCGTTCGTGAAGCTCTTGCCGCGCGGCTTCTTCTCCGCCCGCTTCTGGCGTTCCTTCGCGGCCGTGTCGCCCAGGCCTTGGGATTGCGCCCCCGCGGCGAAGGCGAAGACGACCAGAGCCAGGGTCGCGTTCCGACGTCCGCTCAAGGCTTGCCTCCCGCGGCCTCGAGCCGGGCCGCGCGAGCCAAGAGCGCCTGGGCGTCCGGCGCGTTCGGCGCCAGCGTGGCGTAGGCGCGGTACGCCGCGGCGGCGTCCCCGGGCCGCCCCGACCGCTCGAGGACGCTCCCGATCTGCCGCTGCAGGAGCGGCGCCTCGGGCTGCCGGCGGAGGCCCTCCCGGAGCACCGCCATGGCCTCGTCCTTGCGGCCCTGTTCGACGAGATTGTCCGCCAGAAGGCCGCGGCTGATCACCGCGTCGGGAGCCTTCTCGAGCACCCCACGATAGGCGGCGGCGGCCTCCGCCCGGTTGCCCGCCTGGTCGAGCGAGTAGGCGAACTCCTGCTGCAGGACCGGATCGTCGGGCCGCGCCGCGACCGCGGTCTGCAGGTGCGAGGCCGCGCCCTTGTAGTCGCCGGTCCGGAACAGCAGCCGCCCGAGGTCCGCGTGCACGGTCACGGCTCCCGGGCTCTCTCTGAGCACCGCCTCGTATTGCCGGGCGGCGTCCTCGCTCTTTCCGGCGACGTCAAGCGAACGCGCGTACTGGATCTGCAGGCGCGGGTCGAGGGCCGCGGCCTCGCCCGTGACCGCGAGGGCCGCGTCGCGGTCCCCGCTGCGCCAGAGCGCGTGGCCGTAGGCGACCTTGTAGTGGGCGTTCCGCGGGTCGCCGGCGGCAGCCTCCGCCAGTCGCGCGACCGCGTTCGGAACGTCGCCAGCGGTCAGGGCGCGACGGCCGGCTTCGTAGGCGGCCCCCGCCCCGGTCGGAGGCGGAGGCGATGGCAAGGCCGGCGGCTGGGTGCCCATGGTGAAGAGTGACGGATCGGGCCTTTCGGCGGGCGGGGAATCGGAAAGGGCCCGCCACGCCGCCGCTCCGAGAATGACCAGCGCCAGCACCGCGGCGAGGACGATCGTGTTGGCGGGTGCCGCGGTCGCGGATCCGGCTTCCGCAGCCGTGGGAGGCCCGGCCGATTCCTCGACCGCCGCCGCCCCCTCGAGCGGCTCGTTGCAACGGGCGCAGAACTCCCACGTCGGCCGGTTGAGCGCCCCGCACTTGGGACAGAGAACCGCCTTCGTTCCCCTCATACCCCAAGAGTACACCCACCCACAACCTCCAGTAAAACATTAACTAATACGATTCAAGCCCCTACCCCAACAACCCGGGGGCCTGGGGGGACGGCGCCCCGCGAGTCATGTGGATGGGACGAGCCAAGAAAGAGGGCCCGGTCCTTGCGGACCGGGCCCGTTCAGAGCGCGACCGATACGGAAGTCGCTATTGGCAGACCGTCGTGCCGTACCGGACGCTCGGCGCCGGCTCTCCCGCCACGCGGGTGATCACGACGTTGCGGCTGTTCGTGCGCGAGGTCGGCGGCACGCCAGGCGGCGGCGGCGGTTTGGGCGCGCCCTTCATCAGCCCCTCGTCCGCGACGAACTTGCTCCCGCCACCTGCCGGGTCGGGGTCGGACTGCATGGAGATGGCGGCGATGCGGCTGTCGCGGAAGATCCGGTAGGCGTCGTCGGCCGCCCCCGCGTTGAGGTCGTACGCCGCCAGCCCGGTCTCGGCGCCCAGCACGTAGATGGTCGAGTCGAACTGCGACCGGCACGGGTAGACGCCGGCGCTGCACGCGAGCGGCGTGACCGGAGCGAACTTGGTGTTGGGCAGGCTGAGGCGCGTGCCCGCATAGAAAACCCGGCCGATCGGCCCGATGCACTGGCCGCCCACGACCCCGCCGGTGCACTCGAACGCGGCCGCCGGCTGCACCGTGCCGCGGAAGAGAGCCTCGGTCGGATAGCCGCAGTCGGGCGTCGGGCCCGCCCCCTGGTCGAAGGTGCGGGCAAACAGCTTGGCCATGGGCGCGAAGGTCGTGACGCCATCGTTGGTGCTCGGCGCGCCGACCGTCGTATTCGTGTCGGATCCGTCGTCACGGAAGGCGAACACCCGGAACGGACCGTTGGCGCGCTTGTCGGCGCCCGAGGTCACGAACACGAGGGGAGTCGGAACGCTCGGCTGCGGCGGCAACCCCAGCAGCGAGGCTGCGGTGCCGACCGCCTCGTTGGCCCCGAGGTCCGCCGCCAGGAGCGCCAGGCTCGGATCCAGGGTCAGGAACTTCCAGAGCCGCCCGTGAACGTCGCCGATGTACACGCGCTTGACCTTGTCCGCGGAAGGGTGGACGGTTCCAAGCAGGCTGAACACCTTGGGTTGGAAGCCCACGGCGTTGGCCACCAGCGCGTTCGGATAGGTAGCGAAGCCCGAGCGGGATCCGACGTTCGCGGTGGCGAGCACGTCTCCCGAGAGCGCGTCCAGTGTGTAGAAGGTCTGGCCCTCGCACGGCGACAGCGGGCAGCCCGTCGTTCTGCCGTAGCCCGAGCCCATGAAGAGGGCGTGGTTCAGCCCTCCCGGCCCGCTGCGAGGCGTCTGGTAGATGGGGTTGTTCTTGTCCACGTAGGCCACCGTCGGGATCGACCAGGTCTCGCCCATCGTCGCGTAGGCGGTGAGCTCGCCGCCCGTGCCGTTCGGGGTCCCGCCCACGAGACCGTCCGCGGTGTCGGGGTTGCCTCGGCTCCAGAGCGGCACCGGCGGCGTCGTGTCGAGCGCGTACCCGGTGAACGGACCCGGCGCCGTCACGTCGATCGCCGTCATGTACTTGCCACCGATGCCGCGGCCGATGTACAGGATGCGACGCCAGACGCCGTTGGTGGACGCTACCGTCAGGCCGCTCACCGTGCGGCTGAAGCTGCCCGGCACGAAGACGTCGGCGAAGCGCGCTCCACGCGCGAGCGAGTAGACGTGGTTGTTCTTTCCCTGGGGCTCGTGCGCGGCCCGCAGCGTCAGGGTGTGGAGCTGGTCGAAGGGCACGAAACCCCAGAGCTCCTCGCCGCCGGCTTCGTTGCAGGGCACGCTGAGCGCGGGCGTGTCGCAGGGTCCGGCGCGGAACGCGTGAAGCATGTCGTTCGCGGGGGCGTAGAGCACCGTCATCACCGGCTTGAGGTTCGGACGTCCCGTGTCGGCGATGTTGTTCCCGGCGTTGCCATCGTCGTCGGGGTTGCGCAGGCCGAATCCCATCTTGATCAGAGGCGACGCGCCGTCGGGTACGGCGCCGGCGCCGCGTGGACCGTCGGCGAACATCAGGTACTCGTCCCGGAAAATCTCGGGCCGCGAATCGATGGGGAGAATGGGGAGATTGGCCGGCAACGGTGGGGTCACCACTGCTGCCGTCGCCAGCTCCGAATCCCCCAGGATCCACGGGCGCGCCTTGAAGAGGAGCGAGCCCGTGGGTGCCGCCCCGATCGCGGCGGTCGAGCGCTTGATCCCGGTCACCGCTGGCACGGTCGCTGCGCCGGCCATGAAGGCCAGCACGATCTCGCGGGTTTCGCGCCGGGCCGCCTGCATCCGGGTGGCGTAGTCGGGGACGGGTCCGGGCAGGTTGGCGGTGCAGGCCGCGGCCGCTCCGGCGCCCGCGCAGGCCTGGAGCCGCTTCTGCATCCACTCGTACCAGCACCGGTTGAGGGCCTTCTTGGGGTTGGCGCTCGGGCGCAAGTCGGCCGGGTCGCAGAACGGATCCACCGGGTTCGGCGGGAAGCTTGTCGGCAGGTTGGGCGGCAGGCCGAGGGGGGCATCGTAGGGGGTCTTGAAGGCGTCGTCCGTGAGGCTGGTGTGCATCAGGCCCGGGGCCGTCGGCGGCCAGAGGACCACGCGGCTCGCCGAGGTTCCGTCCATCAAGGAGTCCACCGTGTAGGGGTAGACCCCGTTCCCGGAGGTCGAGTAGATGCGGCGCTTGATCCGCGCGCTGGAGCTGCGGATGCTGGCGTCGGTCGCTCCGCCGTGGAGCTGGGCGAAGACGCACTCGTTCATCGCGCCGCCCTGCGCCCCCGTGTTGCAGGCGCCGGCTCCGAACGCATCGCCGCTCGCCATCGTGATCGACACCTTGTTGAACAGCACGTCGCCGGCGCTCCACTTGAGGACGGGGTTGCCCAAGCCGTCGTTCTGGTAGGCCTTCTGCTGGCCCTTGAAGCCGGGCAGCGAGAAGCTCGCGATGAAGCGGGTCGGCACGATCGCCCTGTAGCGGTTCGACGGCTTGGCCGCGTCGAACACCGCCGAGGCGGTCGGCGGAGCGACGGACACGTACTCGTAGACGCTCTCCGTGATCGACTGCTGGGCGTTGAAGTCGCCATCCGAAGCGCCCTGGTCGATGATGGCCTGGAGCTGCGCGGCGAGCGTCGCGGAATCCGGTGCGATGAAGGCGTCCGTGCAGGTCGTGCACTGCGCCCGCAGGGAGTTGAGGTTCGTCGCAGTGTCGCTCCAGCGCACGCTGCCGGCCGGGTTGGCTGGGTCATCGGCGCCGTTGATGACGGTGACGTTCGGCTGGCCCGTGAGCCCCTGACCGAGGCCGCTGCCACCCCAGGCGATCCAGTTCAGCCGGTTGGGAGCGCCGGCATCGAAGGCGCCGCCGAAGCCGATCACGTAGGTCTGGACCGAAGAAGCCGAGTCGGCCGCAACGATCGGCTTGTAGAGCTTCTCCGCCCAGTACGCCGCGCGCAGCGCGTGCGCGTCGGTGGCGGAGCTGAAGGTGCTGCGGTTCAGGCAGGTGTCGTCACCGTCCGTCACGAACAGGACGATGGTCTTCTCCTTGGGCTTCCTCTGGGTGGCGCAGGGCGTCGGGAACGTGGTCCCGTCGTCGCACGTGCCGTGGTCCTTGATCGCCGCGATCTGCCAGGGCGCGGGCCCGGCCTTGACCGTGCTGCCCGTCTGGCCGACGTTCCAAAGCCTCGAGAAGCCGCGCTGGACGCACGCGCCGGTGGTTCCCGTGGAAGCCAGGGATTCGAGCTTGCCGACCAAGGGTACGGCGTTGGTCACGCACTGGCCCGACGTGTCGGCCAGGCCCAGTATGTCGATCAGCGAGTTGGCGATCGGCGTGGCGCCGTCCGCCTTCGCGCTCGGCGCCATGGTGAACGAGCTGACCCCCCAGCCCCCGTCCTGGGCCTCGACGTAGTCGGGCACCCCGTCCGGCACGCTGTCGCCCGCCGTGGTCGGAGCCGCTCCGTTGGTCGTAAGGTCGGCCACGTCACCGCTTGCGGCGAAGGGGATCTCCTGCTCGAGATAAGGACCCACCAGGCTAAATTGGGTCGGCGCCGGTGGCGACTGCAGGTCGCACGGAACGAGGCTCGACTTCGAACGGAAGCCCTGGCAGGAGACGTTGTTGTCCGTGAAGCTCCCGCCGGCGAAGGTGAACCGAGCGCTCTGCCCGGTGGGTGTGCAGGTCGCGGCCGTCGCGGCCTCGACGGTAAGCGTCGGCGGGTTGGTCTTGGCGGCGGAGAAAGTCATTCCGCACACGGCGCCGGTGGCGTCGACGCGGACGGTCTCGCCGTTCCACAGCCGCCCCGCGCGGAGCTGGTAGTTGTGGACGTTGGTGCCCGCGAGAATCTCGGTGAACCCGTACTTGAACTGCCCGAAGCTGGGCGAATTGATCACCGTCATCGCACCCGTCGCCGGCGACGCCGGCACGTAGCACGTCCCCGTATTGGGATCATTGGCGATGGTGTAGGTGAAGGTCGAGGCCCCGGTGACGGTCAGCCCGCCCCGGCGGTCGTAGCCCTTCTCGTTGGCTCCCACGATCTCGACGGTCCCTCCGGTGTACCCGTGGGGAACCACGGTCGTCACCGTGGCGGTACAACCGCTGCGGGTGATCGAGAAGACGCTCCGGTTGCGCGTGGTGGGCCGGTAGAGCAACGTGTAGGGCGCGTCAGTCGTGAAGCTCGTGCCAAAGGCCGTAGTGGCTGTCGACGTCTCGGGAAGCGCGTTCCGGATGTTGTTCGGCGTCCGGCCCCACACGATCCGGAAATCTCGAGTCCCCGTCGACCGCGAGAAGGTGAACACGCCAGTGCCGGTGTTGTGCGCGACGTTGTACGTGTTCGTCCGAGCGGTGCCGGTGCAGGTCGCCGCGTTCATCGCGCTCTGGAGGTCGGCGGCGAGCGTCCCAGGGGTGGTCGACGGCCCGCCGCGCGCGTAGAACTTTGGGAACGGCCCAGGCAGCACGGCCGTGCAGACGGCGTCGGTGGCCGCGTCCTCCTCGAAGTAGAGCGTGTTCCACTGCGCGTCGATGATCTGCCAAGCCTGGAGGCCGCGGCCCAGGGTGGTGTCGTCGAGTGCGCCTTGTACGGTCAGCTCGGTCGCGTCGGCCGCCATGAATGGCGCCACCGTGCTGGTCGTCCAGTACTCGAAACGAATGAGTCCCGGGGCAGAGTCTGCGGCGTCCTGTACGTTATTGGCGTTGCCGTGTTCATCGTTGAAATTCATCCGGAACTGCGTGTAGGTGCCGAACTGGAAGCTGACCTTGTCCTCGTTGTTCTGGATCACCGTTCGTAGCACGCCCTTGGCCTGGGCCAGCTTGGAGCGCGGGTGATCTCCGGAGCCCGTGCGGGCGCCGCTCGCCGCGACCACGCCGTCATAGTCGACCGTCTCGTTCATCGAGCCCGAGCTGTCGAGCACGACGATGACGTTGGGGCGGACCTTGAGCTCGAGCACCTCGAGCGGGTCCTGGCCCAGGACACCGGCGGGCACGGACGCCGCGCGGCTGCGGTCGCCGGCCACGGCCAGCGCGAGCGCCACGACGCCCAGGGCGATCGCGGGCCGGCGCAGCCAGCGGGTGAGCCCGCGGCCCGCGCCGTCGCGGATGCCTGTTTCGAGAGCCAGCGGTTGCATCGCCATCGCCTCCTCCTAACGGACGCCGGTGCCGGTGAGCGCACCGGCGCCGGCACCACCGCCGAACTGGTCCGCCAGACTGCCCGTCGCCCCCGCCGTGATCGGCGCACAGGGGCTGAAGTTCTCGCCCATCGGCGACCCGCCCTCCTGCCCTTGCTGGTTCCCGAGGCAGGGGGTGCCGGCCTCACCGAGCGCGAGCGTGAAGCGGGTCTCGAGCACGCGGGTCGCCTGGCGGGCGCGCGTGAAGGCGTCGCCCGGCCCCATGTAGGGGGCGACGCCTTCCGCCACGATCACCAGCCTGTCGTTCTGGGGCTCGTCCGAGTACTGGCCGTCGTTCGCGACCCGCAGCGGACGCCGTATCCAGACCGTGAACGCGCCGTTCAGGGTCTCGCCTCCCACCGCGGGGAACGTGGCGACGTTCTCGTAGGTCGTGACCCCGTCGTTGAGCACGCGGCCGTAGCCGATCCCCGCGCGGTCGTCACAGAGGGACTTGTCGAAGTCGCGCATCGCCACGACCGGGTCGGCGGGCGGCGGCTCGGCGTACTTGAGCCAGGTGCCGCCGCGCAGCGTGGGCAGCTCATTCTGCCAATACACCGTGTCGTCGGCGACGTTGCTCAGCACGATGCGCGCCGCCTCGAGGCCCGCCTCCGCGTTGTAGAGCGCCTGCTGGCTCCAGCGGTAGTTGGTCGCGATCTGCAGCTCGGTCGAGGTCGTGGTCGCGAGGGTCAGCCCCAGGAACGTCAGCAGCATCAGCGAGAGAATGGCGAGGACCAGGGCGAAGCCCCGCTCTGCCGAACGCTTTCCCTGTCTACGGTCTTCCATGACCTTGCACCTCACTGAATGTGGTTCGCCGCCGGGCACGGGGTGAGCGGGAGGGCGGCCCCGCGACAGATCTGCAGCTCCTGGGAGGCCGACCGCGGCATGGCGATCGCGCTCAACTGGCCGCGCACCGCGACCGGGCCCCCGGCTCCGCCCGGAATCTGCCCCTGGAGGTTCGGGGCCATGGCGCGCGCGGAGAGCGTGACGCGGACCTGGCGCACCAGCGTCGTCCAGTCGTTCAAGATCGAGATGGGCGGCCGATTCAGCCAGACACCGGTGCCGTCGAAGTACTCGACCTGCAGGTCCTCGACCCCCCGTGCCACGAGCTGCCAAGGGTTGCCCGCCACGGACGGGTCGAAGCCTCCCTCGCCCGGCTCCAGAGCCGCCGCCGAACCGTCCCGCAGGTAGCGGCCGCCCTCGCTTCGCCAGAGGGCGGGGCCCGTATCCAGCGGGTCGGGGTTCGGCGCCACGCGGTAACGCACCAGCCGCGCGCGGTAGAGATAGACGGCGTTGGCCGAGCCCGGGTTGGGGTTGGCCGGGCTGAAGCCGGCCGATACCCAGGGCGCGAGCGTGCCCGTCAGCGTGAAGTTCGCGTTCGGTGCCCCCCCACCGGTCGTGCAGTTCGTGCCAACCCCCGATGCCGTGGCGGCCGCGATCGTGAACGCGTTGTCGGCGGTCAGGACCACGAGGCCGGGCACGTTCAGGCACGCTGGCCGGCTCTCTTGGGTCACGAACTGGCCCGCGACGCCGGGAATCTTGTCCGCGAGCGCGGTGCTGCACACTCCCAGTTGCGGGCACTGCTCGTCCGTGCTGACGATCTCGAGCACGTCCGTGTTTTCGCTGTCGCCGCCGCCGCCGCGCACCCCGGCCGCGGCCGGGCCCATCGTGCCAGGCTGGCCGCAGCCGTTGAGGTCGGCGGCGCAGGCTCCCGCGGGATCGGTCCGCGAGAAGACCTGCGCGAAGGTGGGCAGCGCCGCTCCGGCGCCGTACACGTCGCGCGTGACGAGATCGAGCGCCACCCGGATGTTCTGCTGGCGATCGGCCAGCTCGGGCTCGCGCCGGAAGGCGTTGCCGCCGGCCGTGAGCAGTCCGTAGATCGCCGAGCTGATGATCAAGGTCACCGTCATGGCGACGACCATCTCGACGAGGGAGAAACCGCTTTGGTTGCGCATCTCGGTCCTCACGGGACGGCCGGGCAAAGACCCGTGACCGGGTCGTCGTTGGTGCAGGAGCGGAAGGTGGTGAACTCCGCGCGGGAGCGGGCGGCGGCCAGAGCTCCCGTTCCCTCGGACCGCACGCGGAGGTAGATGAGGCGCGGGTCAGCGGCCATGGCCGTGACGTACCAGTGGCTGTGGACCGTCCCGACCCCGGGGACCGTGCTCGTGCAGTGCCAGTCCGTGAGCGCGAGCGCCGGGTCGGTGCATTCGAGGCCCGGGGTCAGGTCGAAGGGCGTCCCACCCGGATTGGCGACCAGGGTCCCGAACGAGGTCGACTTCAGGAAGTCCATCCCGCTGGTGGCCGCGGCGACGGCCGCGGTGCCCTGGTTGGCGACGGTGTTCGAGGTGGCGGCCACCAGCATCAGGTTGGTGACGGCCATCAGCCCGAACACGAGCACGACGATCGCGACGAGCGCCTCGACCAGCGTGAAGCCGGCCTCGGCGCGGCGCGGGAGGGTTCGTCGATTGGCGTTCATGGTCCCTTCCTTCACGGCTGGGCCAGCACGCGGCCGCCCGGGGCGATGCGAACCGTCCGTTGAAGCCCGGTGTTCTCTTCGAGCAGCGTGACGACCATCCCGCCGCCCGGTTCGGTGCCCACGAAGGGGCCCCCGGGCTCGCGGCCGCAACGCGCGACGCCTTCGATGCACGCTCCTGCCAGGGGTATGGCTGCTCCACACGGCGCCACCCCCGCGGGATTGCAGAAGCCGCCGAGCCGGTTGAAGCGCAGCGAGGGGCTGGCGTCGGCTGCACCGGAGGCCACGAAACGGATCCCGATCGGCAGCTCCTTCAAGGGGCCGAGTTGCTCTCCGGCCAGAAGGTCCTCGTGGATCCAGCGGAAGCTGTCGGCGTCGACCGCCATGAACGACACGCCGTTGTTCGTGTTGCTCATGATCGCCTTGCTGCGAGCCGCCTGGAGATCGCCGGCGACCTCCTGGGCCGCCCCCTTGACCCGGTAGTGGCGGATGTAGTTGCTGATCGCCGGGAGGGCCGCCGCCGCCATGATCGCGACGATGGCCACGACGACGATCAGCTCGACGAGGCTGAACCCTCGATCCCGGCGCTGCCTGACGCGCGCATCGTTAGCCATGGCACCTCCCCATTGAGCAAGCGGCGTTCCACGTCCGTGCGGCTTTCTGATTCTGTTTCCAGTCAACAACATACGAGATACCCTTGTCCTCCCGTCCATCGGCCGGACACTCGTTCCCGCTACTTTCGGTAACAGTCCGGTCATCCCGCGCCTCCCTCGGACAGCCGCACCGTCACGCGGGCGCCCGTCGGCTGGCGGCGCTCGAGCGAAAGCTCCCCACCATGGAGGAGGACGATCTTGCGCGCGAGCGGCAGGCCCAGCCCCAGGCCGCCCGGCCGCGTCGTGTAGAAAGGCCGGACCCCCGGATGGTCCTTGGCGAAGCCGGGCCCGTCGTCGTCGACGTGGAGCCCGAGGCCGTCCGGTGTACGGAACCCGGTGACCTCGACGTGCCCACCGCCGGTCGCGGCGGCCTGGACCGCGTTCCTGACGAGGTTCTCGAGCGCGCGCTCGAGCAGCTCCTCGTCGGCGCGCACCACGAGCGGCTCGTCGAGGCCTGTGAGGCGGGCGCGGACGTCGTCGTGCCCCCGCTGCTCGCGCGCCACGACGCGCGCCGCGAGCCGCGACAGGTCGGTGTCCGCGAGCTGGAGCCGCTCGAGCTTCACGAAGTCGGTGAAGCGCCGCACGACCGTCTCGAGCGCCCCGCACTCGTCGAGGATGGCGCGTGCCAGGGGCGGCGCCTCGCCACCCTCCCCACGCTCGACGAGGCGCGCGTAGCCCACGATCGTCCCGAGCCCGTTGCGCACCTCGTGCACGATGCCCGCGGTCAGCTCGCCCGCGCGGGCCATCGCGTCCTGCTCGCGGATCCGCTCCTCCATGCGCCGCGTCTCTTCCTCGTGGCGCTCGGTCATCTCCTGCCCGCGGTCGCGGAGCCGGCCCATCGCCTCCTCGTAGGCGGAGAGGGCGCCCTCGCTCGGCGCCGGAGCCGAAGCGCCGCCCGGCCACAGGATCAGGACGGCCGCGAGCCCTAGGGCCATGAGCGCCGCCCCGTGCCCCAGCAGCACCGTCTGCCACTCGCGCGCCTCGTCCTCGAGGTCGGGAGCCAGCGCGGCCAGCCGGAGCCGGTGACCGCTGCTCGTGACGGGAAGCTGCATGTACGTGAGCGCGCGCGCGGACGGCCCGTCCGCCGCGAGCGCCGTGACCGGCTGGCCCATCTCGAGGCGGCGACGCTCGGGCTCGCGCAGCCGGTGGACGACCGGTGCCACGTGGGGCAGGGAGAACACGACCCGGCCCGCGGGGTCGAGCACCTCCACTTCGCTCGCGAGGCCGAGCGAGATCGCGAGCTCGGCCGCCTCGCCCCAGGCGCCTTGGCCGCGCGCGAGCACGGGGTCGAGGACGCCGCGCGCGGCCTCGACGCGCCGTTCCGCGGCTTCGCTGACGCGCGCCCGCAAGCGGCGCTGGGAGCGGACGCCGTGCCCGAGCGCCAGGATCTCGAAGAGCGCGACGACGGCGAGCGCCAGCACGGCGCCCAGGCGGAGCGAGCCGCGTCCGGGCTCAGCCACCGAACGGCCCCCACGCCAGGATGGCCTCGGCGAGGGATAGCGAGAGCTCGCGGTACCACGCGAGCAGGCGGTCGCCGAAGAGAACCATGACGATACCCGCGGCGCCGAGGAAGGTCCCGAGCGGCAGCTTCGACCGCCAGCCGCCCTTTCCGAGCAGCAGGATCCCTACGCCGACGAGCGCCCCCGAGACCGACGCGAGCAGGACGCTGAGCAGCAGGCGCTCCCAGCCGAAGAAGGCGCCGAGCAGGGCCGCCATCTTCCAATCCCCTTCCCCGAGAGCGTCGAGGTGGCGCAGCTTCTTCCACGCGAGGGCCACGAGCGCGAAGCCGAGATAGCCTGCAGCGGTCGCCAGCGCGGCGCCCTGCGGCGACACGGGCGAGCCGGGCAGGAAGGCCGCGGCCACGCCGAGCGCGATCCCGGGCAGAGTGATCGCGTCGGGCAGAAGCTGGTGCTCGAGGTCGATCAGGCTCAGGACCAGGAGCGCGGTCACGAGGAGCATGGACACGAGCGTGGGCAGCGACGGGCCGCGCATGACGGCGAGCGCCAGCCACAGCCCGCCGCACGCGGCCTCGACCGCCGGATAACGCCACGCGATCGGCGCGCGGCAGGAGCGACAGCGGCCGCCGAGGACCAGCCAGCTCAGGATTGGGAGGTTGTCCCAGGGACGGATCGGGCGTTCGCAGCTTGGGCAGTGCGACGGCGGGTGGACGACCGAGAGCAGTTGCATCCAGAGGTCGATCGCCCAGGAGACGCGGCCGGTGGCAGGCGCGTAGTGGCGCGGAAGCCGGTGGATGCAGACGTTGGCGAAGCTGCCGGCGACGAGGCCGAGGAGGAAGGCGGTGGTTTCGAAGGCCGGCGTCCGCAACAGCAGCGACCAGTCGGGAACGGGCATGCCTCGTGCGAATCTTGAGGTCCGCCCACGCGCGAGTCAAGGCACGCGCGGCTGGTAAGATCTCTGCCCGTGCGCGTCCTCCTCGTCGTCGGGCTGCTCGTCGCCGGCGCGGTCCTGGGGCTCATGCTGTGGACGACCGAGGGGCACTTCGTCGCGCAGGTCAGCGACCTGTACGTCATCGCGCAGTACGCGCAGGCGATGGCCGAAGGGCACCCGTTCCGCTACAACCCGGGGGAGGCTCCCACGACCGGCGCCACGAGCCTGCTCCACACCAGCGTGCTGGCGCTCGCCCACGCCGCGGGAGCGAGGGGCGAGGGGCTCGTCGCCTTCGCGATCCTGCTGGGGACGGTCCTATACATCGCCTCGCTCCCGCTCGCCGCGCGGGTCGGCGAGCGTCTCGCGGGCCCGCGCGAGGGCCGGCTAGCCGGGCTGCTGCTCGCGCTCTCGGGCCCCGTGGTCTGGGCCTACCTCTACGGCTCCGACATCGCGCTCTTCCTGTTCCTCGCGCTGCTGCTCCTCGAGCGCTGGCTCGCGTTCTTCGCGGGCGGCTCGGCTCGGGGGGTGGCTCTCGCGGGCGCGCTCCTGGCCCTGGCCCGGCCCGAGGGCCTGCTGATCGCGGTCGGGCTCGCCGTGGCGAGCCGCTGGCGCGCGCCCGCCGCCCGCGACGACCGCCTCTGGCTCGGGCTGCCGGTCGCCGTGGGACTGCTCGTGATCGCGCTGCAGCGCGCGGTCACGGGCTCGTGGCTTCCGACCTCGGTCGCGGAGAAATCGCTTTGGCCCAACTACGGCCCGGTCGGGACGCTGGCGGTCGCCTCGCAGTATGGCGTCGACGTCGTGCGCGGGCTGCTGCTCGGGCTGTACCCGCCCGAGGCCAGGATCGGCTTCGCGCGAGGGGAAGCCGCGCTCTTCTTCCCGCCGCTCGCGCTCGTCCTCGTGCTGCTCGTGGTCGCCCGGCCCCAGGCGCCGCTCGTGGTCCCCGCGCGGCTGTGGCTCGGGATCGTCACGCTCGTGTTCGCGCTCACCGGTCCCAACGTCTTCATGGGCGTCCACTTCAACCGCTACCTGATGTGGGCCTTCCCCGGCCTCATCGCTTTAGCCGTGGCCGGCCTCGGGTGCCTGACCCGGCTCGTCGCGCGCGAGGACGCCCCGCTGGAACGCGGCTTGTTCCGCGCAGGAGCGACACTGCTCGTGCTGCTCGGTCTGCTGTCTACCGTTCGCTTCGCGGCGGTCTATTCCGAGCTCGCCGGTGAGACCTGGCGGCGCGAGATCCCGATGGCCGCCTTCATCCGCACGGCGCTCCCGCGCGGAGTCGCGATCGCCAACGCCGCGACCAGCGTCGAGTACCTGACCGGCCACCGCAACCTCAACCTGCACGGCGTGACGAGCCCGGGTTTCGTCGGCGGGCGCACCGCCGAGCGCGAGGCCAACATGTTCGAGACGCTCACGCGGCTCGCCGCGAGCGAGCGTCCGCCCTACCTGCTGCTGACACGGTCGTCGCACGAGGGCTCCGAGCTGATGCAGGCGCTGGCCCCGGGCCCGCCGCTCTTCGCGACCACGAGCCTCGGGGACGACCTGCTGCTGTTCGGGGCGAGCTGGGACGTCCTCGACGGCGGCGGCGAGCCGGTGCTCGCGACGGCGCGTGGTGCCATCGCCGGCCTCGAGCTAAAGGACCGTCTCAACGTGTGTGATCCCAAGGACGAGGCGGCCCACGACTACCGCTACCGGTCACGCCGGGGCGAGCTGCTGCTGTCGGGCTCGGTGGCGATCGGTCCGGTGCAGGACAGCGCTCACACGGTTGAAGGCGAGCCCGCCGCGTCCGGCGAGCGCCGGCTCGCCGATGCCGGGCGGCTGATCCTGGGCGGCGAGTCGTTTCGCGTTCGCACCCGCGCCGGCCGGGAGCTGGTGATGGTGTTGCGGACCCGCGCGTCGGCGATGGCGCGCTCGCTGCGAGACGGGCGCCTGCTCGCGGCCGAAGTCGCCGTCCCCGAGGCCGGGCTCGTGATCCACGCGGGCGGGCGGCAGATCGCGCGCGTCGCCCTGGCGAACGCCACCGGCTGGAACGAGCACGTGATCCGCCTGCCCGCGGAGGTCGTGGCGGAAGGCGAGACCGCGCTCGAGCTGCGCGGCCGCTACGCGGCCTTCCACTACTGGTTCTACCAGTAGTCGGTTGCGTGGAGGCCGACGCAGCAGCCGCGCCCCCGAGCTTGGCCGCATCGGGCGAAGCGCCCCGCGGCGTCAGGGAGCAGTCGGGCCCCTCTCGCGGATGTAGAGGCTCCAATCGGGCCCTCTGCCCACGACGGCGTGGCGGCGGAAGCGCGTGCTTTCGCCGAGCCATGCGGCGGGCTTCTCTCCTGCGTCGCCGGGCAGGGCGAGGTGCGTGATCCGGTAGGCGTCGAGGAGGGAGGCCCGCTCCGCCGGCCCCCGGTCGGCGAACGTGCGGATCAGGGCGAGCTTGTGCGCGTAGCCGGGGTCGACGCCATGGGAGACGAAGGCCCGGCAGGGCGAGAGGCCCGCGGCGAGCAGACCGATTTCGGGAGGGGCGAACAGGATGTCGCCGGGTCGGCACGAATGGCCGAGCGCCTCCACGAGCTCCAGGGTCGAGCGCGGCGCGAGCCAGGGGCTTCGGGGCTCGGAAACGAACCGAACCGCGGCCAGCAGGCTGGTGGAAGAGACGACCACCGCCGCGACCGTGAAGCGGGGCGCGGAGCGGCAGAGCCCGAAGGCGCCCAGGGCTAGAAGCGGCAGCCCGATGCCCACCAGGAACTGGAGCGAAAAATGAACGGGACGCGCGGCGACCACCCCCAGGCCGAACACCGCCCAGGCGACGAGCTGGATCCGCGCCCGATGGGCTTCTCGGTCGGGGGCCTGGCGCAGGACGCCGGGCAGGGCCAAAAGCAGCGCGGGCCCGAGCGCCGGCGCGAAGCTCCACAGGTCGGGGAACAGGTACCGGGTCTCCGCGTAGAAGGCGAACGCCGGGTTCCGGTAGAAGAGCCAGTACAGGTAGAGGACGACCGGAAGCAGGCCCGCAAGCGGGGCGAGCGCGGCGAGCCACCGGCGTGGCGGGTCGAGCATGAGGACGGCGGCGGTGCGGATCAGGACCAGCAGGACGAGGTCGTAGGGCCGCACCAGCGCCAGCACGGTGGCGACGGCGATCGCGGCTGTGCGTCCTCGGCCGTCCCGCGCCGTGTCGAAGAGGTGGAGGCCGAAGAGCAGCAGCGTCGTTCCCGCCACGAAGTGGGGGTTCGTCAGGAGGCCGAGGAATGGGAAAAGGCCGGCGAAGAGGTCGAGGCACTCCCGCAAGTCGCGGTTCGCGAACGTGAACAGGAGTCCACCCAGGCCACCCCCCGTGGCGACGAGCACGAGCGCCGGAAGCCGGTGCCCGCCCCCGACGCCGAGCCTTTGCAACCAGAGATCCGCCGCGAAGAGGAGGCCGAAGGCCGCGAGCGCCGCGAACAGCCGGTAGGCGACGAGCAGGCGGCCCCCACCCAGGAGCGCGCTCGTCCGACCCACGAGCCACCACTCCAGGTTGACGAGCGCCGGAGGATGCTCCTCGAGCAGGACGCGGTTCTGGAACCGGAAGGCCCCCTGCTCCGCTTGCTGGGCATAGCTCAGGTAGTTGTAGAAGTCGTCGACGTAGTAGAAGGTTCCGAGGAAGGCGGTGCCCGGCGGGGGGTTCAGGAAGGCCAGCACGTGGGGCGTGAACGTGAGAGCCATGACCAGGAGAAAAGCGAGCGCCAGCGGGCGCCGGTCCCGCGGCTCGCCGTGGCGCGGAAGGCCTGTGCCTGGTGGCCCGTGTCCAACAGCTCCAGGCTCTCCTCCAGCGGGGTCCGAAACGGGGTCCCGGACAGCGTTGGGCGACAGCTCGAGCCTCCTCACGAGCGCGGTCAGCAGGCGCCCGGCAGCGACATGTTAACGTGTCGCCCATGCGCGAGCCCGGGCCGGTGATGGACCCGATCCTCGACGAGGTGCGTCGCTTCTACGAGAGCCAGCACGAGGGGATCGAGCGTTCCCGGCTCCGTCACCGCTACTACTACGACTACCTGTCGGCCGTTTTCAGCGTCCGCGTGCCCCCGGGCGAGCGGGTGCTCGACCTCGGCTGCGGCGCGGGCCACCTCCTGGCCGCGCTTCGACCGTCACGGGGAGTGGGCATCGACGTCTCGTCGCACGCGATCCGCGCGGCCCGCGAGCGCTACGGCAGCGAACGCCTGAGCTTCCTGGAAGGCGACGTGTCGGATCCCGAGCTGCTCGCCCGCGCGGGCGGCCCCTTCGACACGATCCTGCTCGTCAACCTCGTCACGCACCTGACCGACGTCCAGTCGCTGCTCGAGGCGCTCCACCGGGTGAGCCATCCGCGCACGCGCGTGCTGATCTACAGCTACAGCCGCCTGTGGCAGCCTTTGCTGCGCCTGGCCGAGCTCCTGGGCATGAAGTACCACCAGCCGCCCGAGGCCTGGCTTCCGCCCGAGGAGATCAAGGCCATGCTCGAGCTCGCGGACTTCGAGGTCGTCCGCGACGACGCTCACATCGTGTGCCCGCTGGGGATACCGCTCCTCGCCGACCTCACCAACCGCTACCTGGGACGGCTGCCGCTCGTCGACGCTTTCTCGCTGATGTTCGGCATCATCGCCCGCCCGGCTGCCGTGCGCGGCGCGGCGAAGCGCAAGGCCGAGCCCACGGTGAGCGTCGTGATCCCTTGCCGCAACGAGGCCGGGCACATAAAGCCGCTCGTGGAGAGTCTGCCGGCGCTGCCCCCGGGGTCCGAGTTTCTCTTCATCGAAGGACACTCGACCGACGACACGGCTGCCGTGATCGAGCGCGCGGTCTCCGATCACCCGGAGCTGCCGCTGCGCTCCTTCCGCCAGCCCGGCCAGGGCAAGGGCGACGCCGTGCGCTTCGGCTTCGCGCAGGCCACGGGCGACGTGCTGCTGATCCTCGACTCCGACATGGGCATAGCACCCGCCGACGTGCCCAAGTTCGTGGCGGCGCTCGCGCGCGGCAAATGCGAGATGGTGAACGGCTCGCGGCTCGTCTACCCGATGGAGGGGCGGGCTATGCGCTTCCTCAACCTGCTGGCCAACAAGTTCTTCGCGTTCCTGTTCTCGTGGCTGCTCGGCCAGCAGGTGCGCGACACGCTGTGCGGCACGAAGGCGCTCTGGCGCGAGGACTACGCGCGGATCGCGGCGAACCGCGCCTACTTCGGCGACTTCGACCCGTTCGGGGACTTCGACCTGCTGTTCGGCGCTGCGCGCCTCAACATGCGCATCGTGGACCTGGCGGTGCGCTACCATGAGCGGAGGTACGGCGAGACCAACATCTCGCGCTTCCGCCACGGCTGGCTGCTGCTGCAGATGAGCGGCTTCGCGGCCCGCAAGCTGAAGCTTTTGTGAGGGACTCGTGAAAGGAGGCGACGCGTGAGCCGGGAAACCGTGGCCGACGGAGGCTCGAGCGAGGATCGGCTGGCCCGCGAGATCGAGCACGGCCGCAAGATCGCGGCGAACGCCGAGACGGTCTGGTTCTGGGAGAGCCCGGCGGGACGCCGCCGCGCCGACCGGCGAGCCGAGCTGTTCGTCGAGCACGGCGGGCTCGGCCCCGGGCGTCGCGCGCTCGAGCTCGGCTGCGGGACGGGCGTCTTCCTGGAGCGCGTGGCGCGCTGCGGCGCCACGCTGCACGGCATCGACCTCTCCGAGGACCTGCTGGAGAAGGCGCGCGAGCGCGTCTCAGGGCTCTCCAACGTGGTCCTCGATCGCGGCAACGCCGAAGCCACGCCCTACCCGGAAGCCCACTTCGACGCCGTCTACGGGTCGTCGATCCTCCACCACCTGAACCTCGACGCCGCGCTCGCGGAGGCCCACCGCGTGCTGCGCCCCGGCGGGCGGGCCGTGTTCGCCGAGCCCAACATCCTGAACCCCCAGGTGCTGCTGATGTTCCGCTTCGGACCCATGAAGGAGCGTTTCGGCGTCTCGCCGGACGAGATGGCGTTCTCGCGCTTCCGCGCGCAGCGGGCCCTCGAGCGCGCCGGGTTCGCCGACGTGAAGGTGGAGCCCTTCGACTTCCTCCACCCCTCGATTCCCCAGGCCTGGGTCGAGCGGGCCCTCGCGCTGTCCCGCGCCCTCGAACGCACTCCGCTCGTGCGCGAGATCGCCGGCTCGATGTTGATGCGGGCCCGCCGGGCTTGAGCCGCGCCTGTCTCGAGGAGCACCGGCGCCTCTGGGCGACGAAACCGCTACTCGCGCGCGTTTACGGGCCCTGGTTCGAGGCCCTCCTCGCCGAGGCGGTTCGCGGCGCGCGCGTCGTCGAAGTGGGGGCAGGGCCTGGAACGCTGCGGCCCTTCGCCCGTGAGCGCCGGCCCGACCTCCGCTGGCTCTCCACGGACCTGGAGCCGGTTCCCTGGAACGACCTCGCGGCCGACGCGGGACGGCTGCCGCTGCTGAGCGGGTGCGCGGCTGCCGTTGTGGGCCTGGACGTCCTTCATCACCTGCAGGAGCCCGCGGCCTTCTTCCGCGAGGTGGCGCGCGTTCTTCTGCCCGGGGGACGGCTGGCCCTCGTCGAGCCCTGGATCAGTCCGCTCTCCTGGCCGATCTACCGCTTCCTGCACGAGGAGGACTGCCGCCTCGGTGTCGACCCGTGGCATCCGTTCCCCGGGCCAAGCAAGCACAGCTTCGACGGCGATGCGGCCGTGCCGTGGCGGATCGTGCGCGACACCCAGGAGCCCGAGTGGCGGCGGCTCGGCCTCGGTCCCCCGCGTGTGACCCGGATCAACACGTTCGCCTACCTGCTGAGCCTGGGCTTCCGGCCCGCGTCGCTGCTGCCGGCGCCGCTCGTGGGCCCGCTCCTGGCGCTCGACCGCCGGACCGTCCCGCTCGCCCCGCTCACCGCCCTTCGGGCGCTGCTCGTATGGGACAAGGCCACCGCCGCGGCCAGTCCGTTCGCCGACAGCCCAGTACCGTTAACGGGGGGGTCTGGGGGGGCGAAGCCTCCCCAGAACAGGAACGCCAGAAACAGGCCGTGAGCCTCGTTGCGTCGCCAGTCCCCGAGATGCTGGATGACTGACGTTCGTGACGTCGCGTCGCCAGTCCCGGGATGCTGGACGACTGATGTTCGTTACGTCGCGTTACTTCGGCGGCGCGAACAGCTCTCCGAGACGGATCGGGTCGACGACGCCGAGCGCGAAGTCGTCGACCTGGCCGCCGGTCCCGACACGCAGCGTCAGCGGCGCCCGATTGACGTGGAGACTCGTCAAGAATTCGCGGCCGGGTGAGCGCAGCACCGGGAACGAGATGGGAATCGTGCCCCAGAAGCCGGGCGGCTCCTGGTCCATGATCACGCCGATCACCTTCAGCTTCGGCGCCCGCCGCGCATAGGCGCGATTCCATTCGGGGATCATCTTGTGGCACGTCGGGCATGAGCTCAGGAAGAAGAGCAGCACGGTTGTCGAGCCCTTGGGGAAGTCGACCTTCATGGGCTTCCCGTCGATCCCGAGCGTTTCGAACACGGGGATCACGTCGCCCTTCGCCGGCGTCATGGGGGGCTGCGGTGTCTGCGCCGAACAAGGCCTCGCGACGAGCGGCAGCGCTGCGACCTGCGTGAGAACGGCGGCGAGGAGCACGCGGCGAGAGCGAGAGGGCACGAGCATCATCGATTCCCTCCGGGGGAAAACTGCGGCCGCCACATCGGCGAGGCTTCCTGGATGAAGACCCGCCCCGTACCGACATCATAGCAGTACGGGACGTTCGCCAGGTCGACGAGCGGCCGCCGCCAAAGCCCCGCGGCCTGGAGCTCCGTGAGCCGTGCCGGACGCCGTCCCTCGCGCCGCTCGAACTCTGCGACCGCTCCCGCGATGGCATCGGCGAGGTCGAGCGAGTCGAGGATCTGGAGCCGAAGGCGTGCGTTTTCCCGGATGATGCCCTCCTCGGCCTGATCGAACATCTGTCGCCACATGCGGCGAGAGTCCTCCCGGTTGCCTCCACTCGCGGCGAGGTCCGCCGCCATCGTGCGCAGCCAGAAGGCGGCGCCGGGGATCTCTGCGGCCGCGAGCAAGACCCGGGCAGCCGTCTCGGCGTCGTTCAGGAAGATGTAATGGAAGAAGGCGAGGTCCTGACGCAGGCGCCACGACTCGGGGAGCGCCGCGACCCCCCTCTCGAGCACCTCGACTCCCTCGCTAGGCTTTCCGGCGCCGAGCGGCGGCGGCTCGCTCAGGAACACGGCTCCGTAGCGGTACGCGATCTCGAGCCGCGGGTCGAGCGTCGTCGTGATGTCGATGAGCGGCCGCAGCAGCTCGAAGTCCTTGCCCTTCGCGAAGAGCCGCTGGCCGCCGAAATACTGGACCGTGCGCAGCCAGTAGAGGTCGGCGGCCAGGCTCTCGAAGCCGGGCACGAGGCGCTTCACGTGCTCGCCCGACCAGAAGTAGAGCACGTCCTCCTGGGCGCGGAAGCCCCCGACCAGCCCGTCGATGCGCCGCTGGCTCAGTGGGACGAGCGGCGCCACGAGCAGCAGCAGCAGCGCGAGCCGCAGGCTCACCGGAAGTCCCGCGCACGGAACGACGCGAGTCCGAGCCCCAGCACGATCAGCGTCCAGGCCGCCGCGTAGAGCGTCACCCATCCCAGGACGCCCGCGGAGACGACCTCCCCGTAGGCCACCCGGCTCTTGAAGTCGAAGTTCGCGAAATTGGGGACGATCGCGAAGAGTGCGTTCACGATCGGCTGGGGCACGCCGGGCGCCACCTCGCGCATGCCGCGGATCACGTCGGCGAAGCGGCCCACCAGCACCACCCCGACCGTCAGCACCACGGCGAGCGTCGCCGTGGTGAGCGTCGAGAACAGCATCGCGAAGGCCACGGTCAGCAACAGGCCCAGGAAGATCGGGTAGACGGCCGTGAGCAGCCCGGCGTCCGGCCGGCGCCCGGTCGCGATGAGCGTGAGCAGCAGCCCCAGCAGCATCACCGCGAGGTTGACCAAAAGCGTGAATCCCAGTCCCGCGAACTTGCCGAGGAAGAACTCGCCGCGCGAGAGCGGCTTGGCGAGCAGCGGATAGAGCGAGCGCCGCTCGATTTCCTTGCTGACGAGGCCAGTGCCGATGAAGACGGCGATCACCGTCCCGAACAGGTCCATCGCGCCGAGGCCAATGTCCTTGAGGATCTTCTCGTCCTGGCGGACCGAGAGCTGGCCGAGCAGGAGCCCCGCGAGCGTCATCAGGATCGCGAAGAAAACGAGGTTGTAGAGCACTCGCTCGCGCACGCTCTCGCGGAAGGTGTTCGCGGCGACGGCCCGCGTGCGGTTCAGCCCTCCCCCCATGCCCCCGCTCCGCGGGCGGCCGCGCCTGCCGGCGCGCCACCCATCTCCTCGAAGAAGTAGTCCTCGAGCGTCCGGCGCACGGGCTGCACCCCGAGCACGCGCCCGCCCGCGGTCTCGATGGCCGTCACCACGCGGCCGAGCGAGCCTTCCTCGACCTCGAGCCGCAGCCGGTCGCCCACCCGCTCCGCGCGCAGTCCCTCGAGGCCCGGCGCTCCCGGCTCGACCCCCGCCGCGAGCACTTCCAGGTGGGTCACGTCGAGGCGGAGCAGCTCGCCGAGCGCTCCCACCTTGAGCAGGCGTCCCGCACGGAGCACCGCCACGCGGTCAGAGAGCGTCTCCGCGTCCGAGAGGATGTGGGTCGAGAAGAGCACCGTCTTTCCCGCCTGGCGCTGGCGCAGGATCAGGTCGCGCACCAGGCGCCGGCCGATCGGGTCGAGGCCCGACATCGGCTCGTCTAGGATCAGCAGCTCGGGGTCGTTGACGAGCGCCTGGGCGAGCCCGGCCCGCTGCAGCATGCCCTTCGAGAAGCGGCGCATCGGCAGGGTGGCCGAGCGCTCGAGGCCCACGAGCGCGAGCAGCTCCCGCGAGCGCTGCCGCCGTTTGTCGCGCGCGAGCCCGAAGAGGCGGCCGGCGTAGTCGAGGTACTCGAGCGGGGTCAGGTAATCGTAGAGGTAAGGGTGCTCGGGCAGGTAGCCCGCGCGGAAGCGCCAGGCCCGCGAGGCGAGCGGCTCGCCGAGGACCCAGGCTTCGCCCCGGTCGGGCCGGAGCAGACCGGTCAGCAGCTTCAGGGTGGTGGTCTTGCCCGAGCCGTTGGGGCCCACGTAGCCGAGGATCTCGCCGCGCCGGACCTCGAGGTCGAGGTCGACGAGCGCCGGGCGCCGTCCCTGGATGATGTGGCCGGTCCGATAGCTCTTGCTCAGGCCTTTCGTCACCAGGGCCGGCTCGCGTGACGCTCCGCCGACCGCGGGCCCGACTTCGGGCTGCACCATGCTCGCGTGAGTCTAGCCCAGGGCGAGCCCCTGGTGCCCGCTGGTCCGGGGCAGGCGGGGCAGGCGGGGCAGGCCGGCGCCCGTCACCCGGAACTGGCTGCGAGCGAATCCAAGCGCGGTGTTCAAGCGTGAGGCGAGGGCGCACCAAAGGAAGGGGCCCGGGTTTCCCCGGGCCCCTGGTGCGGTCGGCGAACCGAGTTTACTGCAGGACCTGGCAGGCGGCAGCGCCAGCGCCGCCAACGGTCAAGGCGCCGGCGACGACCACGGGCTGCGAGCCGTCACCGGTGGCGCACAGGATGCCGCTCGCGTCGCCACCGAAGCCGCGCACTCCCGTCTGGCCAAGACCCACCGGGCTGGCGACGTAGGCGTAGCTCGCGAGGCTGCCCACGCCGGTGACGTTCGTGTTGATCGCGATCGGAACGTTGCCCGAGATGAAGGCGCGGTTGTAGCCGGACTTCGCCAGCCCCGCCGAAATCGCGGGGTCGACGAAGGTCGGGTTGCCGACCACGTAGTTCGGAATGCAGCCGATCCCGGTGCCGAGGCACACCAGCGTCGGGGCGTACCAGCCGCCGTTCGCGGACTGATAGGCCGCCTGCGCGGAGATCACGGTGCGGATGTCGCCGATCGTGGCGGACTCGTTCGCCGAGACGCGCGCCCGGAGCAAGCTCGGGATCGCGATCGCGGCGATGATGCCGATGATCGCGACGACGATCAGCAGCTCGATCAGGGTAAAGCCCTTCTGCTTCTTCATTCTGTCAACCTTCCTTTTCGCCAGAATCGCATGGCTGGGCACCTCTAGAGCAAGCGGCGTGCCGCAAGGGCGATGGCCGTAACCTATTCTGAAGAAATGAGTTGTGAATACATTGTCGCATGAGGAGGCTGACAATAAACGTCACTCCGCCAATTCTTGTCGCCCCCGGCCGTGCTTCTGGACGAGGTAGCGGAGGGACCGCGCGGAGACCCCCAGGAGGCGTGCCGCCTCGGTCCGATCCCCCTGCGAGCGCTGGAGGGCCTCCGCCAGCAGACGCGCCTCGATCGAGAGCAGGTAGGAGTCGAGGCTGAACCCGTCGCCGATGGCCGGCAGGGCTTCCGACCGCTCGGGCTGCCGAACCGAATCGGGCAGCCGCTCCGGGAGCACCGCCTCGGTGGTCTCGAGCGCCACCGCCCGCTCGATCACGTTCTCGAGCTGGCGCACGTTACCCGGCCAGGGGAACGCCTGGAGCAGCGTCACCGCCTCTTCCGAGACCTTCGCGACGCGCTTGCCCATCTGGCGCGCGAAGCGCGCGGTGAAGTGCTCGGCCAGCAACGGGATGTCCTCGCGCCTTTCACGCAGCGGCGGCGTGTGGATCGGGATCACCTGCAGGCGGTAGAAGAGGTCCTCGCGGAAGCGTTTCTGCTTCACGAGCTCTTCGAGCGGCGCGTTCGTCGCCGCGATCACCCGCACGTCCACCTCGCTCTCGTCCGTGCCGCCGACGCGCCGGATCCGGCGCTCCTGCAGGGCGCGCAGCAGCTTCACCTGCATCGCGAGCGATGTCTCACCCACCTCGTCGAGGAACAGCGTGCCGCCGTTGGCCGCTTCGAACAGCCCCTTCTTGCTCTGGTGCGCGTCGGTGAACGCGCCTTTCACGTGGCCGAACAGCTCGCTCTCGAGCAGCGTGTCGGGCAGCGCCCCGCAGTTGATGCTGACGAACGGGCCGTCGGGCCGTCCCGAGAGCCCGTGGATCGCGCGTGCGACCAGCTCCTTGCCGGTGCCGCTCTCGCCAGTGATCAGCACGGTGGAGCTGGTCGGGGCGATCGCGCGCACCATCTCGAACAGCGACGCCATCGCGTCGGAGACGCCGATCACGCGGTCGAGGCCGTAGGCCTGGCCCACCTCGCGCTTGAGCCTGACGTTCTCCTCGCGCAGGCTGCGGTTGGCGAGCGCATCGCGCACGACGATGCGCAGCTCGTCGACGTCGAACGGCTTCAGGATGTACGACTCGGCCCCGAGCTTGCGCGCGGCGACCGCCATCTCCGTGGTGCCGTAGGCGGTCATCACGACCACCGCCGTCCCGGGCGAGGCCGCCTTGACGTGGCGCAGGATCTCGAGGCCGTCGCCGTCCGGTAGCTTGACGTCGGTGAGGACCAGGTCGACCGGCCCCTGGCGCAGGCTGGCGGCGGCCTCCGCGCGGCTGCCCGCCGAGCGGACCTCGAGGCCGTCCTTGTTCAGCAGGATCACGAGCATCTCGCGCATCGACTGCTCGTCTTCGACGACGAGGATTCGCTTCACGAGGCGCGCCTCCCCGGCTCCGCGTCCGCCGGCACCGCGACCGAGAGCAGTGGCAGGCGCACGTCAAACTGCGTCCCGTGGCCGGCCGCGCTCTGGACGCTGATGTCGCCACCGTGCTGGCGCACGATCTGGAAGACGATCGCGAGGCCGAGCCCCGTGCCGGGACGGCCGCTCGCCAGCAGCGGCTCGAAGAGCCGCCGCTGCTCGTCGCCGGCGATGCCTCGCCCCTCGTCGCGTACCGTGAGCACCACGTCCCCGCCCACGCGGCGCAGCGCCACGTCCAGCCGCCCGCCGCCGGGCATCGCCTCCAGCGCGTTCCTGGCCAGGTTCCAGAACACCTGGGCGATCTGGTCGGGGTCGGCGAGGCACACGTGGGGGCCCTCGTCCGCCTCGAAGGTGACGACGTGGTCGGCTCCCACCTCGTTGCCGTTGCGCAGCAGCGTCACCGCGGACTCCACCACCGGGAGCAGGTCGACCGGATGGCGCGGGCGCACCGGGGAGCGCGCCTGATACAGGAAACGGTTGAGCGTGTCGGAGAGGCGCTTCGACTCGCGCGAGATGATCGCGAGCAGCCGCCCCTGCTCTTCCCCGAGCGCCGGCTCGCCGGACAGCACCTGCGCCGAGCCCCGAATCGAGCCGAGCGGGTTTCTGATCTCGTGCGCCAGCTGTGCCGCCATCTCTCCGACGGCTGCCAGCCTCTCCTTGGTGCGCACCTCCTCTTCGAGCCTGCGGATCTCGGTCAGGTCCTGGAACACCACCAGGCAGCCGCGCCGCAGCGGCTCCTGCGTTGCGAGCGGCGTGACCGAGACACCGATCTCCAGCGCCCGCCCCGACGGCTGGCGATACGAGATGTCGAGGCGCGCGAGCGCGCGGCTCGCGGCACGCGTCTGCAGCTCCGCGGGGCGCAGCAGCGGCGATCCGAGCACCTGGCCGACCTGCGAGCCTCGCAGCGCCTCGGGCGGGCGGCCGAGGATCGTCTGGCCAAAGCGGTTCACGTACAGGATGCGGCCGTCCGCGTCGGTCGTCATGAGCCCGCTCTGGATGCTGTCCACGATCACCTGGTTGAGCCCGCGCAGGTCGGCGACTTCGAGCGTTGCCTCGCGCAGCTGGGCGCCCGCGCGCTGCAGGCTCTCGGCGAGGTACGAGCCAAGGAGGGCCACGGTGGCGCAGGCGACGCCCAGCACGAACACGGCGTAGAGCAGCGTGAGCAGCGGCAGGTCGTGCAGTCCCGCCAGCCCCTGTGGCGGCAGCAGCCCTTTACGGACCGCGGCCAGCAGCCCGCCGTAGAGGGCCGTCGCCACGCCCGCGAGCAGCAGGGCGCCCCGCCGCGGCACGAGCATCGTCGCGGACAGAATCGACAGCGGGTAGAGCAGCAGGAAGCCGGTACGCACGCCCCCGGTCACGTACACGAGCGCCGTGACGATGAGCAGGTCGCCCAGCAGCTGGGCGTGGGAGAGCACCAGCAGCGAGGGCATGAGCCGGAGCGCGATCACGTGCATGACCGTCAGCGCGTAGGTCGCCCCGATCACGAAATAGAGCGGGTTGGCGGTCAGCAGCGTCTCGGAGACGACCTCGACGTAGGCGGCGATCAGCAGCAGGGTGGTCACCATGACCACCCGGAAGCCCATCAGCCGCTTGAGGCGCGCCTCTAGGTCGGCGTTCATTGACCCCCGGCCCCCAGCGAGGGCACGTCCCGGGGCCTTGCCGGCCCCGGGACGAAGCCTGCCCAGCTCAGGAGAGTTTGCTGATCAGGTCGAACAGCGGCAGGTACATCGCGATGATGATGCCGCCGACGGTGAAGCCCAGGAACAGGATCATGACCGGCTCCATCAGCGTCAGCAGGTTGGCCACCGCCTGGTCGACTTCTTCCTCGTAGAAATCCGCGATCTTGGTGAGCATGTTGTCGAGCGCGCCCGTCTGCTCGCCGACGCCGATCATCTGCACCACCATCGGCGGGAAGACGCCGGTCTCCTTGAGCGGCTGCGCCAGGGTGAGACCGCCCTCCACTCCCTTGCGGACCGCCATGATCGCGTCCTCGATGATGGCGTTGCCGGCGGTGCGGGCGGTGATCTCGAGCCCGTCGAGGATCGGCACGCCCGAGGCGATCAGCGTCGAGAGCGTGCGGCAGAAGCGGGCAACCGCGATCTTCTGCATCAGCGTGCCGAAGATCGGCGCCTTCAAAATGACCTTGTCGACGACGCGCCGCCCGGCGTGGGTCGCGTAGTAGCGACGGAAGGCGACGACGCCCAGGATCCCGCCGATCACGATGAACGGCAGCAAACGCACGAACCAGTTGCTGAGCATGATCACGAAGCGCGTCGGCAGCGGCAGCTCGGCGTTCAGGCCCGCGAACATCGAGGCGAAGGTCGGGATCACCTTCCAAAGGATGACCGCGATCACGATCCCGGCGATGCCGAGCACCGCGATCGGGTAGACCATGGCGCCCTTGACCTGGGCCTTCAGCTTGACGTTCTTCTCGATGTAGGTGGCGAGCCGCTTCAGGATCGTGTCCAGGATGCCGCCCGCCTCGCCCGCCGCGATCATGTTGGTGTACAGGTCGTCGAAGCCCTTCGGGTGCTTGCGCATGGCGTCGGCGAGGCTCGCGCCGCCCTCGACGTCCATCCGCGTCTGCTGCAGGATCTTGGCGAAGGTCTTGTTCTCCTGCTGGCCGCCCAGGATCTCGAGGCACTGCACGAGCGGCAGACCGGCGTCGATCATGACCGAGAACTGGCGCGTGAAGATCGCGAGGTCCTTGGACGGGACGCCCCCGCCGAACTTCGGCAGCGCGAGCTCGCGGCCCTTCTCCTTGACCGACGAGACCAGGATCTGGTCGCGCCGGAGCAGCTGCATGACCACTTCCTTGTTGTCGGCGACCCTCTCGCCGGAAACCACCTTGCCGTCGCGGGTCTTGCCCTTCCAGACGTAAGCAGGCACTTTGTCCTCCCGGAGCTAGCGGCCCGCCGGCCGCATCGGCGCGCGACCGGCCTGTGGTGTGGTCAGGCCGGCGCCGCGGTTGATCATGTCCTGCAGCTCCTCCGGCAGCGAGCTGATACCGAGGGCGGTCTGCAGCGAGATCTGCTTGCCGAAGTACAGGGTCGCCAGGGACTGGTTGAACGTCTGCATCCCGTACTTCTCCTGGCCGGTCTGCATCGAGGAGTAGATCTGGTGGATCTTGTCCTCCCGGATCAGGTTCCGGATGGCGGGGTTCGGAACGAGGATCTCCATGGCGAGCGCGCGCCCGCTGCCACTCGCGCGCGGGAGGAGGCTCTGGCACATGATCCCCTCCAGCACGAGTGACAGCTGCGCCCGCACCTGTGACTGCTGGTGCGCCGGAAACACGTCGACGATGCGGTTGATGGTCTGCGCGGCCGAGTTGGTGTGGAGCGTCGCGAAGGTCAAATGGCCGGTCTCGGCG